>Ga0214923_10001219_pt1 | contig 37133 bp, 51 predicted proteins | sample LL1510_MetaG_FD_177993 | JGI IMG/M metagenome (GOLD analysis project Ga0214923, IMG submission 177993) | Freshwater microbial communities from Lake Lanier, Atlanta, Georgia, United States - LL-1510 | ecosystem: Environmental > Aquatic > Freshwater > Lake | place: USA: Georgia | collected...
GTGCCGTCGGAGGTGAAGGTGAGGTTGGAAAGAGTGACCGTGGCCGGGGCGGAGGCGACGGCGTTGCGGATGGTGTGATTACCGTAATCCGCCACAAAAACGTTTCCAGCCGTATCCACGGTTACGCCACTAGGAGCATAGAACCTTGCGGCCGATCCTAGCCCGTTATTTGAGCCAGCAATGCCCGCTTGTCCGGCTTCTGTCGTCACAACGCCTGCACTGGTTACTTTGCGGATGGTGTTGTTATAGGTATCCGCCACAAAAACGTTTCCAGCCGTATCTACGGATACGCCGGACGGACTATTAAATCTGGCGGCCGCGCCAGTGCCATCGCTAGAGCCCAAAGATCCAGATGTTCCAGCCAAGGTGGTCACCACCCCTGCACTGGTTACCTTGCGGATGGTGTGATTGGTTCTGTCCGCCACAAAAACGTTGCCGGCTGTGTCTACGGATACGCCGAAAGGATAATTAAATCTGGCGGCGGAGCCAGTGGCGTCTGTGCTTCCAATAGCCCCCGCCGAGCCAGCCAAAGTGGTCACCACGCCTGCACTGGTTACTTTGCGGATGGTGTGATTACCGTAATCCACCACAAAAACGTTTCCGTTTGTGTCCACGGATACGCCGGACGGAGAAAAGAATCTTGCGGCCGATCCGGTCGCGTCTGTGCTGCCGCTGGATCCTGCCAGGCCAGCCAAGGTGGTCACCACGCCTGCACTGGTTACCTTGCGGATGGTGTGATTGGTTCTGTCCGCCACAAAAACGTTGCCGGCTGTGTCTACGGATACGCCGAAAGGATAATTAAATCTGGCGGCGGAGCCAGTGGCGTCTGTGCTGCCGCTGGATCCTGCCAGGCCAGCCAAGGTGGTCACCACGCCTGCACTGGTTACCTTGCGGATGGTGTTATTGATTCTGTCCGCCACAAAAACGTTGCCGGCTGTGTCTACGGATACGCCGAAAGGATAATTAAATCTGGCGGCGGAGCCAGTGGCGTCTGTGCTGCCTTTGGATCCTGCAAGGCCAGCCAGTGTGCCGAAATAAAGGCTCATATAAACTTCACCTCAATGTCGCCGCCCACCTGGTTGTCCGTGACGCCCGCCAGGCGGTAGCCCACCCAGCCGCGGACGTCCCCGCCCGCCTCGGCAATGTCAAAGTTGATCAGCCGCGCCCGCAGCACGAAATCCCCGGTGGCGGGCGCACCGCCGGTGCCGGTGTAGGTGCCGTAAAGATTTTTGTTGGCCGTGACCTGCACGTTGCCGTCCACCAGCCGGCGCAGGATCTGCACGCCGAAGATGTGGGGCGTGAGCGCCTGGGTAAGCAGGACGCGGTGATCCAGCATGGCGATCTGGTTGTAGTCCGCCGCGGAAATGTTCAGCCCCTGCTCGGCCGGATTGCTTACCTGGGAAAGGTTGGCCGCGTCCACCACGATGCGCCACTGCGCGTCCGTATTTGCCAGCATCTGCAGCACCAGGCCGAATTTTACTTCCAGCGTGCGGCCCACGCGCAACTGCTCGCCGTTGACGGGCACGCGGAAAAGCTCCACCTCGTAGGGTACTGGGAACCAGGTGTTTTTGCCGTACTCCTGCCGCACCTGGTAGATTCGGCCACCCTCGTAGGCGACCGCTCCGCCGGCCGGCACGGTCTGCGCGGGGATGTAGCCCATGGGATTTAGCTCCACGCCGCCGCTGTACAGCCACACGCCGGCGGCGGTGGGCGCGGTGGCAATCGGGCTGTTTTGCGCTGCCTCATGCCGGGCGCGCAGCAGGCTGGGGCCGCGGCGGGGCAGCTTGGCGGCCTGTATGCCGTTTGCGCCCCACGCGCCGTCCACGTCGGCAAACAGCACGGCGGCTCGCTCGGCCACCTTGATGGTCAGCGGCGTGGTGTCCACAGTGGCCTGATTGATGACGCCCACGTTGTTGGGCAGCACGTTTTCCAGATTCCCTAGGCGCGTGCCTAGGCTGTTAAGCGTGTCCTGTAGGTCGATAATCTGCGCGATGGTGTGGGTGTGGGCAAGGAAGGCCGAGGTGGGACCGGCGCTGGAGATCATGACGGCCAGTCCTTGTGTTGGCGTGCCTGCATACGAGCCAACGATTATTGAATTGCTAGTGGCTGATTGTATTTGAATGTCGAAGTTATTTGCAAAAACGTAACCGTTTGATTTGTTTTCCCGCACCGTGACGTGGATGGCCTCTGTGCCCAGGTTGTGGGCGATGGTCCACGGGCCGGTGCCGGTGACGACGGCGGTGTAGGACTGGATGCCGGTGATGACCTGATCGGTGGTGAAAGGGATGTAGTTGACCGGCTGGGGCGGGTTCAGCCAGTTAATGCGCTGGGCGGCCGCCAGCCCTGTCCACGCACCGTCGGCCTGCACGGTCATGTTCTGCTGGAATACGGTGACGTACTTTACGTTGGGCGTGGCCGTGGTGCCGTAGTTGATGCCCACCTCGCACGTCAGCGGGTGGGTCACCTCAAAGTTGTCCCGCAGGCTGGCCAGCATGCCTTGGGTGTTCAGGTCTAGGTCAAACGTCAAGTCACCCTGCAGGCTCTCCGGCACCACCACGGTGAGGAGATCCTGCGCCGCCCCGCCCAAGGCGCCGGCAAACTCGATGTCCGCCGTGTTGTTTTTCGGGTTGGTGACCAGAAAGGTCTCGCCGCTGCCCTGGGTTACCACGCCCGCCGTCAGCGCCGCCTGAATCTCCACGGCGCCGTCGTCCTTATCAAGGAGCTGGGTGCGGGCGGTGCCGCGGTAGATTTGAAAGACGCCGTCAAACTGCGGCGGGACATACAGGCGCTGCACCTCATTGACGGTCACGCCGGTGGCGGTGTCCGCGTAGCCGGTGACCACGCGGGTGATGGACGGCCCGGGCGGAACGATCAGGGCAAAGGCGCTGGTGTAGGCCAGCGGGCTTTGCATGGGCCGCAGCTCCTGCACGAACTGGTCTGCGCGGGAGTAACTGGTCACGCGGACAAAGCTCTCCGGCTCCAGCCGGTTGTCCGTGATGGTGATGCCGCTGGTGGCGGTCCACGCGCTGGTGCGGGAGACAAGGTAGCTGTCCCGGTCCAGCGTCACCGTCCAGCCCGTCGCCGGTGTGGCCATGGCATTGAGCACGGCGGCCACGCTGGCGGCGGAGGATCCGATGGTGACCACGCCGCTGGTCACCCCGCCCACGATCATCTTAAACGTGCCGCTGGTGGGGGCCACGTCGATGGGCCCGTAGGACAGCCGGGCGGAGGAGATGGTGGGCCGGGTGACGACGGTAGTGGCGTCGGCCGTCTCCGTCAGCCGCACCGCCAGGGTAAAGGTATCCCCTTGGACCACGCGCGGCAGGTCAATGCTGGACGGTTCAACAGAGTAGCTGGCCGTCTTGGTGGAGATATTGCCGTAAAGAAAAGTGGCCATGGGGTTCCTGCCTAAAGGCGTGTCAAATCAGCCTTTGGCCGGCAAAGGCTGGCCAATAAAAGTTTTGTCTGCCGGAGGATTGGCGGCCAACAGGCCCGGGAAAAAGTCCGGTCGGAAAAGGAAAGGGCTGGCGATGGGGTACCACGGCCCGGGCTCGCCCAGGCTGTCCTGGCCTTGGTTCCGCCGCAGACGGTTTTGCTGCCGGATCTTCTCCTTGCGGCGGGCGGTTTTGTCCAGGCTCATACCGCGTAAAACATTCCGGCCAGCCGGGTTTGCTGATACATGTCCAGCAGGGCTTGGGAAAAATCATTATTTTCCGCCAGAACCTGGGCAATGATCAGGTTGGCCACCCCTCCGGCCAGCGGAGTGAAAAAAGTGATGCGGGGCAGCTCCGTCCGCGGCCGGATCCGCTGGCCCGCGTGGCTTAGGTTCCAGTGCACGTGCTGACGGACAAAGATCGTCCAGGCGGAGGTCACCACCGGATCGGGAACCAAGGCGGGCGACAGGGCGTAGACGGTGGCCAGCAGCACCTGATCCAAAGGCGCGTCGGTAAAGCGTTGCACCAAAAAGTCGTTTAAGGTGGGCGGGGTGGCCTGCACAAACTTGGGCACGGCGGTCACGCGCGGCTGCTGGTCCAGCGGCGTCACAAAGGATGGATTGGCAGCCAGGATGGATCCGTCCACCACGGCCCCCACGGTGATCTCATTACTAAACCCCACGCGGGGTTGGTTGAGGACAATATCACAGGCGCGCAAATAGCGCTGGGTCTGCGCCGCGGAAGCCAGCAGATTGCGATTGGCACTGGTAACGCCGCGGCGCTGGAAAAATTCCGGCACGGGTTCAAAGCTGGCCACAATGCTGCCGGTGTCTGCGTTCCCTGTGGCGGAGCCGGTGGGAGCGGCGTCTGACCCGATGGCCCGCCAGGGGAAGGGCACAAACGCGGCTTCATCCAGAAAGACGTCCACCCTTTCTTCCGGCTTGGGCTTGGCCCGCTTGGCGGCTTCGCGCTCCTTCAGCACCCTGGCAAACGCATCGGCCGGCGCGTCCACAAACGGCATGCGGATGGCGGGGGGCTGGCCGTTGACCAGGCCGGGTACAAAGGAGCCGGCCCAATAGCCTCCGCCGGGCCTTGCGGGCTGGGCGATCCATTGCGGTAGAATCTGCCACGGATGGGGACGGCTGGGCGCTTCCGCGTAAGAAGTGCGGATCGGCAGCAGGCGCGCGGCTTTTTCCGCCGCCGCATTGTGCTGGCGATAGGAGAAAAACATGTCAGGCCGGCCAGTAGATGACCCGCGGCACGCCCGCTTCCCGGTAAGCCCGCACCTGCAGGTTGTGCAGCGTAAACTGGATGAAACGGCCGGCGCGGTTAAACGCCAGCGGGATGTGGCCGATCACCTGGCTGACGCTGGCAGAGGCGTAATTGGCCGTGCCGGTGCGCAGAAGCTCGTCGGGCTTTTTGGTGACGATCTCAATTTTGTCCAGAGCCAGATCCGGCTTAAACGTGACCTCGGCCACCACCAGGATGGGGCGGCCGGCCAACAGCGAAGCCGGCTCATGCGGCACACCGTCCTCGTCCACAATCGAGACCAGTTTGCCTTTCTTGGTTTTAATCACAGGCAGCCGTCCGTTGATGTACCCCTCGCCCACGCGGAAAAGGTCCTTGCCGGATTGGCTGACCAAAAGGGGCGTGACGATGGAGGGCGGACGCTCAGTGCCGTGGACCAGCTGACCGTTGGCCGTCTGGGTGATGGCGATGCGATCATCCGTGCTGACCAGGCGCTGCGCCTCAATCCAGCGCAGCAGACGGTCATAGGCCGGGCGGATTTCCTCCCCTGGGCGGGCCAAAAGCTCTGCCGGCAGCGGCATAGGAAATTACACCTGGCCTGGGGTACTGGTGACCTCGTACAGATCAGAGGCCGCGCCGGACGAATCCAGCAGGACGTACTCCTGCACGACGCGGTATGAATTACCCTCTCGGCTTACGGCCGGCATCTGCATCATCCACCGGCGCTTGATTTCCTTTCCGTCTTTGTCCACGGGCCCCTTGGGGGTAGGAAATCCTGCCGGAAGGTTCACCACAATGTTGCCGGCCTTGTCGTAAATGCCGCGAGGAACATTTTTTACGTAGTAAGTATGTCGGAACGTCATGGACACGTCCTTGTACCGGGTGACGCCAAACATGGGGTTGCGCACCTGCGCGCCGGAGCCCAGTCCGCCGCTGCCGGTGGGCGTGTAGAACGGGGGCCACTTGGCAAAGCCGTCTGGGGTAAAGTAGCCGCCATAGTCCACCGACAACTTGTCGATTTTGGGGTGCAGCTCAATCGGGTGGCTTTCATAGCTGGTAAACATTTCAAATGTTCCGTTCAGCCCACCAAGGGTTTCCACCACCGCGGAAACAGCGGCGTCTACTTGCGCGGTGTATTCCACGTTCTGTTCGTAGGCTCCGCCGCCGATCTTATTGTAGGTGATGTTGGTGGCGCGGTAGCCGGCAAGATCCGGCACCTTGGCCAGATCCTCCTGACTGGTGACAAAGTATTTTTTGCGGATGCGGGCCCGCCCGCTGTTGCTAAGTTCTCCGCTTTCCCCGGCCATTTCCACCACCGGGCCGGAGGGAGCTCCGTTTCCGCTACTACTGCTGGATGATCCGCGCGCCATGGCTAGGTGCCAAACTTTCCGGCGGAGCGGATGAGATCGTCCAGCCTCTGCAAAACGTCTGACAGAGGCAGGCGATCCACTTGAATCTTTTGCGGTTGGCTCACGTCAGGTTTGGTCATGATGTCACGCAGGGACTCAACCCCTGGAACCATCCCCGTGATTTGCTGGGCCTGCATGCGGGCCCGCGACAGGGAGGCATCCCCAAAGCCAAGGTTTTCCAGGCGCGATTCTAGCATCCGCTGTAGCCGGTTGGCCTCCTGGTTAGCCGCCAAAATCTGCTCCGGCGTGCCCGTCTCCCGGGCCGCCTGCGCCGCCTCTGCCGCCCGGCGTTTCTGCAGCTCCAGCTCAGCCTGGAAGCCTTCCCTCTCCGCCACGAGGGATTCGACATTTTGGGTAATGGAGGCCAGAAGGCGGGCTCTTTCCTGAGCGTTGCGCGCCTGGTCTTTGGCGTTTTGTTCCTCAAAGTTTTCCATGATTTTTTCCGCCTTGCGGCGGCCATCAATGCGGGCCTCAATCAGTCTAAGTTCAAACCTTGCCGCCTCAGTATCCAGTTTTTGCAGCTCCTTAATGCGCTGCTCGTCGATTTGATTGGCTTGGGCCCTTGTTGAGGTTGGCTCTGCGTTGGTCATTTGTATTTTGCTTCTTCCAAAAATAACATCGCCGGCTTTGACGGCGGATTGCTCGTACAGACTGGCCCTGCCGGCAGCATCGAGATTTCCATCCCGATTGGCTCGAATGTGCAAATAAACAGCCTCGATCAGATCCTGGTACCTCTCCACGGCCTTGTTAATTCCCATGGAAAGGTTACCAAAAAATATCGTGAAATTATTCTGCAGGGTTTTTAGGGCATCGGAGGCGGCAGAAAGAGCGGCAATGGTTTCATCGCTCCACACGCCCATGGAGTTTCCTTGCTCAATAATGGCTGCCGATCCCTGGTTCATAACTTTAATTAAGTCAGTTTGAGCTTTTCCAAGCAGTTCGTTTACAATGATAAACTGACGGCCATCATTGGCTCCGCTGGCAAAACTGTCTGCAATCCGCAAAAATAAATCTTCCGGCCCAATGTTTTTAAGATCCTGCAGACTTATGCCGACCTCGCGAAACGTATCCTGCAAATTTGCATCACCCGCCAAAGCCTTTTGCTGGGCGAGAGACAGTTTATTCAGTCCGGCAGACACTGCCTCAATGCTTGACCCATACACAGAAGCAGCATTCCCAAGTGTTTGAAGTTTGCTGGCAGAAACTCCAAATTTTTCGGCAATGTCTTGTAATTGATCCCCTTTTTCAATGGCGCTCTCAAAGCCTCGACGAATGGCCTCAAACCCAACAACTCCCGTAAGGATTCCGCCAAGTTTGGACGCAAATCCTGTAACAGAATTTTCGACCTGTGCCAACCCGGTCTTAAATCCGGAACTGTCCAATCCAAGTTTTACCAATAGCGACATAAACTAGATTGTTTTAACTGCGGCCAAGGTTTTTTCGATCGCTGTCTCCATCTTGCCCCTCTGAATGTCAAGGGCGCGCTGCATCTGCGATTGTGTCAAGCACTTGTCAATCCATGGCACGGTATTTTCCATCAGCACGTATTGGTCAGACCCGGATGCCTTTGTGTTGTCTGTGACTATTCCTTTTGATTTTTTCCCGGCATGCCTGGTGACCCACTGCGGGATTCCCCGCATGCCTCCAATCTGCTTTGCGCAATCCGCCCAACCGGCTTTGGCCATACCAACTTTTTTCTGAACGGTTTGCACGTATTTCTGCAGCTTATCTCGATCCACAGCTCCGCGGTTTGCGGATCCATGGCGACCAATGGTGCGATCACGGTTTCCGGCCTGACTGGTCCGGCGTCGGCCGGCTTGCGTGCGCATGGCCTGATGAAATTGTTTCATGGCTCCCTGCGTGGTTAGAACCTGATCTTGTTCGGTCAGCCATGTTTCTCCGTCCTTGTTGGTAAATCTTCGGACAAAATTTTCCGGGGCGTACTTTTTCATTCTGACAGCTTCGCCCATCCAAAATTGGTTAAGGGGCTTAAAAATACCACGGGGCGGAGTGAGGTCCGCCTTCACGGCTCCCTCACCCTGCGCGCGGCCTTTATCTTCACCAAATGGCTGGGTTTGAAAGGCAAGGTTTACGGCAATCAACCTAGCTTGCTGTTGAATTGCTTTTGCAAAGTCAATCCTGCGGGCCAAAGCGTAACGTCTTAAGGCCGATCGAAACTCGCTGTCATCAAGATTAAAGTATACGGCACTGGCCATTTTAATTTCCCGCCGCTCTTTTTGCCCTGACCTTCTCAATCGCCAGCATCTCCCCCTCGCTCAACAGGTCCACGCTTGCCCCCTTCTGCATCGCAAAGGCCACGTGATACCAGTACGCCTGCCCCACCGGCAGATTCCACGCCGTCTCCGCGCTCCAGCCGGTGGATCCGCAGATCCCGCTCACAATCGCCAGCGCCCACGGCAGACCCACGGATTCCCGGGCCCCGGGCGTCCTCTTTTGCTCCTCCCGCCACAGCTGTGGCAGGGCATTAAAATCATCCAAGTAGGCGCGGAACTTGGCCGTCTCGATCAAAAATTTACAGCGCCACGTGCGCAGCCAGTCCAGCAGCAGACGCCGGCCGGACAGGTCCGGCAACCGCGGGAACGGCGTGGTGCACACCGCCACGGCCAGGCGAAGATCCTTCACGGCCGGAAACGTACCGCCCAGAAAATAAGGGCTGCCGGAAATCTCCAAATTCAGCAGGTGCCAGAGGGACAGCGGCAAAAGCCGCCGACGCAGGACAACGTGGTCGTCCCGGTTGAGGAAACTTTCGGCGAAAAGGCGGTTCACGCCGGCGGTGCGCCGCCGGCTTAGCTGCCCAGCGAGCTGTTTGGATTGTAGATGCCGCTGACGGACACCTTCACCACATCGCCCACGGTTTTGGTGTAGTTTTCCGCGGTCTTGGTAAACGTCTGGCCCGCCACGGTAAAGGTGGCGGCCACGCTGGTGCCGCTGCTGATGCCCTCGATCGAGACGTTGTAGCGAGGGTTGTAGTAGGTGGTGACCGTCGGGGCCGTGTTGGCCGTGCCCGGATCAATGACAATCTCGTCCTGCTCCCCGGTGATGGACAGGCTGATGATCTCCTCAATCCCGGAAACGCTGGTGGTGGAAAATCCCTTGTACGGCATAACGGCTCCTTTAGCTAATGGTGCTGAAAGTGACGGCGGTGGTGGTCAGCCGCGCAAAATCCGTGTTGGAGCAGCGCAGCTCCGTGCGGAAAGCGGTGGGGCCGGATACCGTGGGCAGGGCCAGGCTGTCCGGCAGGGTCTCCGTCACGGTCTCGATCCGGCGGTATTTCTTGAAATGTTTGACCACCGTGCCATCCGCGCCGGTGACGAAAAGGTAGTCGTCCGAGTTGTTGATGTTCTGGCTGATTCCGCCAGACACGCCATAAGTCATCGCCATGCCAGCCGATCCCCTGTCAACCTGCGCTACGGCCGCACGAAGGCGGTGTAGGTCACACCGTCCTGCATCACTTTCTCGTTGGTGCCGGTCTGCTCCGCGCCGGGATAGCCGCCCATGAACGTCACGGCGGAAAGCACCGTGGTGGCCGCCAGGGCGGTGTTGAGCCAATCAAACGCGCTGCGGTGCGTGGTGGCCACGCTGGTGGTCTCCATGGGCGTCATGATGGAAAAGTTCAGCGTCACCTTGCGCTCGCCGGACACGCTGCCCTCCACCACGGGCTCGCTCTGCTCAGCGTGGACCACCACGGCCGGCAACTGCAGATCGTCAATCCTGTGCCCCGCCTGCACCACGTAGGCCGCCGGCTTGCCCGTGGCCGCCGTCAGGTACGTGGCAAACGCGTCTTCAGTTTTCAATCGTAAACTCATGATTTCGTAAACGTAAACGTAATCGTAAACGCTCTCCTAGCGCACGTCCTCCGGATCGCCCAAGGTCAGCGAAATCATCCCGGCATCCTCCGTCACCCCCAGCACCCGCTTGCGCGTGCCGGAGACGGTGACCACACCCAGCAAGGATGGGGCGCTGGCGGCCGTGGCGATGTAGACGAACTCCGCCGGTGCCGGATTGACGAGGCCACCCATGCCCAGCTCCGCCGTCTTTTCGCCCGGGCTGTAGATGCCTGTAACGGCCGTGGTGCCGATCGTGCAGGTGGCAGAGCCGGCTCCGGCCACCATGTCCCCGATCCCGTCCCGCATGATCTGCTCCAGCTCGGTCACGCCGTGGGTGCCTGTGTCAAAGATACTTGCGGCAGCACGTCCCGGATGCCGTCGGCCAGATTCACCTTGGCCTCCCAGCCCAGAATGAGGCGTGCGTCCTCCGGGTTTTGCACGATGTGCTTCACGTCCCCAGGACGCTCGTCCGTGTAGCGGATCTCCCCGCCAAACCACCGGGCCACCTGGTTCAGGCTCCAGTTCTTTCCGGTGCACAGATCCACCACGCCGCAATATCGGGACCTCATGGCCGCCAGGTTGCCCTGCACGATGTCGGAAACGTGGGTGAAGTCCCGCGTCTGCTCGCCGTCCCCGGTGATAACCAGCCGGCCTTCGTCCCGCCGGCTTTTGCGAAGCGCGGCAAAGACGTTGGGGCTGGGGCCGGTCTCGCTCTGGCGCGGTCCGTAGACGTTGCTGTACCGCAGGCTGATGACACTCTGCCCGTACATGTCGGCATAGGTGGTGCCGATCCCCTCGCACGCTTCCTTGCCCGTGCGGTACGGGGTCATAAAGGCATAGACCACGTTGGAGCTGGATAGCACGACGCGCGGCACCTTGGCCTGCCGGGCGGCCTCACACACGTGCAGCGTGCCCATCACGTTGGTCTGATAGCAAAGAATGGGATCCTCAATGCACCACGGAGTCCGGGCGATGGCCGCCAGGTGAAAGACGCCGTCCTTGCCGTCAAACAGCTGGCAGATGGATTCGTAGCTGCGGATGTCGCGCTCAATCAGGCTGGCCCGGCTGTTGACCTGCTGCCGGAAGCCGGAGCGCAGGCTGTCGATCACCTCCACGCGGTTCCACGTCCGGCACAGCTCGTCGACCAGGTGGCTGCCGATAAAGCCGGCGCCGCCGGTGACCAGCAGGTGCTTGGGCTGCTGAAAGCTGCGCCAGCGTACGTCCCCCTGCAGGCCCGGGCTGGACGAGCGGCTGATCCAGTAGGCGGCGGTGTTGGCACCGTTTTGCATCATGCTGGCGCCGGTGACGTCCAGGGCCTTGGTAATGTTTTCGGCGTTGTTGCTTTCGTCGCGGACGTGCTCTTTTCCCTCGGCAATCCACCGATTGTAGAGGTGCGGAGGCCGGTCCACCTTCAGGCCGGCCAGCTCGATCCGTTTCCAGATCGCCCAGTCGTCCCCGCCCCAGCCCCACAGGTCGTTGGGGAATCCGTTGCAGGCGCGGTAGGCCCGGGCGGAAAAAGCGCAGAACGCCCCCAAGGCCAGCGGGTAGCCGTGCAGGTCCAGGAAACCCTCCGGCATTTCCTCGAGCTCTCCGGGAAGTTCGGCCACGGGCAGCTGGTAGTCGGTATTTACATGGATGAAGCAGGCGTTTTCGTCCTCCCGCACGGCCTCGTTGAAGATGGCGTTAAGCAGCCAGCCGCGGTTGAACTTCTGGTCGTCGTCCTGTTCGCCGACCCAGATCTTGTAGGTGTGGCGCGGGTTCTTGGCCATGACGGCCCGGATGTTTTCGATGAGAGCCTCCAGCTCCTGCTTGCGGAACTCCTGCGGCGGCCGGGCCCGGTAGGCGATAAGGAATGCGTAGTTCATGCAAGGATCCACCTTTCTGTCCTGTCCTCCGGGCCGGCCACGCGGGTCGCGTGGTGGTTTTCCCGGTGGAAATCCTCACTGGGGCAGAACGCCCCGCGCGTGGCGCCGATGTTCTGGATCCGGCTGACGCGCGGGAACATCTCCCCCATGCCTAGCTGCTCCCGGATCCGCTGCACCCCGCCGTCCCAGAAAGACGTGTCCCAGCCGGGCAACAGGTAACCCTCCCAATGATCCCGCCACGTCGCCCAGCCCCAGGGTGTAAACCATTTGCGCCAGTAGGCCATGTTGGGCTCGGCCTCCCCGCCGTGCTGGTTGTAGCCGGAGACGGTCAGCGTCATCGGGCTGGCGTGCCGGCCGGCCCACTCAAACCAGCGCAGCGCATCCGGGCTGGGGACCGTGTCGTCCTCTAGGTGGATGTGATAATCGGATCTGGCAAATCCGATCTCCATGCACCGGCGAATCATTGCCCCGCAGCCCAGGTGCTGGTTCGGGATGTGCACGGTGATGCCGTGCCGTCGGGCAATATCGGCCAGCTGGTCCGTCCATTCACTGGGATCCAGCACCGCCGTCACCGCGTACTCGCTGACGCCCTCGCAAAAAGACAAAGCCTGCAACACCTGGGCAAAGTAGTCCGGCCTCCGGTGCCCGCTAATCGTCAGCGTCTTTTTCATCCCTTCAGCAGCGCGTACGCCGCCAGGTTGCCGCCCGTGCCCTTGTTGTTCTGCAACGCGTCCTCGCCCAGCCCTTCCGGCCGGATCCGGATGCCGTGCGTGCGGTTAAAGTCCGGCGTGGCACAAACCAGCGTGCGCGTACCTTTTTCCCGCAAGGCGTGGCTCATCACAAAATCGTCCGCCATAAACCGCGCCCGCCCTTTCTCGTCCAGCTGGGCAAACTCCTTGGGCGTCAGGCTGGGGAACTTGGCCGTGTCCGGCAGATCCTTCAGCCGGCAGGCGATCGCCCCAAAGCCCTCAATAATCTCCGCGTGGCCCAAGTGATCCGGCGCGATGGCGTAGCCCTTCGGCCCCGTCATGAAAAATCCGCACAGCCCCATGGCTGCTTTATCCGGACAATTTTCCACCAGCGTCTGCACCATCCGCGGGCTGTAGAGGATGTCGTCATCACACCAGATGACGAAGCTGTCCAAAACAGAGAGTTGTCCGGAATCCGCCATGCGGTGAATCGGTCCCACAAACTTGGTGGCCGGACCGTGGTCCCTCGTGCGGGCGATGTGGATCTTGCCATCGTCCGCCAGCTTTTGCAGGGCGGCCGGAATCTCCGGAAATCTCTCCCCCGTCCGCGCCAGCTTTTCCGGCACGGACAAAATGATCTCATCCGCCGGCATGCTTTGCGCCAGCAGGCTCTGGATGGTGGGCAGGACGGTGTGAATCCGTTTCGGCGTGGTGGTCAGGCCGATGACCACGTGCTCCTTTTTGTCCACCGGGTTGGGCAACCGCTCTGCCGTGCCCGGCACCGTGCCGTCCTGCAGCAGCGCGACGTCCCACATCAGCGGCGGGATTGGCGTCTCCGCCCCCGCCTTCACCGTCAGCAAGACGTGGCCCAGCGCCTTCTCGATCGCCTCGGCCGCATCCTTCACCTGGTGCAACCGCTTGGCCCCCGGATCCTCCGTGGGCGGTGTGATGAACAGGTGCTGGACTCCGGCCGGATTGTCCGAGGTGTCCATGTACAGCTTGTGGGCGCGGACGCAGTGCGCCAGCTCCCCCGCATAGATGATCGTGATCTGCCCCCAAGCGGCGCGGAACGCCTCCCGCTCACAGCGGTCCGCGTCCTCCTTTTGTCCGGCCGCCCGGAGGCATTGGGATAAAAGCATCTTCGGCAGGTGGCCGTACCACTTGGCGTCCAGGTTCCAGATCACCCCAGCCGGGCGCGGCAGGCTGTCCACCACCTGCAGCAGGCGGGACGCCTCGTGCAGGTTCCCCTCGTCCATCAGCTGGCAGGCCAAGTGGCCATGCGCCTCCTTGCGCGTGGGGTGCAAGGTGATGGCTTCCCCCAGATATTTGCGCTTTTTGTCCGGTGCGGCGCACATCACGCCCGCCATGCACAAGAGCTGGTAGCGCTCCGTGGCGCCCACGTCCGGGTGTTCCAGCGCCAGCAGGCAGGGGCCGATCGCCTTCTGGTACTGCCCGCGCAGAAAATCCTCCATGGCGATGTAGTACCAGTTCATCCCCATACCCTCCGTCTCCGCCGCCAGGATCCGTTTGTTGCGCTCACCGCTGCCCGTCTTGTTCGTCTTGGGCACGTGGGTGATGCACAGGCCGTCCGCCAGGCCCACGGCCGCCTTCTCCTCCGGCTTCACCCGCTCATGAATGGCCCGTTCCCAGTGCGCCGGCAGCGATCCGTCCGCCAGGCGGCGGAAGATCCGTTCCCGGCGGTTGTCGCGCATGCCGCTGTTTTGCACGTCGTACCGCGTCACCAAAACGTCCCAGCCCTCCGCCTGCTTGTCCCGCTCCTCGATCACCCCGCGATGCAGGGCCGCCTGGTTGCCCAGAAAAAGATCGTCGCAATCTGCCCAGATGACGTACTTGCCGCGGGCCAAGCGGAACGCCTCGTTCCGGGCGGCGGCGAAATTGTCGATATGCGGCCAGTCCGCGTGCTCCGGGGCGTTGTGATATTCGCCAAAGATGCCGGCCTCGCCGGCGGCGTCCTGCAGGGCTTTCTTTAGATCCTCATGCGGCTGGGATCCGGTGGCCGCCACCACGATCACTTCATCCCAAAGACCTTTGGCGGATTGAATGAGCCGAAAAAGAATCTCGCCCTCATTAGGCCCAGCGATCAGAGCCAGGGAAACAAGGGGCCGAAAGCCCAGCGCCTGCGTGCAGGGGCTGTGGGAGGAAGCGGACGGAGCGGGGGTGTTCATGTTTTTGGAGAGGAAGGGCGGCTGGACCCCCCGATCCAGCCGCCCCACCAGTTAGGAGGCGTTACTTAGACGATGCGGACCAAGCTGTTGGTCTGCCCGCGGCCGACGCCGTAGAGGATCCGGTAGGACCGCTCGTGGCTGCCGAGGCGGAAGTTGTAGTGTTCCGCCACCTGCAGGCTGAGACCGCTCTTGGGTTCCGTGACCACGTCGATGCTGCCGGGCAGCGTCACGCCGTCCGGGATGGCCGGCAGACGGCTGGCGACCACGATGGCTTCCCGCTGGGCGATAAAGCCCTTCGAGATGCCCGAGGCCAGGCCGTTGTAGCCGAACACCTGGATGCCGGCGACGGTGCCAATCTGGCCGGAGGCCACGACGTCACCAGAGCGCTGCGCGTTGGCGACGATGTTGGCGTCGTTCAGCAGGCTGGCGTAATTGCCCGGGGACAGCACCGCAAAGCGGCCGCCCATGGGCACCTTGTTGTTGTCCAAGGCGAGGCCGCCGCTGACGATGGAGCGGAAGGTGGTGGCATCGGCCGCCACGGTCAGCGTGGAGGCGTAGTGCGTGGTGACCAAGCCCAGCACGGAATCCACCATGGCCTTGCCCAGCGCGTGGGCGGCCTGTTCCGCAAAGCGGTTGATCAGGTTGATGTTGGAGCTGGTGCGCTCGTCATCATTGATCGCGTAGGTGGTGTGCTTGAACTGGTTCAGCGTCACCGTCACGTCGGTCTGCGTCACGTCCGCGGGAGCATAGCCTGTGGTGGCGCTATAGTCCGCCGCGGACTGGATGCTGACGATGTGGGTGGTGATGGAATCCCCCTTGCGGGCGGTGGCGTCCGAGAAGTCGCTCACGCCGCTGGAGATCCAGTTGTAGTTTTCGACAAGCAGCTCCAGCGCGCGCTGGGCGATGACCTTGCCGTTCGAGACGGATCCGAGTGTGTTAGCCATGGTGTTGTGTGTCCTTTTGGGTTATCGCGCCAGCTGCAGTTTTTTGAAGATCTCCGCGGCGCGGCGGGGATCCTTTTCCGCGTTGAACTGCGAGAGCAGGTCGGCACGCGAGAAGGTGGTTTCCGTGGATACTTCCAGGGGCTGGGTGCCACGGCTGGCCTCCAGCTCGATCACCTTGGCGGCGATCACGGAAGGCACGGGTTGGGAAAGCTCTTGGGTTTCGGCCTTGGCCTCGGCGGCTACGGGCTCCGGGGCGGGCTCCGCCTCGGGGGCGTCGTCCGCCGGTGCGTCCTCGACGACGGCGGCTTCCAGCTTGGAAGTCACCAGGTCGGCGAACTGTTTGGAAAGGGCTTCGATCTTGGCGGCGAGGGCGGCGATGGCCTCCTCGGCGTTAAAGACTGCCACCGGGGCCGCCGGGGCTGCGGGCGCCGCCTCGGCGGCTGCCTCTACTTTGGCCTCCACGGCCGGTGTGCTCTTTTCCATCGTAACGGCTTTGATGCTGTCAACCTTGGCGCTGTACACCCCCGTGGGGTTGGCCGCCGGCTGCGTCACCAAATCCACCGAAAGCAGCGTCTGAATATCGGCCAGCATCGTCCCGTCATCCGCCACGCGCGGCACCCCGGAGAAGCTGATGGAGAAGCCGATCTGGCCCGGCAGCGTGCTGAGCAGCTCGCTGAAATAGGCAAAGCCCTCATGGCTCTCCAAAAGAGTCAGGTCGGCGCGAACGCGTCCGCCATCCAGGCCGAAGTTTTCCAGATACCCGATGATGTTGGAGACGCTGGAGCTGTGGTCGGATAGCACCTTCACCTGCCCCGCTTCGTTTCCTTTTTCGACGACTTGGTTGAGCGTGTCCGCGTCGATCACCATGCCGTGGCCCAGAGCCGGACCTGCGGTGATGACGGAGATGCCCTTAAATTTCTTTTCGGCCATGCGCTGGCCGGGCGTGTCAAAACCCTAGCTTTTCTTTTTGCGGGCGGTCTTGTTTTTCAGGCCGATGGCCTTGGCCACCATGTCCAGCTCCTTGTCGGACAGCTGCAGATCCGGATCGTCCTTCATGGTAAACGCCTCCGTCCTTTGCCCCACCGCCTCTTGCCCCACAGCACTATCCAACTTTTCATGGATAGCCGAATCCGCTGGGGCCACCTCAATCGGCGCGCTCATATTGATCGTCACCGTTGCGGCCGCCAGCTCCGGCGCGGGCGTCTGAGCCGGCGCCTCGTCGGCCGGAGGCGCGCTGGGCGGCGTCACCGCCGGTGCGGCCGGCTTGCCGGTGTTTTGAATTTCAGACATATCCACCCCGGCCTCGGTGGCCTTTTGGCGGATGTAGACCTGCTCGGCCACGCGCTGATCCACGATCTCCTGCCAATCGTACCCGCCCTCGGCCGCGATCTGGGACAGGGTGATGGTGCCCAGCTTTAGGTTTTCCCGGTCGGCCGCGCTGTCGCGGCCGGCGTCGATCGTCGTGCGTTTCGGCGTGTGGTACACGGCCTGCCACCAGCGGTCCATCCCGCGGGGCGGCGTCAGGTCGCCGCGCTTGATCGCCTTGGCCAGCGCCCACAGGCGCACCCGGGAGACCATCTGCGTGATCACCGCCTGGCTAATCTCATCGAAACGCCGCTGCGCCTGCGCCAGCACAAACCGCTGGGAGGGTCCGGACAAGTCCGCCTTCCAGAGATACTCGTACGGCAGGCCCAGTCCGGATGCCACCGCGCGCAGAAACTGGTCCATGAAGTCCGACAAATTCGGGCTGGGCCGGTCGTCCTTGATCTCGCGGATCTTGCGGCCGCTGGGCACGTTCCAGATTGCGCCGGATCCAAAGATCCGGTCGGTGGTGATGCCGTTATCGGTGGTGGTTTCGGGTCCGAAAAATCCGGCGCTCCCCTCGCCCTCCAGGGCCAGACCGATGGTGGAGGCGCGTTTCACGCTCACCATGGTGTTGCTCAAAATCTCCTCGCGGTCCTGGATGAGGTTGAGGCAGGTGACTAGGCGGGAAAGGCTGCGCAGCTCGTCGGCGCGGTCGCGTTCCGCCAGCACGATCAGGTCCGGGGACTGCACCTCGGTGAATTTATCGCCGTCGCCCAGGTTGATGTAGTAGGAGAGCGGGCGGCCCTGCGGGTTGACCCGGACGCCGTCCACCACGCGCTTTTCGCTGTTGAGGTAAGGCGGGGTTTCGCAGCGGTGCGCCTCGACCATCTGCAGCTGGGGCCAGTCGCCGTTCTCCCCGGCGCTCGTCAAAATTAGGAACACCTCGTTGTCTCGCAGCATGGTGCGGGTGGCGACCTGTTGCATGGTGTTAAAATCCAGCAGGCCGCGGACGTCGCAGCTACCCGTCCAGGTGTCGAACCATTCCTCGGTGGCGCGGTTCCAGCCCTCGTCGGCGGTGCGGGCTTGGCATTTGATCCCAGGACCGATGGAGTTGCGCACCATGCAGTCGATCGCCCCGCGGACGACCGGGCTGTTGTAGAACCAGTAGCGGGCCAGGCCGAGGACCTGCTTGCGCGATTGGGTGGTGACATCGGTCCGGGTGTCCTGCGGCTGGGCGTAGATGTACTGCCGCTGGCTGAAGTCTGCGGTCCCGGCGCGGACGATCCGGCCAATCCAGGATCCGATGTTCATGGATAGATCGGCAGCATGCTGCCAAAATTGGGATAGCTGACCTGGCCGGTGGATTTGGTCAGGTAATTTTCAAGCTCTGCGCTGGTGGTGAAGTCCTTGACGCGGGTCCAAAGCTCATAGGCCGCCTGGGCGATGTTTCCTGGGTTCATGCCCGGCTGCAGTTGATAGGAAAACGATTTGCCGGCCACGGAGGCGGAGACCATCACTTTTCCCCCGTTGTTGAATGTGCCGTATTGGTTGGCGGCAATGGCTTCAAGGGCAAGGCGCGTCGCAACCGGATCCTTCGCCGATTGAATCCAAAGGGAAAAAAGCAGCCCTCGCTCCACGCGCCTTTAGTGGTGTCAAGCATCGGGCTTCTCCATGGCGGCCTCGGCAGCGATGACTTTGCCGTAGACGGCAAATCCGGCCAGGTAGGTTTCGCAGTCGTACAGGTGGTCGGGCCGGTGCTTGACCCGGATCCATTCGTACAGATCCTTGCCGGTCTTTCGGTTCACCCGGTGCACCTTCTTGTGGCTGGCCATGTGCTCGCGGTACTCCGGGCTGACGTCATGCGCCACCTCCCACATCGGCCCCTGCCCCCGGCGCAGCCATGCCAAGAGATCCTGGCACCCGGGGCTGGATAGGAGGAGCAGCTGGCAGCCGGCATCGGTGGGCTGGATGGAGCTGTGGACGGATTTCATCCGCATCCCCCGGTCCTCCACTAGAAAGTGCGGCCGCTCCTCGCCCTTGATGGCCGTCCACCCGTAGCGAGCGGCGATGCGGTAGGTGTCTTGGGTTTCGTAGCCGGAGTCGATCGCCACGTGGCGGGGCTGGATCCGGTGCTCGGCCATCAGCTGGGCCACATCCTCGATCGTTCGCCGGCGCCCCTCGTCAAACAAGCGGCTGGTACCGTCCCGGGCAAAGGCCCGGATCACGTACCAGTATTCGTCGATCTGCCGGTCAATCGCTGCCAGCAAGATGTGATCCTTGTCCCATGGCTGCTTCTTGGCAAAGGCTCCCGGCGGGATGGCGGCCGCCTCGTCGTCGTCAAACTGGTCCTCCCAAGGCAACGCGCACCAGCCGTTCACCCATCCCTGCAGGCCGTGCAGGTAGTGTTTTTCGGTCAGGAACTTTTTGGCCGTCTCACCGAATCCAATGTTGCTGTACCAGCTGGGCAACCGGAAGGATCGGTGACCCGGATCCGCGTGAGGGTTGCCGGCGACCCACTTTCCCTGCTCGATCGCCTTGCGACGATGCCCCTCGCCCCACGGCTCTTTGCATTTCGTGCAATGGTAAACGGCGGATTCCGTCACCCGTTTTAGATCCCACTTACCGTCATCGGATCTTGCACCCTCGTCCCATTTAATCTGCCCGAACTCCATGGCCTGCCGCTCGCCGCAGGCGTGGCAGGGCACGTGGAAAGTCTCCTGCGTTCCGGCCTGGTAGTTTTGCCAGATGTCGCCGGTGTTAAGCGTGGGCGTGCTGGTCAGGACGTGCTTGCGCCCCGGGAACGCCTTGGTCCGCTCCAGCGCCAGGTTGTAGGCGGCGGCCTCCTTTTCGGTGGGCGGTGCAAACTTGTCCAGCTCGTCCAGCACGGCAATGCAGATGGGCCGGCTGGAAATGTTGGCCGGGCTGTTGCTGCCGACCAGTGAAAGCGTCATCGTCGAAAATTGCATTTCCAAAATCTTGAAATCGTCCATGTCGTGCGGAAACAGGGACCGCACCGACCTGCACTTTTGAAAAATCGGCGTCAGCCTTGTCTCGCTGTAGCTTCTAGCCAGATCGGCGTTAGGCATGACTAGCAGCGCCGGTGCTGGGTCGTTGGCAATCCGGTAGGCCAGCCAGACCGCCAGCGTCAGCGTCTTTCCGGTCTGACTTCCCCAGCAAAGCGTGACGGTGTGCACGCCCGGATCCGCCAAGGCTTCCAGCACGCCCCGGACGTATGGCGTCCAGCTGGTGCTGTAGAGTCCCGGCCGCGCCGTCAGCCGGCTGTCCAGCTGGATGTTCCGCTCCGTCCATTCAATCACACTGGGCGGCTTTTCATAATGCCACCTCGCCCTAGCGCGCCGGCGCAGCTCCTCCTGCGCCCCAGTCACAGCGCCGCCTCGACCTGCCGCATAATCTGCCCAACCTCCCCCTCCACCTCGGCCTCCACCTCCGCGGCCGGCTTGTTTGCGCAGATTGGCGCCAGCCGCTTGGCCATCCCCTTAAGAAGCGGGATCAGGGCGTTGTCCCTAGCGGCCGCCAGCTTGTCCGCCTCGTCCACAGGCACCATCGTCCCCTCCGCCTGGTCGATCTCTGGGCGGTCGCCCTTCATCCGGCGTAGCGCTTCAACCACCTTGGTGTAGTTGGCAATCAGCTCCGACCGGTCCGCCCTTGTGTCGTCCTTTGCACTCTCGCCCAAGCTGGCTGCCAGATCCTCCAGCCGCTTGATTTCCAGATCCAGTCCGCCGCCCTTGGCCTTGACCAGCGGCTGAGCCGGCGCAGCCGCCCGCTTCCGGTAGGCGGTCGCCCTAGACTGGCCCGTGGCCTTCATGGCCCTAGCCACGTCGTGGTTCCTAGATCTACCCATGAGACACTATTGTTTAAGGGCTACACTCAAGAAATTGACGGGAGTCGTCGCCACCGCGGGCTGTAGCCGCCTTAAAGGTTCCCTATGAAAGCCCTTGTAAGTCATTGGCATACTCCGGCTGGCGGAACGACCAACTCAGTCATCCCCGAGTGCAGTGCCACAGACCTTTTTTCTTTGTAGCTCTCATAAGGAAGCCACCACATTTTTTCAGGAACTTTGTTTTCATATATACCCACGCATACAAAGTAATCAGCTTCGGCAGATTGGGTTTTGCACTTATCCATACCCGCGCGGACTCTCCATGGGCTGGTGGTCCATAATGTAAACGTGTGGCCTCCGTTACATAGATTTGCTGTCTTTATATGTATTCTTAAAAAACCAGAGGATGATTCAATAATCCTATCCACTCTAGCGTTCTGAGCCGTCGGGGCATAGACGCAAACGTCGTGAGTTAGGCACCATAGATCAAAATACGTTTCCCCGATTGATCCAACTAGGCTGTTGTGCCCAGTTGTTTTGATAGCGGTCGACGTTGTCTCAGTATCAAGTTGATCCTGAAATAAAGCCGACTGCACACTAACAGTTGTCGAGCTCAACGACTTAGTTCCTCGTACGCTTCGACGATTGGCTTGGCTTCGCGTAGGAATTGCTTGCGAAGATCGTCCTCTTGCTTAATGCGTCGCAAGCCTCTACTTGCAAGCCATTGAGATACTTGAATTACCTTAGTCAGAAAAGGTTTAGGCTCAGACGGTTCGCTGGTTGTTATGGGATCAGGCAAAAGGCCGACCCAGAGGAATCCCTGCCTAACAGAGGATGACTCACCGCTTTCTATTTTTTCTTGATGATTGGCAACCCTTTCGAATCTCTTGCTTTGCTCATCAGTAATATCAGCCTCCTTGCATAACCTTGCAACGTCAGTTCCAGATTTGCGCGCGTTAATAATAAAGCGGCCTGCTTGCGCAGCGATGCCTAACGTTTCTCCGGCTAGTCTTAATGTTTCGTCGCGCTTTTCGTGGAACTTATCCACTAAGGCAACAAATGTGTTTGCTGTTTTTGCCCAAGACTGGGTGCTTATCTCTTTACTGGTTTGCATTTCTTTATGCCTTTCGTCAGCGCAGATAGGTTAAATTTAGGCGTCTCACGCCTGCGCTTGGCGTGGTGCGCCCTTGCCCTGTGTTCGTAAGACTTTCTGGCCTTCTCGCTCTTAGCCGAACGGAACCGAATCCCCAGCCGGTCGGCCACATCCAGTGCCTTTTTGCTGACCGCCTGCTTGGTTATGTTGAAGCGCTTGGCCACGCTGGTCATGGACTCCGTGGACCGGTTCAGCACGATCGACAACACCGCTTGGTCCAGCGTGTCGGTCATCTGCTGCATGGACGTATGCTCCGGGGCTTTGGCCATCAGGTAGTCAATTACCAGCACCGTGTTAGTCACCCCGCAGGTCGTGACCGTGATGGTCGAAAATGCCTCTTTAACCAGATCCCGCAGGCTGTCGATCCGCATGCTGACATGCGCCTCCCCTGACGGCAGGCGCTCGATCAACTCCTGATCCATCATACGCCACCCCTATCCCAGAGCTGGTGCAGTATTCCCTTGTCGATTACTGCACCAGTGCAGTGTTGGTGCAATAATTGCCCATAAAGGGCAATATTACTGCACCCAACCAATTTCGAATACTGCACTAGTGCACAATTCGAATACTGCACTAAATTAAAAGGGCTCATTATCCCCCTTGGCCGTGTCATTTTGGCCCTCGTTTTGTTGACAGTGCTCTTTAAATCTCGCCTTGGCCTGCCGCTCCCCCAGCCCTGTTTTCTTGCAAATCCAGTCAATTACCTCGCCGTAAGGTTTATCCATCGGCACCTTGCCCCAGTCGATTTCCGTCCGCCTTGGCCCTGGCTTGCCCTTCTCCGGCTGCCCTGCCTCCACCCACGCCAGCCCATGGTCCGAGTGCCTAAGAAACACAAACGGGTGCACAGCAGCCTTTGTCGCGCAAATTTCGCCCGCCCTGTGCGATTGTTGCAGGCCACTACGCTTTCCCCGCTTCGATACCTCCAGCCTGTAAATGTCCGTGCCCTCCTCATCCTGACCTGCCGGGGCCAAGGTCACCACCGCCCGGGCCCAGTTGGTCAACTCCGACGATCCAAAGCCGCTGTACGCCTTGTCGTGGCCCGTGTAGCCCGTCCCGTCACGGGTGGGCTTGGGCGTGTGGTGGATCAGCATCCAGCTGAACTGGCTGGCCAAGGCTAAGGGGTTCAGCCGATTCCGCAAAAATCCGCCCGCCGTCTCCTGGCTGGACAGGTCGCCCCCGATAAACGCCAGCAACGGATCCGCCCAAAACAGGTCCGGCCGGTACTTTTCCGCCAGCCGCCTTGCCCGGTCCACAAACACCTCCCCCGTGCTGGTGCAGTCCCGGACGATATGCACGTTGGTAATCACCATGGCCATCTCCTCCGGGCTTAACTGCATCGCCCTGACCACCCCGGCCGCCGCCTCTGCCACGTCGCCCAGGTCGTTCTCAGCCTGCACGATCAGGCTGCGCAGCCCGTCCCCCTTGGGCGTGATGCCAAAAAAAGACCGCCCCACCGCCCAAGTGATGGCCGCCTGCAGGCACAGCACGCTCTTACCCAGCCCGCTGGATCCCACCCACAAAGCCGATCCGCCCCGGCAGATCCACCTCTTGCCCAGTAACGTTGTCGGATCCGCCTCCTCCTTAAAGTTGAGCAGCTCCTCCCACTTGTACGGCTCGGGAATGTCCCCATAGACCGTCCACTCCTTCCACTGCAGGTAGGTCAGCGTCGGTGCCCCGCACTCCACCAGCTCCTGCTTCTGGCCCGTGGCCGTCCGGACCGCCCCCGGAAGACGCGACAACCGCCCCGGATCCTTGTTGGCCGCGTCCGGCTTGGCGTGGGCGATGTGCTTGTAAATAAAGTCCACCCGGTCGCGAAACTCCACCTCGCTCTGCGCGTCCACCGTCACCCACCCGTGCAGGCTTCGGCCGCCAGACCGGATGATGCAGCTCGTCGGCAGCCCCGCCTTCTTTAAAAACGCCCACTGCTCGTCCAGCGTGCTTTCATCAAACTCCACCAGGCAATGCCTCCACCTGGTAATGTGCTCCGCCTTGCGCCCCTTGCCGTTGTTGGGATTGATCGAGCAGTACACCCCCCCCGCATCCCCCTGCCACTTCTCCAGCCCCCCGTCCTTAAACAGCTCGATCCACTCCTCCCTCGTCCGGTTCTCCCCCGCCCCGTCCGGCCGCTCCCGGTCCCCGTCGTGGATCGACCGGCAGATGTTGATGTGTTCCCCCAGCTCAAAGCACGTGGCCAGAAACTTCTCCACCGGCGTCTCCCCCACGCTCTGCGGCATCGGCGGCACCGGCATCTCGTGGCGCATGATCGTCAGTCCCTGCAGCTGGTACTTGCTCGCCGGCCGCCAAGGCTCCCGGGCCGGCCTCGCATACACGCTCTTGACCACGCTGACCGCCTCCCGCTGCGTCAGCCCGTTCTTGCGCGCCCACTCGTCCGCCTCCGTCTCCGCCTCCGCGGCCGGCATGCCCTGGTCGCGCAGCTGGCAGACCAGCTTGAACAGGCTGGTGTTTCGCGTGCCCTCCTCCGCGCCATGCTGGCGGATCGCCTCCGCCGCCGGGGCCAACGCCACCGTCACGGCTTGGCCGCCTTGGCCTTGAGGTCGCGCTCCTGGTATTTCTCGGCCCGCTTCAGCAGCTCCTTGATGACCACGTGCCCCAGCTCAAAACATTCCAAGGCCCTTTGCAGTTTCCAGTGAAGGCCGATCGCCATGTCGCCCTTCATCGCCTCGCGCAGCTTGGCAATGCCTCGGCGCTGGCAGTCGTCAGTGCAGCGGATGCGTTTTACGGACATGGAAAAAGCTCCGGATGTGGGTCTATTTCCCCAACAAATACCTTCCCCCATCGAATCAAGGCTGCCCTGGAGTGCTGTCCCCTAAGATAAGTTCTTTTTGCATGGCAGTTCTTACAAACCACGTCGCACTTTTTTATTTCATTGTGGAGTTTTTCAACTGAATAAGAAGAGCAGTTGGAAATGTTAAAACATTTTACCTCGCCGTCTCTATGGTCAAAATCTAGGCACACGCCAGGGAGCTTTTGTCCGCAATCAGCACACCCTGCTTCCTCCTTAAATTTATTAAGGTCAGCAACTCGTTGCTTATGCTTCTTACTGCAGTAAGAACTGCGATCTCTTCGGACCACACTCACGTCCACTGCCCCATCCCGTACCGCCCACGGTTGGCCTTGATCTGCTCGAGCACGCCGGCCCACTCCTCCGGCGTCCAGGAGGCGATGATGCGGGCGTCCCAAAACTTGATGAGTTGCGCCAGGCTCACAGCACCGGCTCCGGCATCGGGCCCGTCAGCTTCCACTTGTACGTGCTTTTGTCGTACGCAATCGGGTAGCCCATGAAGTCCCTCATCAGGTCGATGTCCCTGCCTACCGTCTTGTAGCTCACCTCAAACTCTTGGCCGATTTTCTCGCAGCTGGGCAGCTCGCCCTTATCCCGCAGGATCTCCGCCATCCACCGGCACCGGCGCAGCACCGGCCGCGTCTTGCAGATGTGGTCCCGCTTGGCCATTGCTGCGCGCGTCACAGCCCGCCCTCTCCCCGGATCCGGTCGATCAGGTCGTTCTCCCTGCGCTCGGCCGCCATCAGCGCTGCTTTAGTTTCCCGCAGCTCCCGCTCCAGGCGCTGGACGCGGTCCACCAGCTGCCGGCTCAGCGGCTCGCTGGGTAGGACCAGATAAGACGCAGGCACCTCGCTCATGCCACCACCTCCCGCGGATCGTACTTTTTCATCCAGCGCCAGATCGCCAGCGTCTTGCAAAAGATGTCGTAGGCCGCCTCCACCTCCTCCGGCGTCCACAGCTTGTTCTCGATCGCCCCCGTAATCGGGTCGATGTACACGCTCCGGGCCGCCACCGGCTCGTCAAAGACGGCGTAAGCGTAGGCCGCCAGCTGGATGATGTCCGTGTCGTAGGAATCGACCTTGTGCGGCTCGTCATGCGTGGCGTAGCCGGGCATATCCGGAATCAGCTTCCCGATTTTCTTGAACTTTCGGGTCTTAAAATCCACCACCTCGGTCGTCTGCTCGTGCTTGTCGCCCCATTCGCAGATCAGATCCACGCGGCCGGCGTAGCCCTCGTCGTGGTTCACCACCACCTCCTCGCACTTGTGCACCTTCTGCACGAACCGCGCCCAGTATTTCAGGCTCTCCCAGTGCGGCTCAAAACCGGCCTGGAGATTGCCCGGATCCGTGCCGTTCACCGCCGCCTCGCTCAGCTGGTGCACGTATGTGCCACGGTCCGCGGCCGCCTGCAGGTCGCCCTTGCTCCCTGCCACCACCCGCCTGGCAAAATCCGCATCCGTCTCTCCGTCCAGCCGCGGCGTCGTCATGCACTGCAGGATGGCGTTTTCCTGTTTCCAGTTGTCCAGCCCTGGCCGCGCCAGCACTGCGCCCATGATCGTAGTCGGGCTGGGGTAGGCTTTCTGCTTTCTGGCCTGCCGCAGGTCGCCATGGCATGGCTCACCCGTCGGCAGGTAGTAGTGGCCGGTCTCCTTTTGCGCCGTGGCAATTAGCTGTGCCACGGCCTTACGCCTTCCAGCTGCGGATCACCGGCACCGCCATCACAAACGTGAAGACGGCAAACACCGGGATCGCGATTCGTAGGAATGTTTCAATCATGTTTTCCTTTCCGGAAGCCGGCGCCAGTTGGGGGAACTGACGCCGGCCCCCTTAGTTTCTTCTCGTGGTTTCTCCGACAGGGTTAGAACGGGATGCTGTCGCCGTTTACGTCGGTGTCCGTGTTACGGGTCGATGTGGCCACGGCCAGCGCCGGCCTCGGCTCGCGGTCCTTAAACCGCACAAAGTCCGGATCCACCTTCAGCTTGGTCTTTCCGGCCTTTAGCACGCTCTGGACGTTGGCGTAGGTCGTTCCGTCCCTTTCGGAGTGGACGATCACAAGCTGGCAGTTTTGTCCGATCAGTTTTTCCAGATCGAAGTTGTCCGGCGGCGGCTTGCCAAACCAAGATTTTAGGTCCTTGGCCAAGCTGCTCTTTTCATGGAGCGTCAGGCCGTACCGGCGGCCAATGCTGTAGGGCCGGCCGTCCTCCATCTTTGCGGCCAGTTGCCAGACCAGCCGCACCTTGTGCTGCGATTTGGTTTCCCCCTGCCAGGTCGTTTCCACGATGCCCAGGTCCGCCACGTCGCAGCAGACCGCGTCGTGCACGCCCTCCGGTGCGGGGGTATAGGTTCCGTTGCTGTTGGGTTTCATTGCTATGATTGCCATGTTGTTTCTCCTTTTTGGTTTCCTCTTTCCGTGTCCGATCACTCGTCGTCCACGAAATCGTTTGTTTCATGCGGCCGGATGGCTCGCAGTTCCTCCCGCTCCGGCTCGATCCAGCCCAGCTCGTGCGCTCGGGCCAGTTCTTTGGTGCGGTCGCTCTGGTTTAGCTCTGCCAGTACCACCCGCTCCGCGCTCACGCGGCGCGCCTTCTCCAGCGCCAGCTCGTAGTGCAGAAATTCAGGAGTTGGCGTCATGCCCGCTCCCTGATCTTTTTCCAAAACCAGTCGACGGCTTGGCGGATGTTCTCCAGCGTCAGGCACTTGGTCGTAAAGTGGATCACGTTCCAGCCGCTATATGCCGCCAGCCTGCCCTTTTCCGCGTCGCGCACCTGCCCCATGCCCCGGCTGTGCCGGCCCCCGACAAACACGCCGCCGTCCAGTTCAATGGCGGCCTTAAAGCCGTTAATTGCCTGGTGCGCGTAATCAAACCGGAACCGGCGGCCGGGAAAGAACGTCACCTCCTTGGTCAGCGCCGGCCCTTTGTGCAGGGCCCAAAGCCGCTCAAACTGGCTGGCCAGCCTGCTCACTCGTCAATGCCTCCGGTGTGCCACTCGCCCTTAATCTCCAGCGGGGGGCGGTCGATTGTTTCCAGGCATCGCACCTTGGCGGCCAGCCCGGCAATCACCTCGTTCGCCCTGACCAGATCCGCCTCCACCTTTTTGAGGCGGTGCTGCAGGTCGACGACCACGGTAAACATGGAATATTCCGCCGCGCCCACGCTCTTGCTGTTGGCCGGCAACGCGCCCTCTGCTTCCAGGTCCCGGATCATCAGTCCACCAGCTCCCGCTTGGCGCGGTCGTACAGCCAGCACAGGAAAGCGCCTGTAAAAACCAGCCCAGAAACGCTTACTCCAAAAAGGAAGGCGTAAAAAATAATCGTGGCCGTTAACTGGGTCAAATAAACGACCAGTTCCCAATTCATCGTGACCCCCACATCCACGCGGTTTTCTGCGCCGAGAGCCCGCGGATCAAATCGGCAACCTCGCGGGCCTTTTTCGCCTCGTCGCAGGTTTGCTGTGTTACGCCGGTGTCACGTTTTTTTTGTAAATCACTGTCACTTCGGCGATGGCAGTGGAGGGATTTGAACCCCCGAGCATTCAGAAAACTGTTGTTTTGTTTTATTAACTGCATCGATTTCTCCTATTTTTGTTGCGTTTTTGGGCGATTTGTTACGCTTGTATCATGGCGTCGATTTTCACCCGCAACGACAGCCCGCACTATTGGCTGAGATTCAAATCCCCGCAGGGCGCGTGGAAGGCCAAGGCCACCACGTGGATGGCCGGCAATCCCCTTCACCGGGCCAAAGCCATCGAGGAGGCCGCCCGCATATCGGTCAACGAAAGGCGCCCCAAAATCAAAGACGACTGGATCCTGCCCTTTATCCTGTCCTACCAGGCCAACCTCAAAACCATCATTCACTACCGAAACTCCTGGCGCTGGCTGGAGCTTTACCTGGTCCACCGCGGCATCACGGCGGAACAGTTTTCCCCCGCTGAGGCCGAGGCCTACATCAGCTGGCGTACCCAGCCGACCCGCCGCGTCTCCGGCCGCGCCGTCCACCGCAACCAAGCCCTGCGGGACATCAAGATCATGAAATGGATCCACCGCCACGGCCGGCTCCTCGGCCACTGGCAGATGCGCGACCTGGACGACTACCGCCTCCGCTACGCCCCCAACAAGCGTATCAAGCCCCCCTTTACCGACGAGCAGATCGCCCGCACCCGCCAAGCCATGGCCTACATGCCGCCGGCCCAGCAATGGATGCGCGTGGCCTTTGAAATCGGCCTGGCCACAGGATGCCGCCTGTCCGAAACCCAGATCCCCATGCACTGCATCGACCTGACGGCCGGCACCATCACCTTCCCCACACCCAAAGGCGGACCTGCCAAGGCCTTTACCATCCCCATTCCCAAAGCCCTGATCCCCATGCTGACCGCCATGAAAAAGGCCGGCCTGCGCCAGACCTGCACCCTGCCGCCCTGCGCCAGCCGGGAGTTCCGCGTGCTGTTTAATCGGCTGGGGCTGTATTTGCACTGCTTTCATTCCCTAAGGGTTACCCGTGCATCAAACCTGCGCCGGGCAGGAGTGCCGTTAGGTGCGGCCATGCGGCTGCTAAATCACGGTTCAGAACTGATCCATGAGACTTACGTCCGGCACGACGTGGCCGATCTGCGGGCGTGGATTGATTTCGGGCAACCACCTCCCGCCGCCAACGGTCAAAATCCTCCGGCACCACGAGCCCCAACACGCTGGGAAAACCGTCCTGCCGGCTTATCGCCAACATCTTCCCGTAAGAATACCCGTATGCGGCCGCCAGCTCCCGCAGGTTCATCGCTTGGTTAAACCCGCGCTTTACGCGGGCTGCCTCCAGGTACCTCTCGGGGGTCATGGCGCGTCGTCAGCCTCCTGGATCAGCTGCGCAACAAGCTGAGACAAGCTCAGATTTTTTTTCTCCGCCAGCTCCCGGCCCAGCTTTTTAATGCGCACAGGCAGGTAAAGATTGGTGACCTCCGCGCCGTTGTTTTTCGAGGAGATTCCGCGTGGCATGTGCGTGTCTTATGCGCATTAAATGCGTGCGTCAATAAAAATCGTCATTTGTGATTAAACTTTTTTTATGCGCGGAATTGACGTGCGTATTTATTACGCATAAAGTGCGCAAATGGCCAAGGAAGCCACCAACCTCACCCTGCCCCGCCCGGTAAAGACCAAGGGCATGGAGATGGCCAAAAGGGCGGGGATGAGCCTATCCACGTACGTGGCCCAGCTGATTCTTAAGGAGGCAGCCCGCGACAGGGGTTTTACCACAGAGAGCCCTGCGTTATATGTGGCCGGGCGGTCACAGGCAAAAACTAGGACAAAAAGGATATGATTGCCGAGGCGGCCGAAGGAGCGTGGGCGTTGTTTTTCATGCCCATCCTGATCGGTCTAATCGTCCTAGCCTTTCTGGCCATCCTGATGCCCTACTACGTTTTTAAATGCCGACACCTCCTGCAGGATCTAAAGACCAAGGCGGATGAGCAAATCACCGAGACCAAGCGCACCAATAACCTGCTGCGCCAGCTTATCCGGGCCTACGGCCACGAGCCTGATTCTTGACCAGCCGGTAGTGCGGCAGCCCGCGGATCCCCCGCCCCCACTTCACCCGGAAATTCTTGCGTTCCGCCAAGCCGGCCTCCACCAGGTCCTTGCACCTTATTTTGGCCATCTCATAACAGACGCCCATTTGCACGCCGATCTCCCGGGCCGTCTTAAACCCCTCCGGCACGGCCTCAATCCGTTGGCTCATCAGCCGGTCCAGCGCCTCCGCCCACTCCGGCTTCTTGCTCACAGCGGAAACCTCCACTCTCCCTTCACCGGCGTGGCCAGCCAGGACACGCACGCGTCGTGGCAATACTCCCCGTAGGCAAAGCCGTGCCCCCACTGATACGTGGCGCGGCGAGCCCGGGCGTAGCCCATGGCTCCAATGTTGGCCAGCGTGCCCACGCAGATCCCCACCGGTGAGCGCAGCACCCGCCCCCGGGCAATCTCCGGCCGATGCAGATGCGCCATGACAATGTTTTTTCCGATGGATTCCACAGTGTCTCGAACGGCCGAGACGGAACACTGGAAGCCATGGAGGAACACGGTATCGCCCAAAAGGAAAAGCCCTTCCTCAATGTCGTAAGGCAACAGCCGGGCCTTTAGTTTTTTGATCGTCTGCTCGATGGCTTGCGTCCCCTGCTCTGCGGCATAGGCCACCACGGCGGACGGCGAGCGCACCAGCGACCAGAGCCTGGCTTCATGGTTCCCTTGCAGGCAGGTGGTCACTTCCAGCTCCTTGAGGTGGGTCATGCCATGCAAGTAATCATCGGCAAAACTGGCCGCACGGTCAGGCTCATCCGGATCCTTGCGGGCACCAGCCCGCCAACAGGCGGTATCCAGAAAATCCCCTAGGTGGATGGTCTCCACAGGGCGCCAACGGCGTCTGAACGCCAGCACCTGCTCCCAGGCAGGGCGATCTATAAATCCGGCGTGGGTACAACCCACCGCCATCCAGCGTCTCCACTTGCGGACGACGTTCACTGGTTGTTCCGATGTGTCAAAGGCTTGGGTTACTATTTACCGGCCGGCACTTTGGGCACTCCCTGCAAAATCTGCAGGATCCGGGCACAGTTCTCGCGTGCCAGACTGGCCGCCACGCTCTCATCCGCACAGCCCGCCAGCGCCAGATCCGCCACCGCCGCCAGCTGGATCTTCAGCGTGTAGCCATAGGCCACCATGTCCAAAATTTCCGAAATGATTTCCGACCAGCACGGCTGTTGGTAGAGCAACGTCTGCCCATGCTCCCAGTACCCCTTGCGGTACTTGGCATCAAAATCCTTTAAGAAAGCCTCCCGCAACGCCTTCAGGTGCAGCTCCGCCTCCGGCCTCATCGTTGGCATGACGGGCGGCGTCATGGCCTGCGGATCCGCACCCTGCGTGCCGGCCTTGTCGTTGCCTTAATCCCGCGGCTGTTTTCGTTCCCGGTTTTGCCCGCCAGCTCCCGCCAGTCCTTGAAGTCCGCGTCCTCAAAGTGGGGAGTCTCAAACGATAGCCAGCGGAGGTTGTATTTTTCGGCGCAGTTGCGGAGAAGCTGGTACGTCTTTTCGTCATCCCAGCTGGGGGTGTATCCGCCGGCGGCCGTGTTGGCGCAGGGCACCGCGTCGATCGCCCGGGCGTAGCAGTGAAACGACTGGGCCACGGGCGTGCCCTTGGCGTTGGTCACCTTGGCTCCCTTCTTGGTCCGGCCTTGAGCGTAGAGCTCATCCTGTTCCGCGGGCGTCCTGACGGAGCAGTAGATCAGCACCGGGATCCGCTTGGCGGTCAGCTCCTGGTACCATTTCGCCACCCGCTCCTTAAACCCAGGAGCGAGCTGAGCGATGTGGCCCTCACTACGGTCAACGATCTGGCGCCAGGTCATTTGCTTTCGGCCCGTGTGCGCCAGCGCTCTGTTTCAGCCAGACTTGCAGATAGCGCCTTAAGCGCGGCGACGTAGGCGTCCCGGTAAGCGGCCGGAGCGGGGCCATCTTTTCTTTCGATCTTGTCCCACTCGTAGATGAGCGCCTCGATTGTCTCCGGGCGTGGCGGCGGGCCTTCTGCGATTGGCGTGACGGTGGCACAGCCGGCCAGGCTAAGAGCCAGGAGGAGGCTGCTTAGTCCACCATGAATCAATCTTTTGATCTCGCTTGCGCCGCTCGGCCTCAATGATGGCGTCCCGATATTCGTGCCGGCTTTTCCCGCGGTTTTGCAGCCACCAGAGAACCAGCGCCAAGAGGGTGCCAAGGACGGTAAGGGCACCGGTGATCATCCCCTCCCCTTATTTGCGGGAAATTTGGGCGATGAAATCCACGATTTTCTGGAGAGTCTTCTCAGGCTCGTCGCCGGGAATGACGGTGGCGACGGCGATGGCCGCGGCCAGCACGGCGGTGACGACGCCCAGGTAGGACTGCCAGTTGTTTAAGACGTGGGTAATGATTTCCATGCCGTGGCCGGCATGTCAAAGGCAGCTAGGGATTAAGGGGTTAAGGGGTTAAGCAACGATCAATGGCCGAGAAGCCTGTTCTTAACGATCTCCCACGCGGCCGCCAAGGTTGCAAAGACAATGGTGCTGACCAGCCACACCCTGCCCTTCAGCCCGTGGGCTTCCTGTTCGATCCGATCCATCTTGGCTTTGTTTTCCGTCAATACTTCGAGGATATGGACTTGGCGGGATTCAATCCGGGCGATGCGTTCCCGGATGTCGAACAGCATGGCGTGGTCTTCTGCGCTCATTTGGAAAACTCAAAATTCATGCCTTCCGGCGTGATGCGGACGCACTCCCGGCCATTGTCGTCATAGTACAGTTCCACCAGCCCTTCCTGCTCCATCCATCGAAGGATGGACATCAGCTCCGACCAGGTGGAGGTCATAGACCCTCCCCAAAAAACACACCCTCACCTTGCGGGAGGGGGGCCGTTTCGCCGAAGCTACCGCGGGTTTTCAAATTCACATCCCCTCCGGCACGGGCGGGGCGACAAAGGGGACGGCGGGCTTGGGCAAAGCCGCCTCGTACTGTTCTTGCGTTAGCTCCTCGCCAGCTTCAGTCAGCCGATCCGCAATGGGCGGGATGGCGGCGATAAGGCAGTTGCCGTCAGCGTCCTTTTGGCAATCAGCGGCAGGCGTGAACCAAGTCTCTGCCTGCTCGTTTGGGTAGCCGCTTTTTGCGTCCATTGCATTGCGAATGGATTCGTAAGCGGAGGGCGCGATGCGGAAAAATTGGTTCATCAATAAATAGCCCATTTGGTGTTAAGGTAATCGACAACTTTGGACTCGTCGCTTGTGCCAAGAGAAGTATTGTAAATTAAAAGCTCATAAATATCGCCGTTAAAAAAAAGACTGGCTTGATTTCTTGCCCCTAAAAATAATTTATGATTTCCTGTTCCAGATACATCGGCTTGCGGAGTGCCGATCAATGCTCCTGTAAGCAATATATTATTTTGTTTTAGTGAAAGCGATGTCCTTGTGTCATTGTAGAAAGCTGAAAGAAGAACAGCTCCAGATGTTCGCGTTGAAAATTCTTTGGCTGCATATCCATCGCTTGGCGAGTTTTTCTTTCTAAAGCCATGTGCAAATTTTGTTTGGCTGTCTATGTAAAAAATTGAAGAAAAATCATTGTCGTTATAGTTGCCTGTCTGTTCGTAAATTATCTGAAGAGAATTATTTGTTGAAGATAATGCAGCAAAAGTGGTTCTGCTTGTTGGAAGAGAAAAGGAGGCTGTTTCAAAACTATCGTTAGAGCCATCAAACCTTATGACATTTTTGCTATTTTTAACTGCCGTTTTTAGCACAGGCCGATTGTTGCTGGTTGTCTGCGTGGCGTGCCTTCCATTCCCGCTCTGATCCTCCCACCTTGCCACCGATGATCCGTCCGTGGTGACCTCACTTCCTCCGCTGGTGGCATCAAAAAGGCCCGTGGTGGCATCGAGCCAGAGTTGGAGGCCAGAGATGTCGGATGGAGAAAATGGCTTTGCGCCAAAAAATCCTCTGCGATTCAATATTCCGCCAGATTGAAAAAACCCCATAACCTACGCTCCCCCGCCGCCGCCGAAGAAGCCCATACCCTACGCCTCCAGCACCGTGAAGTTAGAGGCCGTCACGCTGGACAAAACATAGACGGCTCCGGTGGGAATATAGCTCGATTCAAAGGTGATACCCGCCCCTGCCGTCAGTTGGATGCCTTGGGTGGTGGTGGGGGTGAAGCCGATGCCCACGGTGATCACATTCCCTCCAGTAGTCACATTCTGAACTAGGAGATATTTGCGGTTTGCATTTGTGACAGCAGAGGTGGCAAAGGCTGTGTTGGCGGTGGTGACCGAGCCAAAGCGGGTGGTCAGCGAGCCGTTAGGCATGGCTCCGACCGTCACCGTGCCGGAGATGATTGGTGTAATTCCACCAATATTTCTTAAATTTACATTAAGAGCACTATTTGTTCCGTCATAGGAAAATATAGTTCCGCCGTTTGTGCCGACATCAGCCAACACGACTGGCATGGCTGTAACTGTGCTTCCCGCAAGACCTCCAGAAAGCCATACTTTTGCGCCAGCCACTGTAACGCTAGATGAAAAATTTCCCACATTCGCCGTCACCGTGCCGGAGATGGCGGGCAGAGAGCCAATGGTGACGGAGTTGCCTACGGTGACTGTGCCGGAGATGGGGACATTGCCTATACCAGTCTGATCTATAAGAACTGGAAATGCTTGAGAGTAACTTGCACTAAAATCATTGAGGGCAGTTGTGAGAGAGCCTGCATCCACATTCGCCGTCACCGTGCCTGCAATGGTCTGTGTGCCTGTGGGGTTGGCTGTAACTGTCCCCGTAATCGTCACCGTGTTTCCGACCGTCACCGTGCCGGAGATGGGGAGAGGGTCTCCTTCGTGAGTATTTTTATATACGATTGGCCATGCTTCATTGTAATTAAATGCGTAGTCATTAAGTGCATCAATCGCACTTCCAATGGTTACTGGATTGCCTACCGTCACCGTGCCTGCAATGGTCTGCGTGGCGGGGAAGTTGGAAACGCTCACGGCCGCGCCCACCGTCACGGTCACGTTTTCCAGCGCGCTCAGGCTGTTTGCATCCAGCGCCACGGTGACGGTGTTGGCCACAGTCACGGTGCTGGATAGTGCGCCTGAAATGACCGGTGCCGACAAGGTCACTACGGTGGGTGTTTCTGCAATCTGTAGATAAATATCGCTCATGGGATTGTAATCCTTGGGGATAGTGTCACCACGCCTTCCAGCAGCCTTGTGGCGATGCCGGCGCTGGTAACCTGTACCAGGTCATATTTTGCGCCGCTGGTGGGCACCAGCAGGCTGGCTGCCGACGTCACGCTCAGCCGCAGCTGGCCACCGGCCGCTGATACAACGCTGGTGGCGATCTGGGTCACCACGGATCCGCCCGGAAACTGCCGGATCTGGGCCGCAAATGAGCTGCCCGCCAGGCTGATTGCGCCCTGGGTGGCAGTGGTCAGGAACAGATCGCGCGTCCAGTCCGTCCCCTGTTCGATGGTGATGTTGTAGGTGGCGGCCATTAGACGTCGGATATTTCCCGTTCAATTTCTGGAACGATATTCACGGTAAACGGCTTTGAGCTGTACACCTTGCTGTCATAAATCCACTCAATCTGGCCCACGGCGGGTACGGCGGCGCTGTTGTCCTGTGCGCCGGCAAAGGCCAAAAAGCGCTGCAGGGAATCGTTGTCGGCCCGAAAATTGATCTGGTAGTAAGGATCCAGCCCGCCGAAATCCGCTGCCGTGAAGGCGGTGGTTTCCAAGATCACGGCCTCTCGGTTTGTTTTTTCGCGGATGGTCACCTTGACTTGTGACGGGGCCAAGGCCAAGGACGCGCCTGAGACATCAGTAAAAAACACGGCCAGGCTGTGGTCATCCCCCTGCCGGATGTTTAGCACGGCGCCGTTCGCCCGGCTGGTGCTGACCTGCCGGGTGACGAGATTAACCTGCAGATCGGAAAGATCCCACCGTGTGTCCAGCCACGCAAACTGCCTCTCCACCACGACCAGCGTTTGCGTCACCGCAGTGGCGGCGGCATAGGCGCTGTTGCCCGCCTGGGCGGCCACGATGCTCGTCACCCCCGGCGTCACCGGCGTGCAGATATTGCCCACCACGCTGGCCACCGCCGTCACCGTGCTGCTAAAGGTCACGGGCAGGCCGCTGCTGGCCGTGGCCACCAGCTGGAACGATCCGGCGGCCCTGGCATTGGCCTGAGCCAGGGTGGTCGCATCCGTAAAGGAAAGGCTGGTGGTGCTGGCCACCTGCAGGGCGCGGGTGTACACGTCGTTCAGGTTTGCCACCTTGCGTGGAGCCAGCGTGCCGAAGGCAATCGTCTGCGCGATGGGCGTGTTTACCACGGTAAGAACCTGCGTCACGGTGGCCGCCGCGTTGTAGTTGGTGTCGCCAGCCTGGGTGGCGGAGATGGTGGTGGAGCCAGCCGTCAGCGGGGTGATACTGCTGCCCGTCACGGTGGCCACGGCGGTGTTCGATGAGGAAAGGGCCACGGTTAGGTTGGAGCTGGCGGTGGGAAACACCTGAAAGGCGCCTGAGCCGGCAAACCGCGTGGCCATGGAGGCAAAGGTGATGGTTTGGCTGGCCTTGGAGATGGTGACGACCCCCGCCGTGCTGCCGTAGTAAAAATCACTGACCACGCTGGCCGTGACCACGTAGGAGCCGGCAGAGACGGGGGCGGAAAGGCTGGCGGCCGTGCCGGTGTATACCAGCTGGACGGTCAGGCCGGAGGGGGAAACGGTGGTGGACGGCGTCTTGGCCGTGCCGTCGTAGGTGAAGGTGAGGTTGGAAAGAGTGACCGTGGCCGGGGCGGAGGCGACGGCGTTGCGGATGGTGTGATTACCGTAATCCGCCACAAAAACGTTTCCAGCCGTATCCACGGTTACGCCACTAGGAG
>Ga0214923_10001220_pt1 | contig 37133 bp, 32 predicted proteins | sample LL1510_MetaG_FD_177993 | JGI IMG/M metagenome (GOLD analysis project Ga0214923, IMG submission 177993) | Freshwater microbial communities from Lake Lanier, Atlanta, Georgia, United States - LL-1510 | ecosystem: Environmental > Aquatic > Freshwater > Lake | place: USA: Georgia | collected...
GGGGCGCAGTCATGGGACGTGGCCGTGCAAAAGCCAAGCAAACTAAAGTTGCTCGCGATCTGAAATACAACAGCCCGAACACAGACTTAAGCGCCCTGCAGGCTGAACTTGGTGGCTCATCATATATTCCAGCTGAACCTGATTTTGAAACTGCGGATGTTGAAAACGATCCATACGCGAAGTATTACGAAGATGAAGAAGCGGCCGAAGACGAGGCCGAAGAAGCGTAACGCTTACTTGTAGTTTCCTACCAAGGTAACTGCGCCACCGTTTCCTCCTTTAGCAACCGCATCGCCGATTTCACCTGAGTTGCGAGTTCGCACCGAACCACAAACCCAAGCCGATAACCCACTTGCTTGCAGCGACGTGATCGCAAGTTGGGCAGCAGACTCTGGCACAAATGCCAGCATGCCAATACCCATGTTGAAAGTTTTCTCAGCTTCAGATTGTTCGATATTGCCACGCGATTGCAGCCAAGTAAAAATTGCTTGAGGTGACCAAGTCGAGCGATCCAAATCCAAAGCCAAGTCAGCTGGCATAACGCGCGCAACATTTGCAGCGATACCGCCGCCCGTGATGTGAGAAATTGAGTGGACTGGAATTGCACCGATCAAATTCAAAATATCTTTGGCATAAATCCGAGTTGGTTCCAAAAGTTCTTCACCAAGGGTGCGCCCAAATTCTGGAACGTTGTCGTGGACATCAAGGCCAGCAACATTGAATGCCACATGCCGAGCTAACGAATAGCCATTTGAATGCAATCCACTCGAAGCGATCGCGATTGCCACATCACCTGTAACAACACGCTCGGGACCAAGCAAGTCAGATGCATCAACTACGCCCGTTCCAGCACCTGCAATGTCATAGTCATCTGGGCCAAGTAGCCCTGGATGTTCAGCCGTCTCGCCACCGACTAATGCGCAACCTGCCATCACGCAACCATTTGCGATACCCGTAACAATTGCAGCAACTCGTTCTGGATGAACTTTGCCAACGGCGATGTAGTCGGTCATAAACAACGGCTGCGCGCCACAAACCACTAAGTCATCAACGACCATGGCGACTAAATCGATTCCAACGGTGTCGTGGATATCCATGCGACGAGCAACATCAATCTTGGTCCCAACGCCATCGGTTGAGGTTGCCAGCAATGGCTTAGACATTGTCTTGAATGCACTGATGTCAAACAGTCCAGCAAAGCCACCGAAGTCACCAACAACTTCACTGCGAGTTGATTTAGCAATCGCACTTCGCATTAGATCAACTGCGCGTTCCCCAGCTTCAGTATCTACACCAGCATTGGCATACGAAGACTTGCTCTTATCTTCACTCAAGGTCGGCGAACCACTTCATCAATTGCTGTCATTTCGTCGTGCGCAATTCCAAAACCTTCGAGCACATGCTTACCAAGTTTTGCTTCATCTGGAAGTTCAACTGGATAAACGCCGTCAAAGCAAGCTCGGCATAATCGATCCTTTGCCACGTTTGTCGATTCCACCAAGGCATCAAGGGAAATAAAGGAAAGTGAGTCTGCCCCAATAGATTGACGGATCTCATCGATGGTTAATCCGTTAGCAATTAGTTCAGCTCGAGTTGCAAAGTCGATGCCATAAAAACACGGCCACTGTACCGGTGGACTAGAAATTCGAACGTGAACTTCTAATGCGCCAGCTTCTCGAAGCATCTTTACGATCGCGCGCTGAGTGTTACCGCGAACTATCGAGTCGTCGACCACAACCAGGCGCTTGCCTTCAATAACTTCACGCAGCGGATTAAGTTTCAGGCGGATACCGAGTTGGCGAATAGTCTGGCTTGGCTGAATGAAAGTTCGCCCAACGTAGGCATTCTTAACAAAGCCTTGCGCAAATGGAATGCCACTTGCTTGGGCATAACCCACCGCAGCTGGAGTTCCTGATTCCGGAACTGGAATAACCACGTCTGCATCAACTGGGAATTCTTTTGCTAACCGTCGGCCAACTTCAACGCGAACGCCATGCACGGCATTGCCATTAATCGAAGTGTCAGGACGAGCTAAATAAACGAATTCAAATAGGCAACCTTTTGGATCAGCTTCAGCAAATCGACTTGAACGTAAACCATGTTCATCGATTGCCACGATTTCACCAGGTTCGATCTCGCGCACGAATGTCGCGCCGACGATATCAAGCGCAGCCGTCTCTGAAGCTATGACCCAACCACGATCTAGTCGGCCTAACACCAGCGGACGAATACCTTGTGGATCCCGAGCCCCATACAAAGTCTGATCGTCCATAAACACCAGCGAGAATGCGCCCTTAACTTTAGGAAGCTCGAGCATCGCTGCGGCTTCCATGGTCATGTCAGGGTGAGCTGCCAATAGCGCAGTCAGGATGTCGGTATCGGTAGTGGCAATGTTTTCGTAATCGGGATAAAGCTCGCCGGCTGATTTCCGCACTTCACGTAACCGCGAAGAAAGTTCGTGGGTATTAGTCAGGTTGCCGTTGTGTGAAAGCGCGAGGTGGCCAGTGGCTGTGGCGCGGAATGTAGGTTGGGCGTTATCCCAGCAACTTGAGCCGGTCGTGCTGTAGCGAGTGTGACCGATTGCGATGTAACCAACAAGGGATTCCAAGGCCGATTCAGTAAAGACCTGAGATACCAATCCCATGTCTTTGAAAACTGTGATGTTGTGGCCATCGCTAACGGCAATGCCTGCTGATTCTTGACCACGATGCTGCAAGGCATACAAGCCATAAAACGTAAGTTTGGCTACTTCTTCCCCGGGTGCCCATACGCCAAATACGCCGCAGGCATCCTGCGGACCTTTTTCACCTGGGAGCAACTCATGATTGAGTCGACCATCGCCTGCCACGCCCCTAGTCTACTTGGCAACACCTGCGAGAAGATGGGCGTATGAGAAAGGTGACTCAAGCCGAAGTTGATCAAGCGATTGAAGCGCTTCAATTGTCACCTCAGGATGGTGATGTGCTGGCTTTGGCAGTTCGCAAATCCCTTGAATGGTTCGCGCAACAAAATCCAGGGCGATCTGTCGAGGTACGCGTTCCGCCCTACTTGGCAGTCCAAATTTTGGGTGGAACCACTCACCGCCGGGGCACACCACCAGCAGTTGTTGAAATGAGCCCGCAAACTTGGCTGGATCTCTTTACACATAAGCAGTCTTGGGAAGACGCCGAAAAAAGTGGGCAAGTATCAGCTAGTGGGTTAAGGAGTGATCTGGGTCCGGTTCTGTCACCTCAGGCTGACCAATAACTACGCTCGTCACTCCTTGCGTCATCTCGACGCCTGCAGGGCCATGATTCATCTTGGCAATGACGTTGCCCAGTAACTGATTTGAAACCGTTACGCCGTCTGGATCCGATGGATTGCAAATTCTTCCAAGCGAGCAAATGAATGCAGAACTGCCTATTGATAAAACACCTGCACCTGATGTGGCTGAATACTGAGTCATTGTTGAATAGTGAATTGTGTTGGTCGAGTTACAACTAACAGGAGTTGCGGCAAGAATTTGCACTTGAGCTGGTGAAGGTTGATCAGGATTAAATTGATCTATTTCTCCCCCGATTATTCGTCCATAGGCAAACCCTGTTGATTCTGCAATTCCTTCAAACAACCAGTTCCTTGGGTTGGGAATCTCTACGTTTGTTGAGTCGCAATCGTAAGCAACATATCCCTGTCCAACAATTGATTGCTCATACATTCCAGATTGCCTAAAGGTCCCTAAGCGTTTGTCGATATAGAAGCCCGTAACCGCACCCGTTTTTGAATTTCGGTTTACTGTCGTTGGCCAGTGAATTGAGTTAGCAGACAAGAAGCCAATGTTGATACCTGCGTCAATCATTGTTTGCAGATTTGTTCTCATGACGCGAGTGAAGTACTCGGTATGTTCAGGAAATAGCAAAACAGATGGAGGGGAATTCAAAATATTGCTGATTGTGTAGCTTGAATCCAGATCAAAGTCCTGAATATATCCAATCGAGGTTTCATATTTTTCAGCAGCACTTGCAAAGGCTGCAAGGCTACGAACCGTGCCAACTGTCGCAGGGCGCCGCAACGAAACGGTCGTTGCTCTCGAACTGGCCATCCCATCCACACCTGAATACAAACTCTTGCCGCCCCACTTGCTGTATGCAGCCGTGGTCATACTTCCTACGGCAACTAAAACTCGAGGTGAGTCTAAAGACCCGATAACTATTGGGTGGTAAACCCATTTTGAAGCGGACTTACCTTTAATTTGCACACCGACCAGATATAGGCCAGGTGCCCAATTTGGATTCACTTTCTGAACCAGAATCGGCTTTGAATTCTCTGCATAGAATCCACTGACTCCATTCGTTAAAGGCGGCCTGACAAGTGGGACTTTTAACCCCGAAATTTGCTCTACCTTGGTGATCTCTGAGCCGCGATAGTTTCCCATACGGAAAAATGCAACATTTACCTTTTTCGATTTCAAGCCAATTCCGCCAACGTAAATTTCGATCTTGTCTCCGCAGCGAAATGTTTGACCAGACGTATAGACAAATAGGTTTTTCGACGGCGAAATAATGCCAGGCGAAACTCCGCGCTTTAAGGATTCAGCTTGGACCATAGTTGAAGTTTGCTGACCAACACAACTAGGAGTGCTAGGGCGCTGAATTGCCTGAGTTGGAATTGCAATTGCCAGGAACGTAAAGCAGAACAAAATCACAAATGATTTGCGAAGTCTCAGGGCAACTTCGCTATACATTCCATGAGTTTAACAAGGATTTTGAGCAATCCTCTTAGCCAAAGAGTCGAGGCAAGGTTTCTTCGCTGATTGTGCGAAGTTCTTCGATCTCAAGAGTAATTGTTTCGCCAAAAACTCCGCCTAATTCAACGCGATTGCTCAACGAATCAACTGCGCCAATTTTGGTCACTGGGAAATTCTTTGATTCACAAAGTGACAAGAATTCGTCATTGTGATCTGGTGACACCACAACAACCGCGCGCGTTGCTGATTCACTCCAAAGGAAAGTGAACGCATCAAGACCGGCTGGGACTTCGAGGCGAACTCCGATTCCCGATCGCATTGCCATCTCTGCAATCGTCTGGGCAATGCCACCTTCAGAAACATCGTGTGCGGCGGAGAATAATCCTTCACGTGATCCTGCTACCAAAATCTCAGCCAAGGTCATCTCAGCGCTCAAATCCAAAACTGGCGGAAGTCCGCCTAAGTGGTTATGAATCGCATGTGCCCATTCCGACCCGGCAAATTCATCTCGCGTGGTTCCCAATACGTAAACAATCTCGCTATCGATTTTCCAAGCCATTGGCGTGCGACGATCGACATCCTGAATAACACCAAGCACTCCAATTACTGGAGTTGGATGGATCGCAACTTCACCGGTTTGGTTATAAAACGAAACGTTGCCACCCGTAACCGGGGTTCCCATTTCTAAACAAGCATCTGCAAGGCCAGTAACCGCCTGCTCAAACTGCCACATCACGGCTGGATCTTCTGGCGAACCAAAGTTCAAACAGTTTGTAACTGCAAGTGGCTTTGCGCCTGTGACTGCAACGTTTCGATATGACTCAGCAAGTGCCAGCTGTGCTCCCTTATAAGGATCAAGCGCCGCAAAGCGGGCATTGCAATCTGTGGAAACCGCAACACCAAGTCCGGTTTTTTCATCAACCCGAATCATCCCGCTGTCTTCAGGCTGAGCCAAGACGGTATTACCCATCACATATCGGTCATACTGCGAAGTAACCCAAGACTTGGATGCCAAGTTTGGTGTTCCAGTCATTTTTAGCCAAGTCTGCTTAACTTCTGCAGCTGTTTTTGGACGGACCAAATTCTCTGGACCTGAAGTTTGACGAACATCCATCCAGTCTGGGCGGGCATATGGACGTTCGTATACCGGACCATCGTGTGCAACAGAACGTGGCGGCACATTAACAATTTCTTGGCCATGCCATTCAACCGTCAATCGTCCTGAGTTATTAACTTCGCCAATTACTACGGCTTCAACATCCCACTTTTTGCAAACTGCCATGAACGCATCAATTTTGGCTGGCTCAACAACCGCACACATACGTTCTTGTGATTCACTCATCAAGATTTCTTCTGGTGACAAAGTGCTGTCGCGAAGCAAAACACGATCTAGCCAAACGTGCATGCCACCTTCACCGTTGCTGGCAAGTTCACTAGTTGCGCAAGATATTCCCGCACCTCCCAGATCCTGAATGCCCTCAACTAATCCGGCATGCAAAACTTCCAAAGTGCATTCAATCAGCAATTTCTCCATGAATGGATCGCCAACTTGAACGCTCGGTCGTTTGGCCGGGCCATCAGCATCGAAGGTCTCTGAGGCTAAAACACTCACGCCACCAATGCCATCGCCACCAGTGCGAGCGCCGTAAAGAATCACTGCATTACCTAAGCCAGTTGCTTTAGCCAAGTGAATATCTTCGTGCTTCATGGTACCTACGCAGAGCGCATTTACCAATGGATTGCCCTGGTAACTGGGATCAAAAACAATCTCGCCACCAATGTTTGGTAGCCCTAAGCAGTTTCCATACCCACCAATGCCAGAAACGATTCCGGTCAGAACTCGACGTGTATCTGGATTTTCTGGATCACCGAAACGAAGTGGATCCATCACAGCAACAGGACGTGCGCCCATAGAAATAATGTCGCGAACAATGCCACCGATTCCAGTAGCGGCGCCTTGATATGGCTCAACATATGAAGGATGGTTATGGGATTCAACCTTGAAAGTCACAGCCCAGCCCTGGCCAATATCAACAACGCCAGCATTCTCGCCAATGCCTACGAGCATTGAGTCGTTCTTTGGAACCTTGGTTCCAAATTGACGCAAGTGAACCTTTGAAGATTTGTAGCTGCAGTGTTCAGACCACATCACGGAATACATTGCTAATTCAGATGAAGTTGGGCGACGACCAAGAATCTCTCGTATTGACTGATACTCGTCTTTTTTTAATCCAAGTTCAGCGAATGGTTGGGAAGCCTTAGGTGAGGCAATCGCATCGGAAACTTTATCAATGCTCATGCTGAAACTTTTCCATCATTAACAAGTGACTTAAGAAGTGAAGTAAAGAAACCAAGTCCATCAGTTGTTGGTCCAGTTAAGTTTTCAACTGCGTGCTCAGGATGCGGCATGATGCCAACCACATTGCCTCGCGCATTCGTAATTCCTGCAATGTCACGTCGTGATCCATTTGGATTTAGTTCCAAATAGCGAGCAATGACTCGGCCTTCGCCTTCGAGTTCATCCAAAGTCTTTTCGTCAGCAACGTAGCCACCTTCACCGTTCTTTAATGGAATCAATATCTCTTGGCCAACTTCAAAATCCGAAGTCCACATCGAACTATTGTTTTCAATTCGAAGCTTCTGATCCCGGCAAATGAAATGCAAATGATCATTTCGAGTCAATGCGCCAGGCAACAAATGCGATTCAGTCAATACTTGAAACCCATTACAAATTCCTAGAACTGGCAAGCCACCATTTGCAGCATCAACAAGTTTTTCCATCACAGGAGCAAACTTTGCAATAGCGCCACAACGCAAATAATCGCCATAAGAAAAACCACCAGGTAGAACAACTGCATCTACAGAATGAAGATCAGCATCTGCATGCCAAAGTGAAACGGATTCGCCACCAGCTAATCGAACCGCGCGAGCAGCATCTTTATCGTCAAGGGACCCAGGGAAGGTGATCACGCCAACCCGTGGGCTCATCCTTGAACCTCAACTGTGAAATCTTCGATTACAGGGTTACTTAAAAGTGTCGAAGCAATTTCATGGATCTGTGCCAACTTCGCAGCATCGATTTCACCATCAATGTTCAAAACGAATTGTTTGCCCTGTCGCACATCTGCAACTCCGATTAATCCAAGTCGACCAAGGGCGCCAAGTACAGCACGACCTTGGGGATCGAGAATTTCGGGCTTAAGGGAAACGTTTACAACGACAGTAGTCAAGGAATCTCCAATGTTTGAACCATATTAACATTTGAAAAACTTGATACATAAACGGCGAGGATGTCTATATTTGTTTCTCTATGGTCTAAATGAAGTTTCTTGAAGTCGTCGACTAGGTTCGAAGTCGCTACGTTCTATCAAAACCCACGTATTCCAGTCGGACTTGTCCTTATCTGGCAAGTTAACTTTGCCAAGTAATTCATATCTACTGCTAATAGCCTGTGCTTCAATCCAATGATTCAAAACTCTCATATTCGACTTCTCACCGTTCCTAAATGCCTTTTCATGCCCGACTTGCACCCACTCAGGCGGCATATTCCAAAGAATAATTTCTGGAGGATCAGAAACAATTTGATTTACATCTTTGATTAGATAGTCTTCCGGGCAAACGTCCCACCACAGAATTGGACATTTCAATTCGTATGGTTTAAGTCCAAATGTTTCTATTTCGCCGGCATTATTTGGTCCGGCAAGGGTTCTCCTTGAAGAATATGACACGAGTTCGATGCCATTTTTGAACGTACTATTCACCATTTGTTGAATTCGTGAATAGTACTTGCGACTTTCACTTGAAGCTAATCTGGTGCTTCGAAGATATTCAACAGATTCTGGTGCCTTTCCTGTGAGCGAAGTTATCGAAGGCTCATTTACACCCCACCACATATATGGATTGTGCAATTGGAAGCTAACCATGCTTATGCATATAAGCATGGTCGCTGGAAGCACGATTACTAGAAGGTCCTTTGACGTTTCCACCAAGCAGTAGGCAACAAGTGCCACAGCAAACGTACTTGCAGGAAATAGAATTTCTAGAGATAGCCCGCCGCTTAATGATCCTGCAAAAATATGTGAAGCAATAACAACGAACCACAGAATCGTTAGTTGTTGATTTCCTTCTTGGATCCATAAGTTGTAAGGTCTCTGCTGTCGTAATGTGAGTACGAATATCACGGCAAATACCGAAATTGCTCCAATTGTGAGCAAGAATGCCCAACCGCTAGGTGCTAAGACATTTGATGGCCCAGACGCAACTTTGAATCCAATAAGTGAAAAAAACCCCACAATAAAAGTCAAGGGATAAGAATATCTTTCGCTATAAAAAGAGTTTCTATAACCTATTGACTGAAGCCAGAAATAATAGAATGAAAAAGTTGTGAATAATAGATAAACTGTCATCAAACCAACCAGTTCAAATTTTTGTGAAAACAAAACGTTTGGGGCGATGATGGCAATTAATCCTATGGCTAGGATCATTGCACTAGAGAACTGCTTATTCTTATCATTTTGATTCAAGTGTTTATTTCTGGAGAGTGCTAACGCAGCACCAAGTACTAACAATGAGGCTACTAACGAGCCAGTTGTAATCAAACTTCCTATAGTCCAATCTAAAAACCTGTCTGGGCTAGGATCCTTTGCTGAGCCACTGAAAACCTGAGACATAAAAGGATTAAGGGCTTCGCTTTTGATCAGCGAAGCAATGGTTACCGCGAAGGGAAGGATAAAACCAAACAGAAGAATTGTGTAACCCACTCGACTAAAATTAATTTTTTCCTTCAAACTTTCTCGACTTGAAAGATAGAAAAATCCAATCAGGGCAACAGCTGCTGGAATAGCAAACGTTTGTTTGATAAGAGTTGAAGAAGAGAGGAGAATTCCCGCTACAAACAGATATGCCAATCTCCGTTTACTCGGTGCTTCGCTTCTGATTGCGTAAATGCCTAGTCCTAATCCCGCAATAAGTAGGAGGCTACCTGATTCAAAGTAACCTGCAATTATGTTGTTTGGCTTAGTGAAGTAGGCGATGGAAGTGATTAATGTTGCGCTGAAGGAAATTCTAACTGAAAACCACATGCGCATGCTCAAGTAAATTGTAATTACAAAAGCTACCCAAATTATCGAAGCTAACACTTGTTCCGCAAAAACCGGATCGGGAAATCTATTTGGAAGAGTCCCATGGAGCCAAAGACTAAGCGGAGGAAAAGGATAGAAAAAATCAACATAAGTAGTTTTAAATTCACGAACCGTAGCCCAATGTAGGAACCAGTTATAGGTAGAAGGTACGAAACGTCCAAAAATCAGCAGCACGAGTCCTAGTTGTGCAAGGACAAGAGAAATTATGGCAATAATTTGCCCCTTTGCGTGCAAAACTCTTTGTCTCAAGGTCACTTCCAGCGTCGATTTCGCTTATTTTTTTCTAAGAACTACAAATGTTAAACCCCAAAAAAGTGCTTGCTTAATCCCTGACGCAAGGGGACGATTGACTAACTTCATACCCAGCCAATCTCCTAGTCGAACTGGAATAAAAAGGCTGACTATTCGAGCAAGCATCATCATTGGCACTTTCCTGGACCCAATGTAAAGATCACCAGCGTGAATTACAGTCAGGTCTAAATCAGCAGCAAGGTCAGCTACTCTTTGTGGAGTTGTTGGCCACCCATGCGACCAATCTGAATACCAAAACGCGCTCTTCCAGTCGCGAATGTCAGGACAGGCTATCAAGAGGTATCCCCCTGGAGAAACACAATCTGCCATCCCCGATAACCATTGACGCGCAGCATAAGGGCCATCTGCGTGTTCAATTACATGCAGTGAGACTACTAAGTCTTTTGATTCCATTAGCTCTTTAGGAATATCAGGTAAATAATTTTCGTAAACGATGATATCTTTCCTAAGTGCTCGGGTAGCTTCAGCTAAAGAAGTTGTCGGTTCAATTGCCGAATAGGATTTCCATCCTTGGTCTAGAAATACTCGAGCAAGACGACCAGTACCACTTCCCACTTCGAGAACTTTGGTTTCGGATTCTTTAAGGTTCGCAATATCTTTAAAATTTTTTACAATTCTTCGCGCTAGCCAAAGATGCAAAGGTTCAGAAAAATCCCATGTGACTTTTTTTTCGTACACATTATATTGATTCAATTTGTCCAATCCCTCTCATCATTAACATGTTGTTGTGAATTTATAACACTTTAATTCTAATGTGATTAATCATTAGTTTACTTTAGATCTAGTTTTTTTACTTATACCCATTAGAATTCGGGGCTTAGAAATGTCCAGCGTCTGTTCACATAAAAAGAAAAAACTATAAGTGCCAACGAAATCAGTACTTGAGATGAAAAAGGTTCAAAATGATACATATCAACCGCTACAAATAGCAAGATAATGTTTGCCAAATAGAGCGCGACATATATCACCGTAAACCGAAGCAATTCTGATTTGTAACTACTGTTTGACAACCAGACAAACTTTCGTTGCATAAAGTGAGATTGGATTACAGTTATCGGATATGCAATTGTTAGGACCGCAAGGTAACCAATGTGAGCTTCAAGCAAATGTAATAGTACCCAAAACATTCCAAATGAAAATGCGGTATTCCAGATACCTACTACTACATATCGGATCTTTAATGAATGTGACGCTGTTATTTCCACAGCTCAAGGTTATCTAACCGAATGGCGATGCTTTAACTCTTCCCACCGAGCAGAAAGCATTTCAATGCGTTTCTTGTCCTCACTCGCGATATTTGCATAATAATCGCGCTTGTTTTCAAGCCATAGTAGTTCGAATTGCACGGCGTCTAACAATCCGCTCTCAATATCGCCCGACAAGGCTTTCTTTGCATCAAAAACTACCTTGCGAGTTTCAAAACGATCCAAGTGAACGTCAGTTACTTGCTGGATCACGTCTAAAGACTCAATTGACACTCCGCCACCCATTACTAGCTGCATCTTTTTGTCCCGAGCAAGCTTTGCAATTTCTAGAATGTATTCGGTTGTTTCTGGAAGATTAATGGCATCACGAGATTTTCCTTGAGATCCGACGAAATCCACTCGTCCAAATACAACGCCATCAACACCATTTTCACCGGAGGTGGAATCCATAAGTTCAACTCGGTTGTTGAAACCAGTAATTGTTTCTAAGTTGAATAAGAAATCTGTATGTTCTTGTTCTTGCTTATTAAAAACCAAGTTCTTTGCGTCAGAGAATTTTGAGCCCGCGTATGCCGTTTCTACCATTGGTGCTACAACATATCTAACGCCAAATAGCTTCGCTTCAAGCAAGTCGCGAATTGCTTCGCATCCACCGATTTTTACTGTCAAAGGAAGCCCTGCGGCACGGATCACGTCAATCAGTCTGAGTAGCTCATCAACCCGAGTACCTTCGGCTTCAAACTCAGCTTTAACGCTAACGATTCCGTAGTTTTCCCTGCCGCGTTGCAGGATTTCAACCATTTTTAATTCAGTAACATTCATGATGTCTCCAAGGTACTGGGGAAGTTGACCGTACTCTGGCAACTACGTTGTTTTTATGTTAACAGATGTCCATTATTTGGTAAAGATAGCTCGCTGGCCCGAAATTGTGTTGTTTATTTGCACAGATATTTGGGATAATTCCACACCTACTGATTTTGCAAGAGTCTCAAAATTCGTCCCTTTAGGAAAATACAGATCATCAGCCTGGGTGGCTGAATCAGGGCGCGACACTTCGACTCCCGTTCCCAATTGGAGAGCAATTTCTGATGCAAGTTCACCAATTTCAACTTCTGGGCCTCCGGAGTCAAAGTTTTCTGTCTTTCCAGCTCTTGCCAACTGGATGCAAACGTCCATGAATTCGCGACTGTCAACGTACCGACGCACAACTCGATGTCCTGATGTGATATCTATCCTGTTCTTTTCTAGAGCTGAAATCACAAAGTTTCCAATTGCATATTTACCTGCATCTTGCATATCTTTACCAGTTGCTCCCCATAGCCGCGTTACAACCGAATTGATACCGCGACGCTTGCATTGATCTTCAAAAATCAATTCATCGATTCGCTTTAAGAATCCATACGGATTTACACGCAAGTCTGTTTCTGGGTTACCCGTTGATTGATTGTTTCTTGCACCACTTGAAACGGTGATGAACGATTTAATTTGATATTTTTCCAACCAAGATAATGCAATCGAAGTTAGATCCAGATTTGTAAGTACATACTTTTCAAATCCAGTTTTCTCAACTTTGTCTCTAGTCAAATAGGCCAAATGAATTAGCATTTCCGTTTCAGAAATTTCTTTTGGTGGTGACAAGATGGGATGTATTTGAACTTTAGTTCCGTCGGATAAACAAATTACTTTCTTAGTTGATGCGAGCGCAATTACCTTCGTCATGTCATAGCCCGATGCGAGCAAGACTTCTAACGTTGATCTACCAAGCCAGCCAGACGCACCAGTAATTGTCACAATCCCGGTCATTGAACAGGCAGTCCAGATTCATGGATGTACTTAAGGGCTTTCGGCGCAATTTCATCTGATAAGGGTGGAGTCATCAAGTGGATCGGATTTGATTCCATGCTTCCAGATTCGGTTATGCGGCTAGTGATCTTGGGCCAATACGTTTGCTCTGGATCAATTGGGACAATAAATGCTGCAGGATGTTTAGAGTTCATCATTTGAATAACTGCTGGATCACTAAATGGATCTACAGGATTTAGTGTGACAGCTGGGACATCGTATGCAGAAAAAAGACCTAGCCAATTTGGTAGCACTACGCCAGTCTCAGCATCGCAGCCTGCATAGTTTCCGTTGAAATATGCTCGTTGCATAGTTCTAATTGATGCATAGCCATCATTGGAAAAAATGAACATTTTGAGGTTAAGGTCTTGAGCAACCGCCGTTCCAATTTCTTGGAAGTTTTGAGCGAAGCCTCCGTCACCTTCAACAAGGACCGTGCGAGTTTGCGGACGAGCTAGCGAAGCACCGATTGCACCTGAGAGACCGTAGCCCATAGATGCGAGTCCTTTATCTGTAATGATTATTTGACCTTGTTTGTTCGCAAATCCGGACATCATTGTTGTGTATGCGCCGCCACTGCTACATGGGATTACTGTGTCGCCAGGTTCCAGAAAATTGGATAACTCAGATACAAAATCAAACGCTTCTATAAATTCGGGGCGTACTTGGTTAGCTGAGTCTTTCAATGGAATCAAGGATGCAACGTCGTTTCCAAAATCTAGCCATTCGTTCCACTTGCCTACGATACCTTTATTGCTCAATTCAGTTAGAACTGAAGTAAAGACTGAATCTGCATCGGCGCAAATTGGTAAATGAACAGTAGGCGACTTCTTGCTTAGTTCATTTGAATCGATATCCACTTGTACAAGTTTTCCAAGTGGCACGAATTTGTCCCAAGCAAATCCCGTTTGCTGGAGACCTAGCCGAGTGCCTAGTGCAATAACCAGGTCAGCTTGTTGAATTAGGGCATTTCCGCGCCGCATTCCATATGTGTTAGGTCGTCCAAAATTTAGCCTGTGGTCCAGAGGAAGTCGATCTGCACCATTCCACGTCATGGATGCGGGAATGCCAACTTTTTCCATAAGCTCCATTGAAGATTTCACACAATGTCGTGATAAGCCGCCACCAAACAGGAATAAGGGGCGCTGCGCTTTTTCAATTAAATTCAGTATGGATGTGATTTCAGATTCGCTAGGCGAATGTTCTTCTGAGGCAAAATTTGTTTTATTCCCAGGTGTTGATTCGACTTCCCGAGCAGTTATGTCGATACACATTTCAATAAAGACAGGTCCCTTGCGACCCGATCTTGATAGCTCAGTTAGGCGCTCGAGCTCATTAAAGATCATTGGTTCCTCAACCAATACAGATTCTTTAGTGATCGGGCGCATAATTCCCACACCATCAATCTCTTGGTGGCCAATCTGTCTTACGTGTCCGCGTGCAAGATCTGCAGTTTTGGCCTGACCTCCAATTAAGAGCAGTTCTCTACTCTCTAGCCATGCACCTCCAACTGCCGTAACAATGTTTGTCAATCCGGGTCCAGCTGTAACCATGGCAAAGGCTCGATTCGAACCATCGCCCTGAGCTTCATTGAAATACTCTGCGGCGATTCCAGCCGCCACTTCGTGTGCAGTTGGAATACACACCATGCGAGTTCGCGCAGATTCAAGTAAGTGCATAACATTGCCACCGCCAACAAAGAAGCAATGTGTGTAACCGAGTTCCACTAGCCAGTCCATGAATTGATCTGAATATTTCATTTTGAAAACCCTTCTAGTACACCTTCGATTGACTCGCGAGCCACTCTAAGATTTGCTTCATTTAGTTCTATGTCCACGACTTCAACCGAGCCACCAGACTTTGGCAAAATCAATCTCATTTGTTCACGACTATTTTTCTTATCTGATGCAAGAGCTGTTTCAAATTTTTTCCAGTCAGTGTTGTCTCTGGCATGCACAACAGCTTCAGAAATACTTTCTAAAATTTGTTTGCAGTATTTTTCAAGCTCTAATGACAATGAGTTCATATCGCTCTTCGGATGATTTAAAGCAGCAAGAACTCCAACCGCCACACCTGCGCCATGTGGAATTTTGAAATCGCAGGCTGCTTCCCAGGCGTGTCCAAATGAGTGTCCAAAATTTAGGAGTTTTCGTTCTTTTTTATCAAATTCATCAATTTCAATGAACCATTTTTTGCACAAAAGTGTGTGTGCAATTAGGTCCGCTGTTTCATCGTCATTGCCAGGTTGAATGCTGGCAGAACTTGAAATGAATTTTTCAAACTCATCTGTTCCTTTGGCAAAACAAATTTTTACCGCCTCAGCGAGTCCCGAAACAATTGCCTCACGACTTAGAGTTTCAATAAAAACGGTGTCTACAAGCACTTGTTTTGGAGGGTAAAAGTTTCCGACTAGGTTCTTCATGCCTCCAGCATTGATTGAACTCTTTCCGCCAATGCAGGAATCCGCCATACTCATCAAAGTTGTAGGCACATAGGTCCATTCGATACCCCGCATATATAGCGAAGTCACCAGAGTTGCTACATCCTGCACAACGCCTCCACCAAATGCGACTACATGATCAGATTTATTAACACCTGAGTTCCGCATTTCAACAAGCACTTTTTCGCAATAGCTCAAAGTTTTTGAATTTTCATCTCCAGGAATGTTAATAACGTTTACATTCCTGTCTGGTTGGTTAGCGTAAACATTTGGATCAACAAGTACTGCTCTGCTTTCAGGTAAATTCCTCAAGGCTCCTGATTCGATTAGGATCCGGTAATCACCACGCGAGCTTAAAATTTGAAATTCAGACATTTCTATAAACCGACCAACCGTTGTCTACTGTAATCCACTGGCCTGTAATGCCTTGCGAGCTAGCGCTAGCAAGCCAAGAAACTGCTCTTGCAACGTCATTTGCATTTGCGAGATTTGAACCAGGCGTGTTGTTCTCTACATTCTTTACTTGCAAATACGTCAGGTTTGCACGTGTCATAGGGGTGTCAATTACACCCGGCAGCACTCCATTGATTGCAATTCCGTCAGGCGCTAAATCAATTGCAAGTGCCGGTATTAGGCCAGAGAGTGCAGCCTTGCTTGCAATGTAGGCCAACTTATTTGGACGAGCGTATTCCTGCCAAATAGAACTCAGTACGACGCATCGTGTACCTGGTGTTAGGACACCGGCATTAATCAATTGGCTCAATGTATCGACGATAAAAACTACATTGGCTTCAAACGCATCTCGTAGATCTTGAATATTTATGGACGGCACGGTACCTGAGGAATTGATTCCTTGAGCCCAAACAATTGCAGACACTGGTCCATTTTCGGTCGTCTTTGTTGCCCAGTCTGCGCCATCTAAAGAGATATCTGAATTTGCTTGCGAAGATCTACTGATCTGCAAAACTTCGAAGTTATCACTTTTTAGTTGAGAGACAATGGCTGAGCCAAGGGCGCCTGAAGCGCCAAAAACTAATACGGTCACAGGCCTATTGTCTCAGACACGACGAAATTAGGGCGCTTCTTTACTTCTTCATAAATAAGGCCAACATATTCGCTAACAATTCCAATCATCAATGAAAGCAAGCCGAAAGCAGCAAGTAGCAATGCAACAATTGTTCCGAATCCGGAGAAAGGTACTCCAAAAACTACCCACTTAACAACCAAGGTCAGCAATGTAATTACGGATACTCCAAAAACTGCAGCACCCGTCAAAGTAATAAGTCTTAGTGGCACGTAGGAGTGGGCAAATATTCCTTTGAAAGCCAGATCGAGAACCTTGAAGGTATGTGCATTCGATACGCCGCCAAACCTAGGTGGCCTTTCCATATCTATACCAATTGATCGGAACCCCACCCAGGCTGCAAGTCCTCGGACAAATCGATTCCGCTCATCCATAGCTCGGACCGCTTCATACGCGCGCCTATCAAGCAATCTAAAGTCACTTGCATTCTTTGGAATTCGTCCATCAGTCAAACGATCTGCTAACCAATAAAACGCCTCTGAATTAAAACGGCGTATCGATCCAGTACCTTCTCGTTTTGTAATGATTCCAAATACGTTTTCAAATCCTTCTTCCCATTTTCTAAGAAACTTAGAGATCAGTTCGGGAGGATCCTGTAGATCTGCAGTCATCAATACTGCTGCATCTCCTTTGCAAAAGGATAGTCCAGCAGTAAGGCCGCCATCCATTCGAAAGTTTCGCGAGAGCTTTACAACTTTGAAGCGTGAATCTGCGCGGGCAATTACTTCTAATTTCTCCCAAGTTGCATCAATCGAACCATTTTCAATAATTATGGTTTCAAAGTCGTAGTCTGATTCCTGGTCGTATACGGCTGCAAGCCTCGATGCTAATTCTTCTACACAGTCTTCTTCGTTGTATGCAGGAATTACTACGTTAACTAATTTTCGCGTAGTCATGGTTACCACTTTTTCCATGGTGCACTGCCGGAGTCCCACATTTCATTAAGCATTTGATACTCACGGAACGTATCCATCGGTTGCCAGAATCCCTCGTGTTTAAATGCGGCAAGTTGCCCCTCAGATGCCAACTTTGCCAAAGGCTCCTGTTCTAGGACGCATTCAGAATCTAAATAGTTGAAAATTTCTTGCTCAAATGCAAAAAATCCAGCATTTACCCAACCATCCACCTGGGGTTTTTCTCGAAAGCTTTCAACAAGTCCGCTTTGGGTGACATTCAAAACTCCGAATCGACTCGAAGGACGAATGGTAGTAACCGTCGCGATTTTGCCGTGAGAACGATGGAACTTTAACAACTCATCAATATCTACATCAGCAAGTCCATCACCATAGGTACAAAAGAATGTGGATCCCTTTGTGTATTCCTTGACCCGGAAAACTCGTCCACCGGTCATTGTCGCTTCTCCTGTGTTGGCAACAGTTACATTCCAATCAGATTCATCATGTCCACCATGAAAAGTAACGTCATCCCTATTGCCAAGGTTGATGGTGAAGTCATTACTAATTGCTTCATAGTTCAGGAAGTATTCCTTAATTACTGAGCCTCGATAACCAGCACAAACTACAAAATCCTTTACGCCTGAATTGGCGTAGTTCTTCATGATGTGCCAAAGAACCGGTCGGCCACCAACTTCCACCATCGGTTTTGGCTTAAACTCTGTCTCTTCGCGCATGCGAGTTCCTAAACCACCCGCTAAAAGTACAAGTGGAATTCCATCGGCAGTTTTCGACATAATGCCTCCGTCTCGCAAACATGTGAATTATTCTAGATTATCTGTATTAACTGAAACTTGACTTATTTTAGAACGACTTGTTATCAGGAAATTTTTTCAAATGCTTCAATTTGGCGTTTACATGTATCCGTTGCCGTCGTTCCATTATTCACCGCGACTTGCCAATCTACGGTCCACTTCAGCGATTCCTTGAAGCTCAACTTGTTGTGCCAATTCAGTTCTAGTTCAGCTTTGCGAGCATCTAGAGAAAGCAGATTGGCTTCATGCGGTTGCGGTTCACCGGTAGTAGTCCAGTTTGGAGCGCTTTCACCAACGATTTCTCTAACGAATGTTGCAACATCCCCAACATTTACAAAAGAGCTGGTTTCAGGGCCAAAGTTCCATTCGCCCTGTCCGTTGCCACTAAGCAACGCATCAGACAGCTTTAGGTATCCGTTTAAGCAATCTAGAACGTGCTGCCATGGTCTAACGGCTTCTGGGTATCTAAGAACTGGCGCCTCACCGGATAGGTAGGCGTTTAGCAAATCTGGGAATAAGCGATCCTTACTGACATCTCCGCCACCGATCACATTGCCAGCTCGAGCAATGGCTGTTGGTGGGCCTCCGAAACTCTTAATCCAAGACTGGGTCAAAATATCTGCCATAGCTTTAGATGCCGAATAAGGGTCATCGCCACCTAGCGGATCAATTTCTTTGTAGCCCCAAATTTGATCAATGTTTTTGTATACCTTGTCGGTAGTGATGACGACATGTGCTTTTACACTTGGCGTCTCGGCGACAGCACTGAGTAGGTTCATGGTGCCAATTACATTGGTTTCGATTGTGCCTCGTGGGTCTTTATAAGACTCCCGAACCAGAGGCTGGGCAGCTAAGTGAAAAACCACATCCGATTTTACGAGGTTAAGGGCTTCTTTAACTACAGACAAGTCTCTGATGTCACCGCGGATATCGTGTTTTAGTAATTCAGAAACTCTGGCAGTTTCGAAGAGTGCACCAGGAATTGGATCGAGGGAAAGACCAGAAACTTCATGCCCTTCATGCGTCAACCACATAGCGAGCCAAGCCCCTTTAAAGCCTGTGTGACCTGTGATTAAGTAATGCAACGCAACCCCTTTGTAATTAGGTTCTAGCCTACCAATACGCACTATCTCGACTGATAGATTTTGATAATGGCGACATCAAAGCGACCCTTTCAGGTGTCAACAAGGGCAACGAAATCCCTGCTTTATGTTTCATTTTCTGTTGCGATTCTGCCCATATTGTTGACTCCACCATTAATGGATGTGCGCTGGTGGTTCATTCGAGTTCCCGCAAACTTGAATTACTCCGTAACGAACATTCCTGCGTTTTGGCAAAGTGAATTACTGCCCGGTCGGTTTGTTCCGATTTCTGATCTTTGGGGCTTTGCCTACATATATATAGGGCATAAGTATTTACAACTAACCCAAGCACCAATTAATACTTTTGATTTAATAACAAAAGTTGCCTTAATTGCCGCACTTTACTTCGCGTTGCGTTCGCTTATTCGAGAGTTAGGTCCAAATCTAAGTTTCGATGTTGTCAAAATCTGCACTTTGACTCTGCTCACCATTTGGGGCTTGGGTGCAAATGTATTTTGGAAACTAAATGGAACGGTGGCTTACCCTTCCTTAATTTATCCAACAATAATTATTGCGATAGTTTTCGCTGCTAAAACTCTAAAGAATATTAGAGAGAACCAATTCAATTCGTTCCCAATCAATAAGGGAATCGTTTTCCTATTGTTGGCATCTACTCTCTGGGCCAACTTTTATTACGAGCTTGCTTACACTGCACTTGTTGCAATTGTGATTGCAATTGCTGTGTCACCATCTGCTGAATTTAAATTCGCAAACCGATTAAAACTCGGCGGATTTTTCCTTTTGAGTTTTCTGGTTGTCTGGATCCCAATGCGGATTATTCTTGCCCGTCAATGTTCAGCAAACGTCTCGGAATGCTACGACGGATCTGAATTGAGCCTGGCTGGCGCACCTGCGACGTTTTTAAAGAATCTTGTGAACGCACATCCCTTAAGTGACTATTCAGCTTTAGAAAAAATACAGGCTGGAAATCTTCCGATAATGATTTCTGGTGTGACGCTTTTCGTAGCAGCGCTAATTTCAATAACTCTGGTTATAAACGCCAGAAGCACTTTAAATTCTGAAACTGAAAGTGCCGATAAAGTCTCCAGCATTCTTGAAATGCAAATGCGACTAACTGCCATACTTTTATCTGTCGGAATCGTTGCGGCCGCAATCATGTCGGTATCAAGTCTGTCGCAACGGACGGTTAAATGGGGTTACGCCTATCGACATGCCCCCGTCCTCTGGCTCGGCTACGCATCGCTGGTTTTGATGCTGATTGTTCTCATTGCTACAAAAACTAATCGAACAGTTGGTGCACTCCTGCTGGTCGTGTTGGTCACTGTCTTGGCTACCGGACAATGGGGTAGATCTTTTGAGGCTGTCAGGGGCTACAACAAAGATTTCGAGCCCGCATCGCGCGTTTATCACGAGTTATACAACGCCGATTTGTCCGATACTGGATTAGCAAACAGTCGACGTTGTCTGATTGTTGATGAGCTTTCGAAAAAGGAAGTCAACATCGTCAGGTACGTAGAGCCTGCGGAAAAATTCATGCGTAAATTCCATGATCGTGCATTTTGCCAACGATGAATTTAAAGTGAATTCGAAGTTTGCTTTGTATCTCCCCGTCGAGGTTTAAGTACTTCTATCATAAAGCCCGTAACATTGTCTTGTGCTAAATCGTTTTGGTGAGATCGCGGGTAGAGAAACTCCCTTTAAGGTTTTGATCCTCGTAGGAAACGATCTAGTTGGTGATTCACGAGTACAAAAAATAATTCAGGCTTCAATTGCCTCTGGAAATAAAACTTTTGTGGTTGCTCGAAAGTCATCATCAAGACAGGATCCCCCAGGTTTAGAACTCGCTAAAATTATTCGGATCCCTCTTTACCCTAATTCGCCAAATCTTCATGCGGGTTACAGCTATCAAGATCGAATAATTAGATTTCTGCAACGCAACTGGATCAATCCAAGAGCAAATATAATTGCATTTCGATATCGCATTAAATACGCTAACCGCCGGAACAAAATGCGAGTTAAGCGGGTAATTTTTAAAGTTGTCAACAGTGATTCGGTATTAGTTCCAATGAAAAGCTACCGACAGAAATTAGTTGCTGCCAATCGAGAGCGACGGGAAACTCGATTGAACCAGATTGCATCCGGTCAAGTAGAAGTGAATATCGAAACCTACCTGCCACGCGAAGTCGTATTCCCAGATTTTGGCAAGTACCTTGAAAAAATGCATTCGTGGTTTGTATACCCTGCTATCGGAGTAAAACCAGATCTGATTCATGCAAATGATGCAGACACCTTGAGTATTGCAATTGCGGTCAAGGATCATTGGAAACTTCGCGGTCATAACGTAGCCGTTGTATACGACTCACATGAATTCACTTCAGGTGTATACCGACCAAACCCAACCTGGCTTCCAGCTATGGAGAGTTTGGAAGAGCGATACATACCGCAAGTTGATGCCGTTGCTACTGTCTCAGATGCAATAGCCAGATTACTTAAAGAGAAGTTTGAGCTACCGAAGTTGCCTACAGTAATTCTTAACGCACCATCAACGGAAGTTGATGCGGTACAGCTACCATTTCCATCACTTCGAGCATCACTTAAGTTGGATGCATCGATTCCATTGTTCGTTTACGTTGGGGTATCAGCACAGATGCGTGGCGTGCACACTGTAATTGAAGCCCTCAAGTTCTATCCAGATGCGCATCTGGCAGTTGTGACAAAGTTGAATAACTACGTGCGTTCCTGCGTGGAAATGGCAACGGACCTAGGCGTCGAAGATCGGCTCCACATACTTCCATATGTGCCTGCGCATTTGGTTTCAACTTATATTTCGGATGCAACTGCAGGAATCAGTCCTTGCCTGCATCATCCAAATCATGAACTTTCTTGTTTTACAAAATTCTATGAATATCTGCACGCTGGGTTGCCAATCGTTACTTCAGATGTGCAGGTTATGAAAGAGACAACTCTTGAATATGGCGTGGGAACGGTTTTCGTTGCAGAAGATGCTCGTGATTGTGCGACGCAGATGGAGAAGCTTGCTTCCGGGATTGTGAATTTCAAAGGTGCTATTTCCCAATCGCTGCTTGATGATTGGTCTTGGGAAACCCAAGCGGAAAAACTTGATGCTCTTTACAAGAGTGTTCTGTAACGGATTAATCTGAGGTCTTAACGGACCTTGTTGTTTGCCTTAGTTCTTTGCACCCAAAGCCACTTCGTAAGCCTTATTCAATTCGATTTCCTGGGTTTCCCAAGTGAATTCCTGAAGCTCGGATTTCAAATCCTGATATCTTGCCAAGATTTCTTCTGTCTGACTTAGTACCGAAGTGACTGCACTTGCTAATGCTTTTGAATCTTGCCAATCAAATGTTAGGCCCAGCGGGAAGCGCTCCAAAAGTTTAGAAACTTCTGAGCAATTGCTGGCGACCAGTGGGAGTCCGGCTTGGATGTAGTCAAATAACTTATTTGGTAACGCGAGATCATAATTCACAACATCTGCGGGCAGTGGGCTGATTCCTACACTTGCAGTTGAAATATAAGGAACAACTTCTTCTGGCGAAACATATGGAACAAAATGCAATCTATTGGAAGCGCCAAAGGCAGTTGCCTTAGTTTTCAACTCTTCGATGTACCAACTTTGACGATTAGTCGTCATTGCTAAGTGAACATCTGGCATGAATTCCAGGGATGAAACCAACAAATCCATTCCACGAGAAATATGAATTCCGCCTGAATAGATCACTAAGGGAACTTCAGGGGCGAGGTTGCAAACTTTGCGCACAGATGGACTTGATTCAGTTACTTGGATACGAGTACGTGAGGGTGCATTTAGAACTAGGAACGGTTTTGCTGATAGGGAGTGATCGTTTTGGATTCTGAGTGCGATTGAATCAGAAACTGTAATTACCGAATTCGCTCTGCCTATAAATTCTGACTCTAAGTCTGCGTAGGCATCTCGACGCTGTGGGTCAATCGAACCAAGTCCTCGAATGTATTCATGAGCATCGTAGATGAGGGCACAACTGCCACCTTGCTGCTTTCGGATTTCAACATATTTTGCAGCAACACTCAGTAGATGAATATCTTGGGCGTGAACTAAATCGGGAGAAATTCGCTGGAGCTCAGAACCAAAAACTTGTTCGTACTTTAAAGTTTCAGGTAAAACTTCTCGCCATGACTTTTTGTTAGATGGCACGGTGACCTGAGTCGGCTCAACAACAGCTGGCTTCTGTTCGGTCTTTGATTTAAGAAGCCGTCTTATTGAAGCCCCCATTGGAAGTTTCATTATTCTTTGACCTAAGGATTTTCTCATGCGCAATTGAAGCGGCTGTTGATTTACAATAGGCAGGAGGATCACTTCGAATCCATCTAGTTCAAAACTTGATCGCTTGCCATTTGCGGCAAGTCCCAACACACAAACACTGTGGTGTTTTGCTACTGAGGCTGCCATTTTTCGAACACGGACGTCAATCGAGACGTCGTTGGCCACCATCATGACAACTCTTTTGTTGGATGATTTGGTCGAGTTCGTATTCAACGAATCACACTGCTTCTCGGTAATAATTTCTGTAAATATTTTTGCTGATATCAGGTAATAACACTTTACATTCTGATCTTCACTATGCCCCTCTGGGATTGAGGTCTGGTAGAGTCAATTTGTGTCTAAGTCCCAAAGTTCCGAGAAGCATAATGAGGACATTCACGTATTTCAATCGAACAGTTTAGGGTTACCGCACCTACCTACATACTTTCGAGAACTTTGGAAACGCCGAGATTTCGCCTACGAAATGTCTCGATCATCCTTGCGTACGCAACAAGCCAATTCAGTTATCGGAAAATTCTGGCTCGTCTTAAATCCTCTGCTACTTGCAACTGTTTATTACTTTCTTGTCATGGTTTTATCGGGTGGAAAGCACAGCGGACCTGAATATTTTGTGCACCTAGTTGCAGGAATCTTCGTTTTTTACTTCGTTTCCGGAAGCATGGCAGCGGGCGCTTCATCAATAACCGGCGCTGGGCGATTGATTACTAATTCGTCATTTCCTAGATTGCTACTTCCCATTGCTTCGGTGCGCACTGCGCTTGGGAGATTTGCCCCTACCGTACCGATCTTCTTTATTCTGTTTTTAGTTAGTGGCTCGCAATTTAAATGGCAACAGCTTCTGGTCATTCCAGTATTTTTCCTAATAGTTATTTTCTCGCTTGGTATGGCCGCATTCTTTGGGACGCTACAGGTTTACTTTCGCGACACAACTTCATTTTTGCCTTACGTAACAAGAATCCTTTTATACATCTCACCTGTGCTTTGGTATCAAGATCAGGCGCGCGAAGTATTTAAGCTCGTTGGCATAGTAAATCCACTCTTTCCATTGATCGGCGCATACTCAGACCTAATCGTGCGAGGAGAAATTCCTTCACTACTTACTTGGGTAATGTGTGTCGTTTGGTCCTTGATTTCGATTGTTTTTGGTTGCTGGTTCTTTATGGCAAGGGAGCGTGAGTTCGCTGTCAGACTTTGATACCGATGATTTTGGGACAGACTCGCAAGGTAACCCAACATCGATGCGCGTTGAAAAAGAGATCACTGAAGACCTTGCGATTTCGGTCAGTGATTTAACGATTACTTACAAGACACAATTTGAGCGAGTGCCGACCGTTAAGAAAGCTGTGTCTAGCTTTATTCGGCGAGAAAAGCCTGAATACAAAATTGTGGAAGCTGTAAATCACGTATCTTTCGATGTGAAGCACGGAACCATTTTGGGAATCATTGGGCACAATGGCGCTGGCAAATCAACCCTATTGCGAGCTATCTCTGGGATTCTGGCACCGACGTCGGGAAGAATTGAAGTTCATGGGCAAATTAGTACTTTGTTGGCACTTGGCCTTGGTTTCAATTCTCAGCTGACTGGTCGAGAGAACGTGCTTCTTGGCGGACTGGCAAGTGGCTTGACTCGAGAAGAAGTCGCTGAAAGATTTGCAGACATAGCGGATTTTGCAGACCTAGGTGACTTCATTGATTTGCCAACACGCACCTACTCCTCTGGCATGCATGCGCGCCTAGCCTTTTCAGTTGCTGTTCATATGGATCCTGACATTCTCTTAATTGATGAGGCGCTATCTACCGGTGATGCTGCCTTTAAAAAGAAGGCTCGCGCCAAGATGGAAGAGCTTATGAGTAGTGCTCGCACCATGCTGGTTGTTTCACACGGCCTGGGAACTATTAAGGAAATTTGTAACGACGCCATTTGGTTGGATCACGGAAAGCTAATGAAACGCGGGTCCCCTGATGAAATTGTCAGTTCCTATACCGAATTTGTTGAGTCTGGAAATTCAGCCGAAGTGCTGGAAGATTTCTGATTCGTAACTCTCATGGACTTAAAGGCACTTCGAAAAGCCTCTAAAAAGCAGCTTTGGAATGGTTTAGTAAATCGCGGCAAAGCAATATTCAATCCTGAGAGATATCGAAAGCTAACGGTTCAACCAATTCTTGAGCCGGCAAAATTAAGACTATTGATTGGGCCAGCGAATTTTGCCGGTCAGGGTTACGCGTGGGCCAGAGCCGCAGAAGGTGCAATCGAAGGACTTCGGGCAGAATCACTTACGAGAACAGTTGGCACTTTTCATTTCCCAACTGACGACTCGGTAAGTCCCTACGCGTATACAACCGGCAAATGGAAGCATCGACAAAATCAGCGAATCATCGAGAACTTCACTCATGTATTGATTGAAGCCGGTCGACCAATTACTGGATATCTGCATGGTCGAAACGTAGATGGTGAAATCAAAGTCTTTACTAAAGCGGGATTATCGTGCGCTGTAGTTTCCCACGGTTCCGATACGCGCATACCAAGTAATCACGTCCAGAAGTATTCGGCTAGCCCGTTCAATGATGCACCTATCGATGTTGTTCAGACGCTGGAAAATCGAGCGCAGCAACTAGTCGCGATTTATTCGAAATTGGATGTCCCAGTTTTCGTCTCCACTCCAGATCTATTAGATGACTTGCCAACCGGAATTTGGTTGCCGGTTGTCGTAGATTTAGCAACTTGGGAATCCGGATTTGTTGCTAAAGCTGGAAAACTTAAGGTACTTTATGCGCCAAGTAAATCTTGGATTAAAGGCGGACCGAAAGTTGACGAAGTTTTACAAGGTATGTCCGAACGAGGGTTAATTGATTACCTGCGGATTACCAGCGTCCCGGCCGATGACATGCCAACCCTTGTTAAGTCAGCAGATATCGTGATTGACCAATTTGCAATTGGTGCTTATGGCGCGATGGCAGTCCAGGCCATGGCAGCTGGCAAAGTTGTGATTGGTCACGTCGCGCCATGGGTTAGAGAGCGAATTCCTAGTGAGGTTCCGATTGTGGAATCCACAGTTGATCAACTTGATGAAGTTGTTATGACCATCAGCGCAAATGAATCGTTGCGGCAAGAGTTAGCAACACAAGGACAACAATTTGTTGCAAAGTTCCATGACGGAAGATATTCAGGAGCAGTGCTTAAATCCTGGATTAGTCCTGGAGTTTAGCCAACGCCAAGAGTTATGAAATTAACTCCAGCAAACTTGCTGGCATCCAAGAACTTGCGGCCATCAACAACTGTTTTAAGTCCAGGAAAATCTGAAGCCGACACAGCCTTGTACTCTGCATGATTGGCTTGGACAACTAGAGCATCTGCCGATTCGCCGAGATGATACGCAGTGAAACCGTAATGAGCTAATTCATCGTCGGTATACATCGGATCATGAACCAGAACTTTTGCGCCTGAGGACTTAAGTGAATCTACGGTTGCAAAGATTCCTGAGAATGCGGTTTCCTTAACGCCACCGCGATATGCAGCGCCGAGGACCACGACGGTTTGACCCTTAAGGTCACCGTGAGCTGCCTTTAGGACATCAACTGTGTAAGCCGGCATTTGAGCGTTTGCTTCACGGGCGGCGCGAACCACTGTTGCTGATGGATCATTCCACAAATACATCCGCGGATAAATCGGAATACAGTGACCGCCAACAGCAATGCCTGGCTGGTGGATGTGACTAAACGGTTGACTGTTGCAGGCATCAATAACCGCATAAACATCGATACCGTTGTCAGCTGCGAATCGGGCGAACTGATTTGCAAGGCCAATGTTTACATCGCGATAAGTGGTTTCTGCCAACTTTGCTAACTCTGATGCTTCACTGGATCCCAAATCCCAAACACCATTTGCACGTGGCAAATCACCGCGCTTATCAAAATCAAGCACCTTTTCATAGAATTCAACGCCATGCTTTGCCGAGGCTTCATCAACGCCACCAACAAGCTTTGGATACTTTCTTAAGTCTTCGAAAACTCGGCCAGTAAAGACTCGCTCTGGGCTGAAGACTAAATAAAAATCTGTTCCAACTTTTAAGCCAGATCCCTCTTCGAGCATTTGGGAAAAACGGTTACGCGTAGTTCCAACTGGAAGCGTTGTTTCGTAGGAAACCAAAGTTCCTCGCTTTAGTCCTTTTGCAATGTCGCGAGTTGCCGCGTCCATCCAGCCAAAATCTGGTGTGCCTTCAATGTCAACAAAGAGTGGCACAACTACTACGACAGCCTCTGATTCTGCCACGACGGAAGCAGTATCCGTAGTAGCAGTTAACAGTCCCTTGGAAACGACATCTGCGAGTTTGGTATCAAGATCTGTTTCCCCTGGGAAAGGCTCAATACCTGCGTTAACTAAGCGGACAGTCTCTTCGTTCACGTCGGCGCCGAAAACTGTGTGACCCTTTGATGCAAACTGCACAGCTAGTGGCAAACCAATTTTGCCCATTGCAACGACGGTAATTTTCATAATTTTCCTTGAATTAGTTTGCTTGCGCGGCAGAGAGCATTTGATCAGCGATGCGAACGGTATTCAGACCTTGACGCATGGTGACGATGTCTGCTTCTTTACCAAGCACGGCATCCCGAAATGCTTCATGTTCCACACGAAGTGGCTCGGGCTTAGCAATTGCAAATCTAATGACATCGCCTTCAGATACGCCACGGAAATTAGCAACTTCATCCCATGAAGTGTCTTGAGTTCCGTTTGCATAAAACGTGATGTCAGCAGTCAAGGTGTCACAAACGTAGGCACCTCGTTCGCCAGTAATCACAGTCTCACGCTGTTTAAACGGGGTTAACCAATTGACTAAGTGACTAGTAACGGTTCCATCAGCTAGTTGGCCAACTGCTGCTACCAAATCTTCATGTTCGCGACCTGAGCGGTGTGCGGTACGTGCCTGCACCCATTCGAAAGGCTGCTGGGCTACCCAAGCAGTTAAGTCAATGTCGTGAGTTGCTAAATCCTTAACAACACCAACGTCAGCAATGCGTGGAGGGAATGGTCCTTGACGTCGCGTAGCAATTTGGAAAACCTTGCCAAGGTCTCCATTTGCAATTCGTCGACGCGCTTCTTGAAGTGATGGGTTATAACGTTCAATGTGGCCAACTGCTCCGATAACACCATGCTTTTCAAATGCTTCAGTGAGACGAGTAGCTGATGCGGTATCCGGTGCAAGTGGCTTTTCAATCAATGCGTGAACACCAGCAGCAGCAAGAGCCATACCGACTTCTTCGTGATAAATCGTTGGAACTGCGACTACGCAATAATCGATTCCGATCTCGATCAATTCCTGGACGCTTGAATGCACATCTCGCCCTGCAGCTACGCCGTGTGGATCGCCGGCTGGATCAGCTACCGCAACTAAATCCACGCCATCAAGAGAGCCCAATACGCGAGCGTGGTGACGGCCCATCATTCCTAAGCCGATCATGCCGGCGCGCAAGTTAGCCATTAGGCACCTGCAGAAGCTACAGCGTTAACAACTTCCACGATCTTCACTAAGTCGCCCTGAGAAAGTGATGGATGAACCGGCAGCGATAGCGCTTGCTTAGCTGCTAATTCAGTTTCTGGCAGATCCATGGTTAAACCGTAAGAAGGAAGGCGGTGATTTGGAATTGGGTAGTAGACGCCGGAACCAATGCCACGCTTGCCAATTTCTTCAGCAAATGCATCGCGATCCTGATCAACCACACGGATTGTGTACTGGTGGTAAACGTGCACGGCGCCTGGCGCAACTGGCGGAACAACAATTCCCTTTAAGTTTTCGCTCAGGAACTTTGCGTTGTCTTGACGTTGCTTGGTCCAACCTGCAAGTTTTGTGAGCTGCACGCGACCAATCGCTGCGTGGATATCAGTCATTCTTGTGTTGAAACCCGCAACTTCATTTTCGTAACGCTTTTCCATACCTTGATTGCGGTAAAGCTTTACTTTGCGTGCGATGTGGTCACAAGGAGTTGTAACCATTCCACCTTCACCTGATGTCATGTTCTTGGTTGGGTAAAACGAGAATGAGCCTGCAACACCCCATGCACCAACTGGAACTCCATGTAAGGATGCAGCATGTGCTTGGGCGGCATCTTCAAACAAAAGCAGGTTGTGACGGTTTGCTAAATCTTTGTACTTATCCATCGCAGCTGGGTGTCCATATAAATGAACCGGCATGATGGCACGGGTTCGCGGTGTGATTGCGGCTTCGGCAGCCACTGGATCCATGCAGAAGAAATCTTTTTCGATGTCGACAAAGACTGGAGTTCCGCCGGCCAAAACTACTGAGTTTGCTGTTGCTGCGAAAGTGAATGACGGCACGAGAACTTCATCGCCACTCTTAATGCCCGCAGCCAAGAAAGCCATATGAAGTGCAGAGGTGCCAGAGTTCAAGGCGATGCTGTGACGGCCATCAACTAAGGCTGAGAATTCAGTTTCAAAAGCGGCAACTTCAGGTCCGCCAGCGATCATGCCAGAGCGCAATACTCGATCTACTGCTTCACGCTCTTCATCACCAATGATTGGCTTTGCGGCTGGAATCATCTCAGTCATTATGCATCCTCACGTAGTACGTCATTTTCTTCACAATACATTTGCCCCGTCTTTGGACATTTGAACTTTCCGTTACCTAAATCTTCAAGTGGAAAACCGGCTTTACCAACCCAGCGAATCCTTCTAGCTGGAACTCCAGCCATTAGAGCGAAATCTGGAACGTCCTTTGTCACAACGGCTCCGGCAGCGATCAGCGCCCATGCCCCAATCGTAACGGGGGCAACGCAAACTGCTCGGGCACCAATGGAAGCGCCATCTTTTATAGTCACCCCAACAGCAACCCAGTCATGGCCGGATTTGATTGAGCCATCAGGGGAAACTGCGCGAGGAAATTCGTCGTTAGTTAATACAGCGGCAGGACCAATGAATACGCCATTGCCAAGTACCGCTGGTTCGTAGACGAGGGAATAGTTTTGGACTTTGCAGTTATCCCCCATTTGAACGCCTGTACCAACGTAAGCGCCGCGGCCGATTATGCAGTTTTCACCAATAGTCGCTGTTTCGCGAACTTGGGCATAGTGCCAAACAGACGCTGATTCGGCGATGTTAGCTTCGGGACTTATGTCCGCAGTTGGGTGAAGGATTCCCATAACTACCTTTGAAAATTGGGGGTATTTACTACTCAAGGTTAGTGCCTAAGCGCAGCATTGTGGGTTATCCGTGAGCACTATTGATAGGAATCCGCCTTGGTTCTGCTGTGTTTCGCAGCACAATTCCGTAGTGCTGAAAAATTCACGGCAATTTTTGTGCCTTTTGGATTGTTACACTTCAAAACGTGCGGGTTTCCATGCTGGTAAAGAACACATTTACTCACGATGCCCGAGTCTGGCGTGAGGCTCAGACTCTGCAAATGGCCGGACATCAAGTGCAAGTGGTGGCCCTTGCCGCACCAAATCTTCCCGTCAACGAAACCACCTCCGAAGGAATCCAGATCACTCGCGTTTCGCGGGGACCGGGCGCAAGTTTGCGCGGAGTATCCGATCCGACCAATTCGGCAGGGAAATCTTCGAAGCAACAAAATCTTCTGAAACGCTCCGTGGTGCGGATTGTGAAGTTAGCCGCTAAAACTCCAATATCAAAATATGTGCAAAGCGGAATAGATCAGCGGATGAAAGCGGTGGTCATTGAGTTCAAGCCCGAGGTAATTCATGCGCACGATTTAGAAACCCTTGAGCTTGCTTGCGCACTGAAGAACGAACTGAAGATTCCGCTTGTCTACGACTCACACGAAATCGCAAGCGAGCGCAACCATCACTCCCCCGCACAAAAAAATCGCGCTGGCATAAAGGAAGCAAAGTTTATTCCAAATGCTGATGTCGTGATTATGGTTTCTGATGGATGTGCAGAATTCACTTCTGCAAAATACGGGATCGCGTTGCCAACCGTAATTATGAATACGCCAGATTTTGATCCAACAAAAACTCAAGTTCGTGACTTACGAAAAGAATTAAATATTCCTACCGGAAACATAGTCTTGGTGCATCAGGGAAGCCTTCAAAAGAATCGCGGCGTTGAACAATCAATCGACGCGATCAGAGATATTCCGAACATTACATATGTGATTATCGGTTATGGTCAACATCGACCATTCCTTGAAGAATATGTAGTTAGTTCTGGTCTTTCAGAAAAAGTTAAATTCTTTGGCCCAGTTCCAGCAAATCAACTAATTGAATGGACCGCGACAGCAGACATCGGAATCTGCACCATCGTCGGAAAAACCAAATCATATTTATACGCGATGCCAAATAAGTTGTTCGAATACACCATGGCAGGGCTTCCTGTGATTGCATCAAACTATCCAGACATGGGAAAGTTTGTAACTGAAAACAAAATGGGAATTACTTGCGATCCTGAATCTGCTGAAAGCATTAGTGCCGCAATCAATACTTTGGTCAGTGATCCACAATTGCGAGAGAAATTTGCCGAAGGTGCGAGGATCGCGCGAACCAAATTTAATTGGGCAAACGAACAGAAAAAACTCCTCAAAATCTATTCACAACTTTGATGAATATCCGTTATTCGCATCATTAATTAGAATGTAACGACCTGGCCCCGTAGCTCAGGGGATAGAGCAGTGGTTTCCTAAACCATGTGCCGCATGTTCGAATCATGCCGGGGCCACTCACTGACACAGCCAAAAATTCAATAAATAAAGGGTTAGGTAGTACTTAGTAAAGTGGTGCTACGAGTTCGCCAATAATTTGAGAGGCCTTTGATGCCATCAGCACTGATCACCGGAATCACCGGACAAGACGGGCTTTATCTTGGTGAATTGCTTTTGGAAAAAGGTTACGAAGTCCATGGCTTAATTCGCGGCCAGAACAATCCAAAGGAAGACCTAGTTCGTCGCGAAGTTCCTGGCATCAACCTTATAAATGGTGACCTCACGGATACCGCCAGTTTGTTTCGCGCTCTTGACACCGCAGCGCCAGATGAGGTTTACAACCTAGGCGCAATTTCATATGTTGCTTACTCGTGGGATCAAGCTCAATTAACTTCGCAAGTTACGGCGCTTGGGGTACTGAACATGTTGGAAGCAATTCGAATCAATACTGCAAATGGTTCGACTAAGCCAAAGTTCTATCAGGCCTCGAGCTCAGAGATGTTTGGCAAGGTTCAGGAAGTGCCTCAAGTTGAAAGTACTTTGTTATGGCCTCGAAGTCCATATGGGGTAGCAAAAGTTTTTGGCCACTACATGACAATCAACTATCGCGAGTCATATAACTTCCACGCGAGTTCAGGAATTTTGTTTAATCATGAATCGCCACGACGTGGTCCAGAATTTGTAACGCGAAAAGTGAGTCAATCAGTTGCTCGTATCGCTACCGGCAAGCAAGACAAACTTGTCATGGGCAATCTAGATGCACAACGCGACTGGGGTTTTGCTGGCGATTACGTCAAAGCCATGTGGTTGATGCTGCAGCAAGAAGTTGCTGATGATTACGTAATCTCAACTGGCAAAACGCAATCAGTTCGTGAACTGGTGCAACTTGCGTTTCAAATTGCTGGAATCACGGACTGGGAAAATTACGTGGAGCAGTCGCCAGAATTTATGAGACCAGCTGAAGTCGATTTGCTAATTGGTAACCCGGCAAAAGCTAAAGCAGTTCTTGGTTGGGAAACTGAGACTTCTTTTGAAGAGTTAATAACCATGATGGTCGAAAATGACCTTCGCATTGAATCTGCAAAATAGTTGACACAAATATGCGAGCTTTAATAACCGGCATTGCTGGCCAAGATGGAACCTTGCTAAGTGCTGCTCTCGTCAGCAAAGGCTGGGAAGTTTTCGGAACTCACTTATCTAACGAAGATATTTCAGATAAGCACGCCCTAGGTAGTGGGAACTTAACAATTCTGGATGTTACGGATGCTGTTCAAGTTAGCAATGTCGTTAAAGACGTTATTCCTGACGTAATTTTTCACCTAGCTGGGATTACTTCCGTTAGTGCTTCCATTCAAAATCCTGAATTAACCTTTGCAGTTAACGTTGGCGGAACTCAGAATCTGCTAGCTGCTCTAGCTATCAATGCCCCAGATTCACTCTTTATTCATGCGGCCAGCACGGAAATTTATGATGCATCAAGTGGTGTGATTTCGGAAAATAGCGCGATCGCACCAAGATCTCCATATGCCGAATCAAAAGCTGCGGCTTATCAATTGGTTGTTGATTCGCGCGCGCAAGGTCTGAGAGCAACAAACGCGGTGTTATCGAATCACGAATCGAATTTGCGCAGCACGGACTTTGTAACCGGAAAGATCGCAAACGGTGTAGCGCGAATAAAACTGGGACTTCAGGAATCACTCCCCCTTGGCAACATCGGTGTTGAAAAGGATTGGAGCTCAGCAAATGACATTGTGGATGGGCTGATATCGATTGCTGAGCGAGGTTTTGTGGGTGATGTGATCCTGGCATCGGGCCGGTCTACTAGTTTGATCGAAATTATTGAAGAAGCATTTGCCTATGTTGGTATTGAAAACTGGCAAGATTACATAAAAACCGAGAGCGAACTAGTTCGACATGGTGAGAGTAAGTCGATTCGCATCGACTCAAGCTACGCAGCCGAAGTACTTGGCTGGCGAGCAACGACATCAACACAAGAATGGGTTGGCCAAATGGTGCAACACCATTTGGATACCTTAAAATAGTGCTTCGCTAACAGCCAGCCTTGAAGCAAGAAATTCCTGAATTACTTGTGGGTTTAGGTTTCACAGTCACCAGGATCAGCGATGTAGCCTTTCCGCCTTTGCCATCGGTTACTGAATAAGGAATTGCAAACTTTCCATCCCAGTTTTTTGGTGGTGTGTAAGTAACGATGTCACCAGCAACCTTGGCACTGCCATGCTTGACTTTGCCGAGTTTGATTCCAAGGGAATCTCCATCTACGTCAGAAATCTGTGATGCGATTGAGAATTTGATTGCTTTACCGCCGGTCACAGCCGAGGCAGTTACAACTTTTGCTCGTGGTTTGTGATTTACGTAGATCTTTGTGGTTGAGGTGTCATTTTCAGAGTCTGCATCATTCGCAGCCAAACTAGTTTTGCAAGTCGCCCAAACAGTCAGCCAAGAAGTTGTTCGTGCTGGCTTCACCAAAAGTTTGATCTGAGCTGTTTCGCCTACAGCTAGTGGGTTGGCGCTGGATACACCTAACGCTGCAGCCGAACATGTCATCGATGTTGCTGACGTTTTGGAACAACCCGCAGGCATGCTGGCCAAAGTCAGCTTGGCGCTATCTTGTGCAGACAGATTCAAAATGGGATCAGGATCAGCAGTTGGTCCAAGGTTTGTAATTGATGCCACTAGCCCAGCGCTTTGACCCGCTTGAATGTAATCTTTTGAAAATTCAATTGTGGTTGTCAGGTCCGTATTTAATGCTCCGTATTGGACGGAGACTGATTCAGAAACAGCTTGCTGCGACCCGAATGGGCCTTCATAAGTGGCGCTTGCTTGGTTTTCAAAATAGCCCAGTGAGGCTTGAGACGTTCCATTAATCGTGCCACTGATGGTGAATGAGGCAGATGCACCTGCTGCGAGTGAATCTAGTTTTTTACATATTGTTTGGGGTGGTGGTGAACTACAGTCTGTTCCGGTTGTGGTTACCGAAGCCAAGTCAATTGGTAGTTCATCGAGAACTTGAACATTGGTGGCATTTGCCTGACCATTGTTTGTTGCAGTAATTGTGTATTCGATTAGATCGCCCACCTCAACTGCAGTTGGGCTGGCTCCTGTTAAAGCTGACACAACTTTTGTCAGTGTTATGTCAGGCGATGTTATCTCCACACTTAAGGCCAACCCACTGATGAAATACACATCTGCTGATGCCGATGGCCATAATTTCGCCGATGTGACTTCGTGACTCAAACCATTGACCATGGAAATCTGATCAACATCTATGCCAAATGTGTTTCGCGAACGACTCGGATTGCTGTTATTTAGGTAAGGATTGTGGATTCCGGAATTCGAAATCGTGCTATTTGCAATGTTGTTATCAGGATTTACTTGATCTGTGATCACCACACTCGCTTTTGAATCAACTAATGAAATTGAATCAGTCTTAGTACTGGCATCACCATCAAATGCAACCATTCCAAAGTCTGCAAGAACATTGCCTTTCGCTGCTGTTAGGAAGTTGCTGAATATGAATTCATCATCTTGAATCATTGATTCCTGAGCAAAGCCTTTATAGATAGTTATAGACCGAGGGCTTGAATCAGGATCCTTGTAAGCAACGAGCAATCCCCAGCCGGCAGCTTTATCCAGGCCAAGCGTGGTTTGAATGTTCGCAACTGAAATCAACATGGTTTGATGCGGACCGGATACTGTCCATTTCTGGTTGGTGTTAGAAAATCTTGCCGTGACATCGGCACTTGCTCGATACGGTCCTAAATTACTTTGGGCATTTACTTGATAAACGTCATTAGCCATAGCAGTCGTTTTGCAGGCTGCTGAACTGGCACAGGTTTCATTGCCGAGTGCAAATAAGACCTCATTCTTTTTAGTTGCATCTATCGCCGAAGTATCGCCAGAATTTAGCCGCAAGCTCCCACCCCAAAACAGAGTTGCGTGCACGACTTCTGCATTTGCTGGAATGGTTAATACCCCTTGGGAGGAATTGAAGGTACTAGAAGTTGGGACATCACTAAAAGTTGTTTTCAAATTTGTCATTACAAAGTCATCGTTGTTGAGCTTTGCTCCTTTGCGTTGCCTTGCATCCTGACAAAGACTGGAATTAGCGCCCGAGGTGGTAGAGCAAGTTAAAACGCTATTTCCCGTGGATGTGAAGTTTCCATTTAGCGTGCCTTGATAAGCAATCGACATGTCCTGGAGCACGATCGAGTGTGCTGGCGGCGTGATCGAGGAAAGCAAAATTGCGCTAATTGCGCACACAGTTGTAGCTACTGAAAGTTTTCTTGCTCGATAAATGAACATTTTTCACCTTGTCATCGGTGATGTCTCCCGTGCAGCGCCGATTCCCTAAAGCCTAAATCGCAACTGACTTCAGTTTCAAGCAAAATGTAAAGGATTTATTGATATACGAATCAACTTTTTAGACTAATCCGAAGGTGGCAGCAAATTCTCATCGATTGTTATCGGAAGCTGTGGCGGATTTGCCTTTAACTTTTCAAGTTCTGCGGTCTTAGTTTTGATTTCTCGCAAGGCAGGTGCATTAACCGCTTCGATAGGCACGCGTCCG
>Ga0214923_10001221_pt1 | contig 37124 bp, 66 predicted proteins | sample LL1510_MetaG_FD_177993 | JGI IMG/M metagenome (GOLD analysis project Ga0214923, IMG submission 177993) | Freshwater microbial communities from Lake Lanier, Atlanta, Georgia, United States - LL-1510 | ecosystem: Environmental > Aquatic > Freshwater > Lake | place: USA: Georgia | collected...
GGATATAGTTTCGCTAATATAGGTTTATATTTGTTAGCAAGTAAATAGGAATTTACTATGGATGATTCATTAAAAAGACCACAACCAAAAAAAATAAAGATGCCATCCCTAGTTGACCGATCACAAGTGTATGATACACTGTCATTCGACAACGACACGGTATGTAACTCTTGTCAACAATCTAACTTAGTGACAAATGAAGATAATTCAGAAAACAATTCGCAAGGCTTATCAGAATTGGAATCCTTGTAAGAGCGTTAGGTGTTATCACTATAGTGGTTGTTTTGATGGTACTAAATTAATTGCATTTACTCAAAATAATCCGGTTAAAACCCATACTGGTGCTTATAGAATAGGTGAAGATTTTAATCTTCCCAAATATAAGGAGTTCCCATATTATCATAGTGAATCTCGTCTTATTTCTCAACTGCTGGATCGCTATAATACCATTGATGTTAATTGGTCAGTTGTTGTTATGCGTATTAATAGAAGAGGACTTATTTTAGGTAGTAAACCTTGTGAAAACTGTAATAAACTATTGAAAGCGGTAGGTCTTAATCATGTTTTCTATAGCACAGATAATGGCGATTTTTGTGATAGTTTTGGTGATCTGGTTTTTAATGGTAACTTGACACTTCAAGAGTCCTTGGTATAATCCAAGTTTGGAGGCTATTATGAATTGTATCTATTGTAAAAATTGTGTTGGTGTTGATAGGTATGAATTTCTGACTGAAACTAATCGTAAGATTATTTGTAAAGAATGTAGTGTAGAAAAAAGGGCTGTGGGCTACATGAATTTTGACCATAAAACAGCACCATCTCTTGTGATGGTTCCTAGTAATGCTAAGGAAACTATTCGTATTTTAGATAGAGCCAATAGGCGAGCGAGGTAATTATGAAGTGGATTGATCTTTTTCAGTTTCTTAATGAGCGAGCCAATGACTTTAAAAATCTTGGCAAATTTGATTGGCAAGCACAGGTAAAAGTGTACGATAATCAGTATGGTGGTATTCATGATGCTGATTTGATCGAACTATATGAAGCAGATGGCTCTAAGCAACTTTATATCGAAATAGAGGGCGAAACTAACTAATGGATATAGAAATTGAAAGTTTGCTATTTAAGCAAGTAGAAAAGCCTAAAAAGCATTTGATGACTAAAATTATTAACTTGTGGGAAAATAGGTATCGAGTTAATATATATGTAGAGATTGAAGAAGATAATTTAACTAAAAGAAAAATTCATAGTAGTTATTTTTGTTACTATACTAGTGGACATTTAAAGATTCTTGAAACGGCATCGTCTATGCAATTCTTAAAGAACCGTGCTTGACAGAGCCGATTGGTATGGTATACTTGTAGTAGTTCGATTCAACAATCAATAAGGAACCTAAAGATGCCACGCGGAAAGAAGTCTTGTCCTTCATGTTCTTTTGAAACCGGCCCAAGAGCATACTCTTGCCCTAAATGTAACCACATTTTTGTGTTTAAGCCCAAGAGCAAAGAAGCAAAAAACACTAAGGTTATTGCTAAGGTCAATTGGCGTGAACTAATCAAGGGTGACAGAATCAAGGTTGCGGGTGGCCCCTTCTTCTTGTCTAAGGGTGAATTTATTCCTATGGGTTATAGAGGTCGTTTTGTTGTTGATAGTGTTGATGAAAATGGTATTCTTGCTTGGGGTATTGACAAGCACTCTGGATTTTGTCATATTTATATGAATGGAGATATTCAGAATAAGGAAACAGGAGTATGGAAAACCAAGCATAAGTTGATGAAACTGAAGAGTAAGGAACAAACAGTATGAGTTTAACTCCAGAACAAAAAAATCAAATAAATAGGCTAATAGACTATAGAGATCAAATTGTAGATTCTTTATTTCATATTGAAAGAATTCTAAAAGAGTATTTTCCAGAAGAGTTCGATGTTGCGTATCAGTATTATATTCCACAAATTACAACAGCATTGTATGAAGATAAAAAGTGGCTCAAAAGAGGGGAATATACTATGCAGCAGACTATAGATAGGCTCTTGGATAAGAGCCAAAATTCAGACAACAAAGGTGTATCTAAATATATCTAATATTGGAGATTAAAATAATGGAAGAAGAGGTTTATGCTATTGTTGATGTTGATGGCTATGTTTCTCAAATGAGAAAAGCCGCTGCTGATAGTATTTCTGAAAATGGATCATCAGATAATTTGGATGAGTATATTAGTATAAACCAAATGGTTGGTCTTGTTAAGCAAAACTGTCTAGGTTTCGACGATAAAGAAAGACCTTTGCTTAATGAAGATGCAAACAATAATATTTTTGAACAAGCAGCAGTTTGGATTCATAATGTTGGTCTAGCAAGATTAGCCGCTCAGGATTTGGTGGAGTGTGCTTGGGATTCTAAAAATAATGAAATGATTTTCTGGGCAAAAGAGCCAAATAACAATGACGCCAAACGAAAACCTAGAAGAAAAAATAAGAAGAATTAAAGATCGCATATCTGACTGTAGAGAGTATATTAGTTCAGATTTTTGTACTCATTGTGTAGAAATATATAAAGAAATACATTCACTAGAACAAGAATTAAAAATTTTGGAAAATGAACGTAATTGATAGTCTGAAAGAGTTGGCAATTCCTGAAATTGCAAATTATTGTCATAAACATAGTATTCCTGCTAGTATTGCTATGGTTAATATCAACGGAGACTTTAATCTTAGCACCATGATTCGTAATGCTAATTTTTTTGGATTCCGAAGCGTTCATTATATAGGCAAAAAGAAATGGGATAAAAGGGGTAGTGTAGGAACCCATCATTATACTCCAGTTTATCACCATAAAGATGAAACATCTTTTATTGCACAATGTTCTGGTAGAACTATGATTGCTATTGAAAATAATATTCCAGAATATAGCCATAAAACAACTAATCTTTTTGACTACAAATTTAATAATACTGTTGATCCAATATTTCTATTTGGAGAAGAAAATAAAGGACTATCTGATTGGATCTTGGATAAATCTGATATTATTCTTACTATTCCTAATTATGGTAGCGTTCGTTCTCTCAATGTTGGTACAACTAGTGGAATAGTTATGGCATTGTATAGGAATTTTGTAGAATCTAGCAGGACGGTTGACAATCGCTGTTAAAAGTGTACTATAAAATAGGGGGCGTAACGGTATCGATTGGATATAGAAGATTATATTAGCAAGTAGTGGTTGGTGGAAAGGCCACTATAAAAATCTACCAAATGCTTTAACTGGCACAAATCAGTTAGCACTTGCTGCCTGACAAAAAAGGGCAGTAACAGACTGCGATTGCGAATGAGGGTAGCGATCAAAAGTCTGTTGTCAAATCCCTCTGCACTTACAATATCCAACGGGTTGTAGGTTAAGAGAAGTTGGTAAGATTGGATTAGTCTTGTTTATTCTGTAATCCGATTTAACTCATGAATAAAATAAACTTGTAGAAGATGTAATTAGAAATATCGCAAGAAATGGGTTCGACTCCCATCGCCTCCAATATGCCTAGAAAAATTTGCACTTACTGTGGCGAAAGAAAAAACCGAAAAAGTTTTCCTAAACACAGTATGTACAAAGATAATCTTGATAGCAGATGCAGAAAATGTGTCAAGAAACATTCCAAGATAAGAAGCGCCCTGCATAAAATAGCACCACCAAGACCAGAAGTTTGTGAGTGTTGTAAAAAAACACCCATTAAATGGGTATTAGATCATGACCATAGCAACGATAAATTCAGAGGATGGTTGTGCAGTAGATGTAATGAGGGTCTTGGTAAGTTAGGAGATAATTTGGAAGGTATTATCAATGCTACTAACTACTTAATAAAAGTGAGATTAAATCAAAAATAATATTTTTCTACATCTTTTTGTGTTTTTATTCTATGTTCTTTTTTCCATAATGGCTGAATATTAGTATAGTTAAAGCATAATTTTTGTTGTTCTAAATCTGTAAGATCAAAACTACAACAAGGTTTAATATGATCTAATTCCCATTTCCCATAATTTTTCCAAGTCATACCTTTTTTAAATTGTTTTTCGATATGAGTCTTGAACGCTTCTATATCGCATCCTAACAATTCTATTGTTGTTTTACTTTTATTTATTCCTTTGATTGCTTTTCTAACTCTAGTTCTTAAATTGGAGGCTATCTTAAATATCGGGTCGATTTTGCGTCTGTTTGCTTTATATTCTCTGTTTCTTTTTCGGAAATATTCAAGATTATTTTTTTTCCATTGTTTTTGGTTTTCATATTGACGTTTTTTATTTTTTAATCTCCAGGCTTGGCATGATTGTTTATAGTTTTCTGTATTTTTATCCAGCCATTCTTTTCTATATAATTTATGACATTTCTTACACATGCCTTGCAACCCATCAGCTCTGTTTTTAGATTTATGATATAAAGAAATGTCCAGATTTTTATCACAATACCAACAATATTTTTTAGCCATATCAATTCCTTATAAAAAAGATGTCATATATGTGTAATACACCAAACTATCCTCTTTCAAGGTCAAATCACTATGAATAAAATAAAGCAGCATCTAGAAGAAAACAATATGACATATCTACAACATTTATATTTCGCTTTGTTTTATGGTACGATATGTTTAGTCGCTGGGTTCTGTTTAATAGTTCATGCTATTTTTCCTTGTTGGTTTCAAACCGCAGGTAGCGATTTGGTGAGCCTCTTAGCAAACATATTCAAGAAACGATCACGAATTGACGATACTTGACAAAGGGCATAGCATATGCTATACTAGCGAGACACACAGGAGAAATTTGGAATGACCCACGATTTTAATTATGTTTGGGGAATGGTGCGTGATCTTAGGGCTACTAGCAGCACTATTGATAAGCAAGGAATTATTCTGGATTATTGTGGACACAACAGTGCCGCAGCATCCTTCGCTAAGAAAATTCTACTTTATACCTATCACCCACTGTGGCAATACAATGTAACCAGCGATAATCTGAAAAAGAAGAACTCGCTGAGAGGTAAAAGTTATAAGAATTTCTTTGATCTTCTTGATGCTCTAAAGAGTCGTAAGATTACTGGTCACGATGCTATCGGAGCAGTTCATACTTTTATTGATAGTCAGTCAAATAAGGATAATATTGAAGAACTTATTTATTGTATTATTGATAAGGACTTGAAAACCCGTGCTGGCGATAAGATTATCAATAAGGCTATTCCTGACCATATTCCAGAGTTTAGTGTTGCTTTAGCAGATAAATACGAACCCAAACTTGTAGATTGGAAGGATGGTTGGTATGTTTCCCGAAAGATTGATGGTGCTAGATGTATTGGTATTGTTGATAGTAATGGTGATACTACCTTCTACTCCCGCACGGGAAAGGAATTTGATACTCTTGCTGTCGTTAGGGGCGGTATTAAGGCTCTTAACATTGCTAATGTAGTATTTGATGGTGAACTTTGTCTTGTTGATGATGAAGGTAATGAGGATTTTCAGGGAGTTATGAAACAACTGAAGAAGAAGGATCATACTATCCCTAATCCATCATATAAAATTTTTGATATGATTTCTCACGATGAGTTTTATAGTAAAAAGGGTGCGACTAATAAGCCTTATTCTATTCGTTATAGTAACCTACGAGAAGTAATGAAAGAGAACTCATGCACTTGCCTAAGTGTGTTGGGTCAAGAACTCATTAAAGATGATGACCATTTTGCCGAATGGACTGGTCGAGCCAACGAATATAGTTGGGAAGGTTTGATGCTTAGAGCAAATGAGCCCTATAAGGGTAAAAGAAGTAAAGACCTTCTTAAATATAAGAGCTTTTTTGACGATGAATATGAAGTAGTAGATATAGAAATGGGACCATTTAGATACGTAAAGAATAGTGCAGAACATGAGGAAACTATGCTTAGTTGTGTAACTATCAAGCATAAGAATCATGATGTTAGAGTTGGTAGTGGATTTAGTATTGAACAACGTCAAGACTTTTATAAAAATCCTAAAAAAATTCTTGGTAAAACAATAACTGTCCAATATTTTAGCGAAAGCGAGAATCAGGACGGTGGTATTAGTTTGCGTTTTCCTACATTTAAATATTTGCATGGAAATAGTAGAGATACATAAAAATGCTACAATTGTGTAGACAGTATCAAATTATAGAAAAATTTACTATCTATGGAGAAAGACATTCTGGAACAAAATTTCTAGAGCAGTGCATTACCCAGCAGTTTGGATTACCAGTAACATATTTTTTTGGATTTAAACACTGGTTCGGATTTACAAAACCGGAGGTAATTTCGTACCATCGTAATGTATTATTTATAGGCATAGTACGCAATCCTTATGATTGGCTGTGTTCTATGTATCTAGCACCACATCATGTTCCACTACATACTAGACATAATTTTTATAAACTATTAACTAATGAATGGTATTCTGAGGATGACAACAAAAGAGAAATACTTCATGATAGAAATTATAAGACTAAACAAAGATATAAAAATATTTTTGAATTAAGAAAAGAGAAGTGCTACTACCTTTCTCAAATTATGCCTGTTATAGCAAATAACTATGTGCTAATATCTTATGACTCTTTTTTAAAGAATCATTTTAATTATCTCAATATTATTGGACGTAGATTTAATCTTAAAAATATTGGAGAACCTCCATCAGTAATTCCAAAAACATCTGCCGAGTTTGATCATGAGCAAAAAACGCTTATTGATTCTAATTTAGACTGGACTATCGAAGAAAGTTTGGGCTACTTTCAAAGATAAGTGTTGACAGCAGAGCGGATTGCCGATATAATGTAAGGAACACAGGAGACATTGGAATGATCGTTTTGAATACTATTATTTCGGAAACTCAAGCATCTTTTGATAAGACTAAGGCCGATCAGTTTTTCTCAACTTTTCCTAGAGATAAAGTTGTTGCATATAAGGAATACTGGGAGAGTGTTAGGCCACAAAATCATGAAGATATTTTTCGTAGATATCTTTTCAGTTATTGCAGCGTACACACAACATGGCAAGGTAATATTAAAGGTTATAATGCTATTAAAGACTTTGATGAGTGGATTGATAGCGAAAATACTTTGAGAAATAAACTACACAAAAGTGGGGTCGGCCTCCATAATAATCGTACAAAATATATTTGGGATTTTACAAAGAAATTTTGGGCTAATCCTAAAGATTTTTATTTTACAACCAAGAAGGGTCATGTTAAGAAGCGTGATGATATTGTAAATAAAATTAACGGTATTGGTTTGGCTAAGGTTAGTTTTGCTCTTGAAATGATTCATCCCAATGAGTCTAGAGCATTGTGCTTAGATGTTCATATGCTTCGTCTTTACGATATGGAACAACTCAAATATAATAAAAGTAAGAGTGGTACTGGTCTATACAAGAAAATGGAGCGTCACTGGATGGTAAATTGTGGAAAAAGTAAGATCCCTTCTTATATTGCACGATCTATCTATTGGGACAACCTTCAAAAGAAAGAAGATTCTCGATATTGGTCATTTGTATTGGAGAACTAAATGAGTAACGCTAATGGCAAGGGTTCTAAAAGACGACCAAGAACGATAGATCAAAAAACATGGGATAAGAACTATGAGCGAATATTTATACAAAAACGAACAAAAAAGAAATAATTTTAGAACAGCATTTATTCGTTGTAACTGTGATAGTGAATTATTGGTTCTAAGATATGACCAAGAACTAGATAGTATAGACTTATGCCTATTTGAAAGTCAACAATCTTTTAATACCAAGATGAGTTGGCGTCAAAAACTACGATATATAATTCAATTATTTAAAACAGGCCAACCCTTTATTGACCAAATACTTCTAGATAGACAACAGATTAATGAATTAAAAGCATTTCTTAATAGTATATAGTGTATAATAATACAATATTGTTGTCGATCTATATACACTAGGAGTAGTATTATGATCATGAAGAATTATGTGGCAGATGAACTCAGCAATAAAGTTTATCACTTGTCCAAAGCATTAGATCAAGCACAAAAGGTTTTATCTACTCTTCAAGAAGAAAATCTGATGCTCAAAAAAATTCTTCAGGATATAGAGGATCATAAATCACAAGAAAAACTTGTTGCTTGAACCAGGAAAAATTCAAGATTGATGGGTTGACAAGCCGATACTCTAAGTTAGAATGAGGATACAACTCTGGTGATTCGGTCGCGTGACTGAAACGGAGTTGTAAAAATTGGAAATGATTTGGAGGTTGATTATGAGTAATATTAGTACGGTTGAGAAGCAAAAGCGTGTTCGTTGCTCTGATGAGCAGTTTCTAGAGGCTGTTTTTAGCAGTAAGACTTATGCTGAGATTGCCGCTAAGACTGGTCAAAAGGTGGCGAGTACCGCTGCTCGTTACGCTCGCACTAAGGCGGCTCTGAGTAAGAAGGGTGTTGAACTTCCTAGTATGGAACGTGCGAAGCCCGCTAAGACTGTTGATAATGTCGAGGCTCTTGCTGACATTGTTCGCCGTCTGAAGGCCCACACAAATGGCTGATAGAAGTATTTAAAACCAAAACATTCCGACTACAATGGTTTAAATGACAGAGGCACAACAAGTAATCAACCTCAAATCAAGAACTATTGTAGTTGGGTGTTTATGGGAGCGTAGACCAACGGCAGAGTCAAAGGACTTGAACTAAAACAATTTGAGTGCATAAGGAGAAATCTTTATAGTATAACCTGTCAAATTCGGTGAAGGCTTTAAAATGCTAATACCGAGCCAAGCATAGAAATATGAAGGTGTAGAGACTTAATGGCAGGAACCTAAAACGAAAAGTCATGGTTAAGATAAAGTCCAGACCACAAACAGAAATGGTAGTGAAAACTATAGTGGTAAGAAAATCCTTCAAGTGTGGGTTCGAATCCCACCGCTCCTATTCTTTTAAAGAGGTTTCAAAATGAATGAACATTCTAATCCCCTAGATCATCTTCTTCAGTGTTGTGAGGATGCTATAAATACTGGACATTGGAAACTAACCAAGTTTAATGTTTTAAATGCTAAAGATGAACTAGATAAACTTCGCCAAAAATTAAAAGACGCATACAAAGAACTTTTTGATGCTAATCAAGCATTGGTTGAAGAGATTAATAACAATCTACGGTATAAAATTGTTGGTTATGGTCGTATTAATGACAAAAAAGATCTTTATGATTTGAGACTTCAAAATAATACTTTACTAGATCAAGAAACTGTTGTTCCGTTATATTCCAATAGAGAAGAATTTTTAAAGGAGGACTGGAAAGGATACCAATATGGTAAGTCTAGGAAATAGATTTTATCGTGGCGTAGTATATAGTCCGGTAAATCAACCTCATCCGAACTTTCGTTTTCTTCTTGTTGATACAGTTTATGAAAAACAGAATGAAAACGGAGAATGGTATACAGATTCTTTTGCTTATTACGAAGATTATCTTCTGCATAATCCCGATCATGGAGATGTTTTTTATGGAGTATATGGTTCTTATTGGCCCGATATTCCTAAAAATGGCATTAAAATTAGTGAAACCGATAGTTTGCAGCAAGCAATTAATATAGCAGAAGCGATTATGGGAACTCAGATAGTAGAAACTAAACTACCGTTATGATTAATAATGATTATCAAATTGATTATAGCGACTGGTTTGATGAAGGAGGATGCTGTCAAGTTTATCCTATAAAAGATCACAAACATTTAGTTTTCAAAGAATTTAGGAATAAGAAAAAGGCAAGCGAAGCATATTCTATTCAAAGAAAACTTAGCAAGTTTGATCTAGCCCCAAAAGTATATGATAAAGTCTGTAAATTAAATTTTATGCAAAAAGATAATATCATCTTCTACGACAGCAGTAATTGGGGTTACATAACAGAATGTGCTAAAATTTGTCAGGCTAATACAAAAATTAAAATGACTGATATTCAGTGTCTTGTTGAGAACATCTTTGAAAAAACCGGCTTAAAGTTTTGGGATTGTCATTGGTATAATATTGGTTTAGTAAAAAGAAATTCACAAAATAAGGTTGTATGTATAGATACTGGGAAAGAGAGTTTTGATGGTCATGCTAATGCCTGGGGATTTAGTGAACCTGGGCCAAAGTGTAATTATTGTGAACAATATGACTGTGAATGTAGCCAATATTAAGATCTATGGTGTATATTAAAATTAAAAGGAGTAAAATATTATGTCTAAAACCATAGAAGATCTTATCAAAGATATTAATAAAACTTTAAAAGAATTAAAAAGTGATGAAGTAGACGTATTTAGACAAATGTTTGTACTCAACAAAGACGCTCTACTAATAAAAAAAGATACAGATATTATTAAAAAAGAACTTAAAGGACTATCTAACAAAGTAGATCTTCTTTTAGAGATCCTTAATAATTTAACCATAATGGTTCTAGACGAAGATGAACACGATGATGAAGATGAAGAAAATTATGGTGACATTTATGATTCGGATGATTCGTGGGTTCCAGAGGATTCTACAGAAGAATATGAAGATAACAACTGGAGCGATAATCCCGACGAAAGTTGATCTTTATGGCGAGTTTAGCATTAGTAGTAACTTTAATATTTTTAGGAATGGTATTTTTTGGTCCAATTGTTTTACTACTTAGTAAAATTAATATATTACCACATATTCTGATTCAGTTCCTATCTATACTTTGTGTTATCTATGGATTGTGGTGGATAATTACATTGGTTACGCCTATTCGCTGGTTAGGATTATTGCCTATATATTGTGCTTACTTAGCAATAAAATCTAAAGACGGTATGGGTTGACAACCGATGCTAGTATGGTAGGATAGAGGGATCACAGGAAACCTTGGAGAACAAAAAATGAAGTTGGCAGATAGGACGGTTGAGGTTCATAGTGCTGGGGTTAGTGCTAGTAATCAGTTTAGTATTGCTCAGACTAGCAAAATGTTTAAAATCTTGTCAGACTCTCTATATTCTGACAAGGTTATGGCTGTTATTCGTGAACTCGCAACTAATGCTTATGACTCTCATATTGCGGCAGGAAATAAGAATCCTTTCTTGGTAAAATTGCCTACCGCTGCTGATCCTAATTTTACAGTACGCGATTATGGTACTGGTCTTAGTCAGACTGATATGGAGAGCCTGTATACAACATACGGAGCAAGTAACAAAAATACCAGTAATGATTTTGTTGGGTGCCTCGGTCTAGGCTCTAAGAGTCCATTTGCTTATACTAAGAGTTTTACAACAACATCTTATTTTAATGGTACTCAATATACCTATATTGCCGCTATTGATGATAGTGGTGTTCCTACTCTGAATCTTATTCATTCTTGCGAAACATCTGAACCTAATGGTCTTGAGATTAGTTTTGCTGTGAAGCAATATGACTTTACAGAATTTAGTCAGAAGGCTATTAGGATTTTCCACTATTTTAAGATGAAGCCCATTATTAGTGGTGGCGTTCATTGGGATTTCTCTAAGGATTATGATAATAAGAACATCATCATTAGTGGAGAAGGCTGGAGAGTTTGTCGTCTAAATAATGATGGTAAACTATTTCCTAACCATAGTCATCGTATCAATAGCGGCGTTATCGCTATCATGGGGAATATCGCGTACCCTGTTCAAACTGAAAATTTGATTGGAGAAGAAAAAGTCGAAACTCCAGATCATATTGCTCGCTGGAATAGAGCCTTCAATAAGGCAGATATTGCATCATGGAAGAGTTTTGTTAGTGAAGTTATTAACCACGGCCTTTATCTTGAGTTGGATTTTGGTATTGGTGAACTAGAGATGGATGTTAGTCGTGAAGGTTTGCAGTATACTAAGGCGGTAATTAAGAATCTTCGTGGAAAGACTCAAGAGATTTTTGCCGAACTCAAGGATATGTTTTCAGATAAGATCGCTGCTGCTAAAACTAAGGTAGAAGCCATTTCAACATATTATCAGTTGAATGATCTTGCTGGCGGATGGGGAGTTGGTGCATCTTGGAAGGATAGCCAGGGAAAGGTGCATGATATTAGTTCTGGTTCTGATCTTGAATATAAGCTTAAGAAGAGCAAGAACTTGTATGTGTTTAATTATAGAACAGCGGGATTTCGTTCTCGTCGTATGGTTTATCTTACGAATATGATTCATCACGAAACTCTTACTGGTAAGGGATATAATTACTGGAATAATGCTCGCAAGACAGGACAGATCGCGTTTTTCTATTGCGATATGGCAGCAACAGAAACTGCCAAGAAAATTTTGACAAAGTATTGCAATCAAAACGATTGTTTTGCTTATCTTATGGTTGATACAGACGATCATAAGAATGTGAACGGTGGTTTTGAGGATCTAATTGCTGATGTTGGAGAAGATAATATTCTTAATGTTTCAGACTATCGTGATCTTCTCAAGAGCAATAGTCCACGCAAAAGTAGTACCAAGGGTAGTAAGGGTAGTGTTAGCGATCAAGATGTTTTCTTGATTGTTGGCGACCAGAAGAATACGAGTCCTTTGACTATTGAATATAATTCATCAGCCTATATGAGAAGTATGACCGCTGATCGTCTGGATGAATTTTTGGAAGAAGATACTATTGTTTATGTTCCTATTCTACGATATGCTTCTACTAGTGGCTATCCTAGCGTTACTGAAATTTATAGTCAGTTGGGTACTGATAACAACATCTCAAGGATTCCAGGCTTTCTTGATGGAACAAATATTTATGCTATCAAGCATAACTTTGTGAACAAGTTGATTGCAGATGGATACAATCTTGTAGACTTTAATACTTGGATGAAGGATCGTCTAAAGAGTTATAATACTGATAAGTTTGCTGAAATGATTAAGTTTAATGCTATGGTAGAAAAGTGTAAGAAGGAGTATGATAGTCATGATAAAACTACATCCGATTATTATGGACGAGCTAATATTGATAGAACAGTATTGTATCATATTCTAAATATCTTTGGACTAGATTATGAAAAGTACATTTCCAATAAAGAAATTGTGAAGTGTCTAAATAATCTTATGGTTATTGAGTTTTTTGCATACACTATTCATCGTGATAAGTTTGATATGAATAGATTTTCTCAGACAGATTACTATGGACTGATTACTAAATTGTTGAGCGATATTGGTATCAATGGTTTGAATAGTAAAGAGATCAAGAATATGAATATAACCTATAATAGTATTCTTAGTATGCTGCGTTGTTTGTATGCTGCTACCGATAGTAGCGGTGCAACACACGATAATTATATCTCAATTATTAAAACTGACGTTGGTAATAATTACTCAATGCCCAGTATGGATAGTATAAGAAATACCTTGAAGGTGGAGATTGACAAGAACCCGCTGCTCAAGTATATTATTTCAAGTAATAGTGTAGATGGGAACCTGAGAGGTTTGAATAAAAACCCCAATCCCTTGAAGCAAATTGATGGTGCGTCTAGTCGTTACAATTATTACAGTAATAGTAGCGGCAGAGAAAGTTGGTTTCAAAAAATGGATGATGTTGAGTCATTCAAACAGCAGTTGAGTAGCACAATTAAGTAAATAATTTCACAGGAAAACAAGGAGAATTATGATGAGTGTTCCATTTATGTGGGTTGATGGTAATCTTACGCTGGTTCTTAATAACAGGACGTACCAAGTACTTCCTGACCATATTAACTATAAGATGATTCTTGAGCGTCTGCCAACCGCTGATGCTGATGAACTCTTGGATATTGTTGATGTACAGAAGGCTGTTGCTGCTTTTAGCGATGGTCTTGTTGAGATCAAGAATGGCAAGGTCTTGTATGAAGGCGAGGAAGTTCATGGCAGTATTAGCAAGAGAATTCTTGAGTTTATGAGCAAGGGTCTGCCTTTTCAGCCTCTAGTTAATTTTCTCAATAATCTGATGGAAAATCCTAGTATGCAGAGTCAAAAGGAACTTTATGATTTCCTTGAGCATGAACATCTGCCTATTACTGAGGACGGTCATTTCCTAGCATATAAGGCTGTTCGTAGCGACTATATGGACAAGTACGCTGGCAAGTTTCGTAACAAGGTTGGTGATGTTTGCACTATGACTCGATCTAAAGTAGACGATGATCGTGGGCGTGGTTGTTCAAACGGACTTCATGCTGGTGCATTAAATTATGTTGCTAGTTATGGGAGCGTTGATGCTGGTGATAAAATTGTGATTGTGAAAATTAATCCTCGTGATGTTGTTAGTGTTCCTAGTGATTGTAATTGTGAGAAACTTCGCACCTGCCGATATGAAGTAGTCGGTGAGTACCAGGGCGAACTTAATAAGCCTCTTTATGCTGCTACTTTTACTGAAGATGAGTACGCAGATGATGAGGATGATTATGGCAACGATTATGATTGGGGTTGGAATGAAGATGATGAAGATGCTGAAGAAGCATATTCTGACTATGATGACGAGGATGATTACGACGATCAGTATTGATCGTTGGAAGAAAGTGGGCCGCTGGGCGGATACTAGTTATGGGATGGTTCGATTCCATCCTCACTTTTTAAGTATAAACTCTTAGGCATATAAAATGCATCAAGATGATCAGAACGATGAATATGACGATGACCAATATGATTATGATCATCCATCATTAAACCCTTATTATTATAAGTTTGATGTTGGGCCGGATCATCCTATATCTAAATGGATCAATGATATAATCAATAATATTATGGAACCCGGTAAAGATTTTAATTTAACATCGGAAATGCTAAATAATATCTCTGGATTTCCACTCAAAACGTTTCCTGTGAATAGTTGGAATCCCAATACTGATAAGGGTAACTCCTTACAGTATTTGGGGTCCAATTATCAAAACTCCCCTATCTGGAAAAAGAAATATTTTGTAGTTGATAAAATTAATAATGAGTATAAACTACATTTACAGGTTTACGCTAGCTATTTTTTAAAGCAACCTAAATACTATAAGGGACTGTTCGATATTCTCAACTAGGACATTATATGCAAAATAATGAGTATATTATTAATGATATAGATGATTTTGTATTAACAACCAGATCATTAGTGTTTAATAATTTTGGTAAAGATAAAAATACAGATTTTAACGATCTTCTTCAAGATGTAAGCATAGAAGATTTTGATGAATTTAATCGCGTTCTTTCTCAAGAAGAATCACTAGTTATTACAAAAAATATATGTAAAAAACAGATAAATAAAAAAACTAAACATATTAGATATGTAATTACTGATATGTCTTTTATCGAGATTGTAACAAGTTTAAACGACAGAATGATCAGCAATATATTGAATAATTTGGTTAATAAAGGTTTGCTAGAAACTGCTTTTGATGCAGAAGCGAACGACTTTGTATTTTGGACAAAAAATGAAAACAAAGAAAAACCAGAAACCGACTGAATACGATATTCATCTAAAATATTTATGTCCTCAATGTGGATGCTCTCATTGGCTATCTTTTTTAGAAAGTTCCACAAAAAACTACAAGTTGGTTTGTGATTGTGGTTGCGTGTTTAAAGTTAAAAGAACAGAGAAATTCAAAATCAAGTATGTAGAATCTAAGTGTCAGCAGATTGTAGAAAAAAATAAACCAGTTATTCCTAATGACATTTTAAACAAAGCGTCAGCAGTGCTTATAAATTATGGTTTTACAAAAAATGAAGCAATAGATTTGATAAAACAAAGTTTCCATAAAAAGCCTGAACAAAATATTTCCTCTTTGGTAAAAACAGCATTGGAGTTAATGAAAAATGAGCAAACAACAAATGCGTCCGTCTAAATTTTCAGATATTGTTGGTCAAAAGGACGTTGTTGACCGTCTAAACATCGTTGTGCGAGGTTGTATAAGTTCGGACGGGGTGATGCCTCATACTTTAATTGACGGGCCTCCTGGGCTTGGTAAGACAACCATAGCGAGTGCTATCGCCAATGAACTGAACGTAAACCTTTATACGCTCAACGCTGCCAATATTCGTAATGTTAAGAACATTTTACCTTATCTTATGGGTATGGCACCACGATCAGTAGTATTTATTGATGAGATTCATAGGCTTCCTAAAACAGTAGAAGAGTTTTTATATCCTGTTATGGAAGATTTTGTATTGAATATTACTGTAGAAAATAAGCCAGAAAATATTGATTTGCCTATGTTTACGATGATTGGTGCTACTACGAGTGGTGGTAGTCTTAGTCAGCCGTTTTATGATAGGTTTACAATCAAGGAACATTTATCGTTTTATGATGAAAATGAGTTAGCTAAACTAGCCAGATCGAATTTATCTAAGATGGGAATAGTCCTAGAGGACTCAGACCTTTTAGAAATTGCCCAAAGAAGCAAAGGCACACCCAGAATTTTGAACGCTAGATTACAATGGTATAAAAACTATAAGATTTGTCATCCTAACGACAACAAAAGTATTGGAGAAATATTTGATATTCAAGGCATAGATTCTAAGGGACTAGATCTATACGATAGAATGTATTTAGAAACACTACAAAAATCTAAAGGAAATCCTTTGGGTCTTAAAAGTATTTCTTCTATTACGGGTATTGCTATTGAAACTATTGAAAATAGTATAGAGCCATATTTGGTAAGAAAGGGTTTTATTATCAGAACCCAAAAGGGTAGAATTCTCGGTAAACCCTGATTATGGGGTATAATATATAAAGGAGGATATATTATGATTAAATTATTGATTGTAATGATGACACTAATCTGTGCTAATAATGCTTATAGTTCAGAACAAACATTTGTGAATAGTCTGGAGGATGCTATAGTCCTTTCAGAAAATACTAAAATGCCGATCCTATTAGTTTTTGGTGCTGATTGGTGTCAAAACTGCGTATCATTAAAACAAGATATGATTAAAGGAGACTTGGTATCTGAACTGGATGGATTTATTGTATGTTATGTTAATATTGAGGATAACAAAGAATTACCTAAGCTTTATAGGGTTAAAAATGTTCCTGATTCTAGAATAATATCCGAAGGAATAGAAACAAAACCATTAGTTGGATATAATAAGCAAAGTTACTTAAGATGGTTGATAAATCGTGGACAGTAAAGTTCTAATTATACTGTGCTTATTAGTATGCAATATACTAAGCTGCTTAATTGGTTATGTTCTAGGTAAATTAACTGGTTTGTCTAATATAAGCTATAACCATCCAACGTCTTTTTTTACTAAAGAAAAACAACAACAAATAACATCGCCAGTTTACATAGATGAAAAAAAGTTTGTTGGAGATATTAATACGTCTGGATTAGAAAAAAAATATACCAATATAGCAGATACCAAACAAAGTAATGAAAATATTTCATCATCTGTTAATAAACTTAAAAACTTAAAGAGGTAAATTATGAGTGGTCGTGGACTTGATGTGGGTACAAGTTTTATCGTTTTAGCCCAAAACAACAACGATAGTATAGAATACAAAGAGTTTAGAGACGCCTTTTATACTATTAAGCCGTCTACTCCAGTAGCATCTAAAATGATAGAAAAAGGATTGAGTGGTAAAACATTTATTAAAGATAATGATGGTACTTTTATTATTCTTGGTAAAGACGCTATAGAAAAAGCTATTGAAAGAAATGATACCGCAAAAAGACCAATGTTTAGGGGTGTTGTATCTCCAAAAGAAAAAGATGCAAAAAAAATTCTAGCATTTATTCTTAAAGAAGTAGTCGGGCAATCATCAGAGCCCGGTGAAAAATTGGTATTTTGTGTTCCAGCACAACCAATAGATCAAGAAGACGACGATTTTGATATTGGTTATCATGAAGATATAGTTAAAAGCATATTGTCAGAATGTGGCTATGATCCTAGAGCCATTAACGAAGCAGAGGCTCTTTGTTATGCTGAACTAGAAAACGATGATTATACAGGTATAGGTATTAGTTGTGGTGCTGGTATGACCAATGTTTGTGTGATGCTTAATGGTGAACCAACAGTTGTGTTTAGCACAACCAAGTCTGGAGACTGGATTGATCGTATGGTTGCTGTAGCCACAGGAGAACCAGACAGTGTTGTTCAAGCAGAAAAAGAGGCAGGGGATTTTAAGATAGGCTCACCAGGGTCTAACGATATGCTGTCTGCTGTATCATCATATTATGAAAGATTAATAGATTATACCACCAAACAGTTATCCTTTGCCTTATCTAACCATAAGTCATTACCAAAATTTAAAGATCCACTCAAAATAGTAATCGGTGGCGGAACGTCTCAAGCAAATGGCTATATAGAATATTTTTCTAAAAAAATAGTAGAAAATAATTTCCCTGTAGCAATTAAAGAGGTGGTTCACGCACAAGACCCGCTACACTCTGTTGCTAAGGGATGTTTAATAGCGTCCCAAGTTTTATGAGTAACTATCTTAATATAGATATACCAATATTTATTTGTTATTTAGATACTAATTTTTTTTATAATAAACTACCAGAGATTAACTCAGATAGAGTTGTAGTTGAGGTATTTAATTTTACTAGTATACCACAAAGATGTGGTATGTTTTCTGTGATGACAGAATATGGTAGTCAACACGCCAGAGTGCCAATTCATTATCTTAGGTCAAGTAAGTCTGGTGGATCAGATTATCCTTTGGATTGGATACAGTTATGGGATAGTTTAAGTTATTATGCTAGTGTAAAGGTTGATCAATACACAAAAAATAGAGCAGCTAACATTCTACTAAAAAATAAAACATTACACAAAGCTAAATACCTGTTTACTATTGATTGGTGTTTTGGGCCACAGTATCAAAATGGATACGGAGAAATAGCTGGTGGTCATAAATGTGGCCATTTTTTTGAAGGTGATGGTGGTCAATATTTTATGCAACCAAATAATCGTGTTTTATGGATGGATGGTGGTAGTTTTATTAGCAAAAAGCTAACTACTAAACCAGATTGGAAAGTATTTAGTTTAGAGTTTAGTTGCGAAAATACAGGAAGTCGATGGGTAAGCGAAAGCGATGAAGAACTATATTTTTACGACTTTAAACATAATGACATTTAAACCATATTTAGTGTATTTATATACGATAATTTTATAGCTCCTAACTATAGGAGGACTTATGATTAGGTTCCTGTCTTTTTTGCTGCTTCTAGTTCCCTGCTCTTTTGTTTTTGCAGGAACAATTGATCCTTCTGTCCCAGACTCTAAGTACATAGAATATGGCAGATCTTTTTCTTATGTAGGACAATTATGCGGTACCAATGATGAGGGTAAATTATTCTTTGCTTCTGGTGTTGCTATTAGCGACCATAATATCCTGACCGCTGCTCATGCTATAAAAAATAGTAAAAACTGTAAATTAAAAATAAACAACAAAACTTTTAACATAAACGAGTTTATATACCCAAAAGGATTTGATGATAATGATTTTGGAAATTATGATATAGCCATAGGTTATGTTGAAGAAAAAATAGGGTTAGAATGGTATCCATTATTATATGAAAATGAAGATGAGATAGGTAAAGTATGCTGCATTGCGGGTTATGGTGATACAGGAAACTTTAATAGCGGAGCAGTGATTAGTGATAATAAGCGTAGAGCAGGATCAAATGTCGTAGATTATATAGATAGGTGTTTATTAATATGCACTCCTACTGTTGGCAATGGTAAAACATCTCTGGAATTTATTATTGCTTCTGGAGATAGTGGAGGGGGATTATTTATTGACGGTAAATTAGCTGGCATCAATTCTTGTGTTTTGGCTGCTGCTGGTAATAATCCAATGTCGGACTATAAAACAGAGAGTGGGCATACTAGAATTAGTAAGCATCTAGATTGGATAAAAACAAACCTAAAAAATAAATAAGTCTTGACATATACTAACGTGATACTATACTAAATAGGTATTCTTTAACATTTATATTTTTCAATATTACTATGGATTCAGAAAATAAAGAAGTTCGCAGACAAAAACTGGCCGATAAGTTTTATAAAAAACCTCAAGTCTCAGAAGAACAAAGGTTTGTGTCAAAAAGTAAAAAACAGCACAAAAGAAAAATGCAGGACATAAAAGCAGAAGAAATTTGGGAGGACTGGGAAAATGAAATACCTTGAAGAACTACAACCAGGAGATTGTTTTACCAACAATAAAGATCAGAAATTTTTATTAACTTCTGATTATAAAAACAATGGTAGTAGATTGTGTTTTTCTTTGAGTAATGGGTATCCGTCTTGGATTAGTAGTCAGGACATCGTGGAGCCCCTTATACTTTATAGTTTAGATAAAGAGAACAACATAGTGGCTATTAAATAGTATGTTTTTTGTACGACTAAAAATATTTATTAAATCTTTACTATGGCATGTTAGTCGAGGATTACCTAAAAGTAGTCAAAATCTTATAGACTATAGGCATAGTATATGTTCTGGTTGTGAAATGTTTGATTATAAAAATAATCTTTGTAATTATTGTGGATGCAATATCAATAATAAAAAAATTTTTTTAAACAAATTAGCGTGGGCTGATCAAAAATGTCCACTAAATAAGTGGGACGCTGAACATAAATAGTTTTTGGTGTAATCCATAGTATATTCCCTAACTAGAGGTATAAAAATATGGCCAATGATATTGTTAAATCTAAAAGCGCTAATGATATTAAAAATGGAACAGTTGTTGTTGGTTGCAGACCAACCGGGTATTCTGATAAAGATGTGTTAAACACATACGTATTAAATACCCCAACACTATCTGATATACAATCTAAGTATGATGCTAGATTTGATGATCCTAGCTACTATTATGGTATTGGTAATTCTACGCTTGTAGGAGGTTAATATGCCAATTAAACGCATTAATGAATTTCCTGCTGGTAGCGGATCTTTGAGTGGAGATGATTTATTTTTAGTAATGGATAATCCAGATGGTTCTGGAATTACTAAAAGCATTTCTCTGAATGATATACTCGCCTCTTCAAGTTCTTTATCTCAATCAACAATTAGTCCCGCAATAAGCGGTATCATTGATGATTGGAACCCAGGAACTAATAGCGATATTATTAGAGTTAGCGGGGTTAACGGTGCTAGAATTAATGGCTTAATTTCTAGTTATGAATCAGACGCTATACTTCTCTATAATGTGGGTACAAGCAATAATGTGATTTTAACCCATGCTAGTGGAACATCAGATAATCAGTTTTTAGTATCCTGGTTAAATGACTATGTTTTATTACCTAATGGTGGTGCTGCTCTTATTGTAAGAGATAAAGTAGATAATAAGTGGAGAATTACTTAAGGTGAGTATTAATCATTTATTTAGGTCCAAAGCATCACACCCATCATTAATTTTGCATTTTGATGGAGACAACAACGATACTTTTACTACCAATTCGTCTGCTGTCGGTGGACAAACTATTGCATTTAGTGGTAATGCTATTATTAGTTCGGCCGATAGTAAATTTGGTGGATCTAGTTCTTATTTTGATGGAAGTACCAGCACAAAAATATCAGTATCTCCAATAATACCAAATAATTTTGGTTATAATGATTTTACTATTGAAGCTTGGATGAAAATAGATGATACTATCTGTGATACAGATGGTCCGTGTATATTGGAAATAGGATCACATGCAGGATTTGGTGATGACGGTATAATATTTATGGTAGGATACAGAGATATTAATTGGATAGGATGGGCCTGGTTAGGATCAAATACCAGTGCTGGAGGAGCACTATCTTATACTGATAACTATATTACGCCTGGTGTATGGACTCATTTAGCACTAACAAGGCAAGGAAATATTTTTAGAATATTTATAGATGGTATTCAAGGATCAGAGGACATTAGAGAAGCTAATATAATTGCGTCTGATAATACTATTCAAATTGGTGGATCTCTCAACAATGCTAGCGCTAATGAATTTGGCGGATATATAGATGAAGTAAGAGTTATCCGAGGGGTAGCTTTATATACTAGTAATTTTACTCCTCTAACAGCCGCTCGAAACAACTATTACTAATAGTCTCCACCTAGTCAAAGTCTGGCCGTGCTCCTAATATAGAGCAAGGAGGCTGTTATGGTCAAAACCATTCAAAAAAACAATTTTTCTTTGCGTCATGGCGATCTATTTGACAATATAACATCTTATATTAATCAAGGCCATAACGGGTGCTCAGTTTTAATACCTCATGTTTGTAATAATATAAATGCATTTGGAGCAGGATTTGCGGGCGCTGTTTCTAGACATTTTCCAATTGCCAAAGAAAACTATCATTTATTAGGTAAACAAAATGTGCTAGGATATGTACAGTTTGTTGAAGTAGCAAAAAATAAAGATTATAACCATAAAATTATTATTGCTAATATGATAGCTCAGAATGGAACCATTAGTAAAAATAATCCCAGGCCATTAAATTACTATGCGCTGGTAAAGTGTATGGCTAATGTTAATAATTATTGTTTGCAAAATTTTGATAATGAAAACAAAGTTCAAATACACTGTCCTAAGTTTGGGTGCGGATTAGCTGGTGGAAATTGGAATTTTATTCAGGATTTAATTGCAGATATTTGGAAAAATCTACCAGTATTTGTATATCAACTATAACTGTCATAGATTATTAATGATGATTAAAAATTTTACTACTTTTGATTTCTTAAGTACGAATCTTAAGTTGGATGATAGCTTAGATAAACTAACAATACCTAGATTCAAATTTGATATATCGTCTAATAAGCCATGTTGTGTGCAGATAGATGACACGTATACCTTTTCTTTAAGTCGTAATAGATTTAGAAATAATATTACTAATCTTATTATTATATGTTCTAAAAATAACGCCCACATCTTGGACTATGTGCTGAATATCTTAAATAAATATAATATTAAGGATAAATATGATATACTTTTAGTCGATGATAGATCCTCATCGAATAGTATATTATCTTTAAGTGATAAGTACGATTTTTCTTATCTACGTATTGACAATGATGCCGATATATTTAATTACGCCAATCTGAATAATATAGCAGCCTTATACGCAGAGCGATATAATAAAAAACTGATTTTGTTTTATAATAATGACTTATTTCCAACATCTGTTGACACAATAGATAACCTAGTAAATAAACATCAGGCCCATAATTCAGACATCTCGGGGTGCAGACTATTATATCCCACCCAACAAATGTATCAAGAACTTGGTAAGCCACAACACTTATTATCTGAACATTTAGATAAAATCTATAATACTATTCAACATGGTGGAATACATTTTATGCCGAGACTATCTACCGATGGACAGTATTGGGTGTTGTCTCCATCTCATTTATGGCGTTATTATGATAAAGAAACACCTTTGGCGAAAATGGATATTAGATGCTATTCTGTAACTGGAGCTATCCAAATTATTAGTACTGAAACCTTTATTAGTTTAAATGGTTTCAATACAAGTTTATGTACCGCTTTTCAAGACATAGATTTATGTCTAAAAGCTATAGAAAATAATTTATCCGTATACTATTTTGGCACAGAGTACATGTACCATGCAGAAAGCTTAACACAAGTAAAAGAGAAGAATCACTATAATCAAATGATTAATTCAGATAATATTTTATGGGATATATTATGGGGAAGTAAATTACCTCATTTATTAGGTATTTCAAGATGAATACTGCACTAGTATGCATGGCTAAAAATGAAGAATACTATATCCAAGAATGGATAACTTATCATCATAAACTTGGATTTAATAATATTATTATATATGCAAATGATTGGAATTATTTAAATACCAGTCAAGGAGTAAAAGTTATTAGATTTAATGGTAGTTGTCAACAGACTAAAATTTATAATTCTTTCTTAAATAACTATAGTAAAGACTATAATTGGGTAGCTTTTTTTGATGTAGATGAGTTTTTGGTTTTGAAACAACATAATAATATTCAATCTTTTTTAACAGAGTATGAGGATTGTAACGCTATTGGTATTAATTGGTGCATTTTTGGTAATAATAATCACACGAAAGTAATTAATGATAACTATAATGTTTTATCTAGATTTACCAGACGTAACAAAGAACTATATAAGCCTAATGAACATATAAAAACCATTGTTAAAATCCCAACATCATCGACACAAGATATACATAATGTTAATGGTTTATGGTTTAATCTTAATAAAGAAATTAGATCTGGCCCATTTAATAGTCCAGTAGATTGGAGTGTAGCTCAATTAAATCACTATTTTACAAAAAGCGATGAAGAGTTTTTATTAAAGTGTAATCGTGGCAGAGCTGATATAGAAACAAAAAGAATCTACTCAGAGTATTTGGACTATCTTAATGCAAACGAAATAGAAGATCTGACTGCTTTAAACTTTTTTACTCAAGAAAAAATAGGCTTATGAAAACACATACAGATATCAGCGGATGGTTTGATTATGCTAATATATATGATTTTTTGTTGTCAACAATACCTGATAATGGTATTTTTGTAGAATGTGGAGCTTGGTTAGGTAAAAGTTCATCATATTTATGTGATCATGCACACAAGAGAAACATATCGGTTTTTATAATTGATAGTTGGTTGGGGTCAGATAATGAAATTGACACCTTCCACAGACTGGCAAAACAACAAGATATTTATCAAATATTCTTGGATAACATGGGAGGTAGAAGATTTACACCCATTAGAAAACTATCAACAGAAGCAGTTTCAGATTTTAAAAATAATAGTTGCGATGTTATTTTTATAGATATGAATCATTCCTATGAGTCGGTTAAAGAAGACATATCGATATGGTTACCCAAAGTAAAACACGGTGGCTATTTAGCTGGACACGATTATAATCATGCTGGATGGCCGGGTGTTGTGAGGGCTGTTGATGAAATTCTCGGGCCTGTTTCATCCAACCAAAACCTTACAATTAATAATAACTGTTGGATTTATCATAATAAACCCATCTCAGAAGATATACTTTAAACCAAGACTTGACCTTGTGTAAGGTTGTGCTATATTAAAAAATAAAATGACTACTGTATTCGTGTTTTGTATTATTGTTGGAATCCTGTCTGGATTACAGGAAATGAGTAAAACCCATAGGGGTTTAAAGTCTGGAGTAAAACCTTCTAATAATTTATTTACTTTTTTATTTATGGACAAATATTGATGAATAGATTAAAAAATCAAAGAGTGTATTTAGCGGGTGCGATGGATAGAGTGATAGATAGGGGCAATGGGTGGAGAGATAATATAACACCTTTTCTAGAAAATTTAGGCGTTGTTGTGTTTAACCCTATAAAAAAACCAACCAAACTTGGTAAAGAAGATGCTGAAACACACGAATATAAGACTAAACTAAAATATGAGAAAAACTATGATGCACTATCCTCGATAATGAAAACTATACGAGGAGTGGACTTAAGACTAGTAGATATTAGCGATTTTTTGATAGTTAATCTAGACTTAGATGTACATCCGTGTGGCACATACGAAGAAATATTTTTAGCCAATAGATCTAAAAAGCCTGTAGTTGTACACATGGAACAGGGCAAGCAAAATGCTCCTGACTGGTTGTTTGGAACAATTCCTCATCAGATGATTTTTTCTACTTGGAAAGAAGTTCAAACATATCTAAAATATATAGACGGTAGCTGTGAAATAGAATATCATAACAGATGGAGATTTTTTGATATATAATGCAAATCGTATCTAATGAAATTAAACTTGATTTTGATGATGTATTAATAGAACCTCAAAGATCTACCTTAACCAGCAGATCGGAAATTGTTTTAGAAAGATCATTCTATTTCTATCATTCTCCAAGAACATGGAGAGGCATACCAATAATGTGTGCTAATATGAGTTTTTGCGGTTTTGATATGGCAATAGAATTAGCTAAATTTAAAATGATCTCTTGCTTACATAAATATCATAAAGTTGATGATTTAGTAAGGTATTTTCAAAAATATCCACAAAACTTAGACTATACATTTGTGTCTATAGGATACAAAAAAAGCGACTTAAACCATCTATTAGAACTTAAAGAAAAACTAAATTTACAACCTAATATTTGCATAGATGTTCCTAATGGTCATATGGATGTTTTCGTTAAGTATTGTAAAAAGGTTAGAGAAAATTTTCCAGAGAGTATTATAATAGCTGGTAATGTAACCAATACTGCTTCTACACAAGAGCTGCTAATTTATGGTGGCGTGGATATTGTAAAATGTGGAATCGGTGGAGGATGTTTTATTGGTGGTACCAAAGTTATCACTAAAAACGGATTTAAAAACATTGAACGCGTTAAAATTGGAGACGAAGTAATTACCCATAAAGGGCACCTTAAAAGGGTTATCGGTACTAATAAAAGACTAGAAACCAATACAATAATTAATATAAACGGTATTTCTTGTACTCCTAACCATCAATTTTATGTTATATTAAAAACAGAAATCGACTTAGTTAATGACTCAAATATACACAAATATGCAAAGTGGGTGTCGGCGGGGGATTTGTCTGAAGACTATGTTTTAGTAAAATATCAGAAATAACCAGTAGCAACCCCGATCTTTGGTGTATAAATTTATTGAGGTTACAATGAAACACATAATTATAAATGGTCAAAAATTGACTGATATACAAAAAATAGGAAGAACCAACTATTATATATTGGACAACAATACTCATATTACAAACAAAAACTTTGTAACAGTTGAGACAAGATGCCCAAGCTGCTTGAAGATTAGAAGTATAAAAAAACTACACAGGTATAATTTATATAAGGCGTCTGATTGTAAAGAGTGTAAAAATGTGGGATCAAAAAATAGTTTTTTCGGAAAAAAACATAGCCAAAAAACAAAAAATAAAATCGCCAAAAAAAATAAAAATAAGCTAAAAGGATCAAAAAATCCTATGTATGGCAAGTCATTACTGAAACATTGGATAAGTAAATATGGTAAAATAATAGCAGATAAAAAATATAGTCAATATTTAAAGAACTTAAGCAATTCATTAAGCGGAAAAAATAATCCGTTTTATGGTCAAAAACACACCCCAAAAACACTATCTATCATCAAACAAAAAAATAAGATCTATAGAGAAAATTTATCAGAAGAAGAAAAAGAAAAAATCAGCAAAAAACTATCTGAGTCTCAAAAACAACTATATAATAAAAATCCACAAGATTATATTACTAAGAGAAGTAAAGCCGGAAAAATAACAGCCACAAAAATAGAAAAATATAAAATAAATAGTATTGAACAGATAGTGCGAGATAAACTAAAAGAATTGGGTTTGGATTTAGAATATTCTGTCATACTAGACTACAAACAGTTTGATTTTGGATCAAGAAAATACAAGATACTTCTTGAAGTACAGGGGGACTATTGGCACGGGAATCCTAGTATATATACCAAAAAACAGTTAAACGATACACAAAAAAGAAATATTAAGAAGGATAAAGATAAAGTCAGATTTGCTAAAAAACATTCAATGAAACTATATCATATATGGGAAACTGATATAAGAGCAAATAATTTTAATGTACTTGAGGAAATAAAAAATGAAATTTGTACTAGAACCAATATCTAAAATAGATTCATATGAAATTACTGAAGAAACTGTATACGATATAGAAGTAGAAGACGATCATTCGTTTTGTGTAAACGATGGCGTCGTTGTTCACAACTCCGCCTGCACAACCAGATTCTTAACGGGATGCGGAATCCCACAACTGTCTGCCTGTTTAGAAAACTCCTATGTCGCTCACGGTCTTCAAAACGGACCCAAGAAGCTGGGACTAATCTGTTCCGATGGTGGACATAAAACAGTTGGAGATGTTTGCAAAGCATTTTGTGCAGGAAGTGACTTTGTAATGCTTGGCGGATATTTTGCCGGAACAGATGCCTGCGAAGGAGAATGGACTTATGAGTATAAAGCAGATAGCTGGTGGCAAACTCTGGATCCAGGATATGTTACAGAAAAAAGAAAACTAAGCTTTACATATTACGGAATGAGCACCCATCATGCCCAAGAATTATATGAAGATAATATTAAAAACTATAGAGCCTCTGAAGGGACAAAAGTTAATGTTGCATATAAAGGACCGGTCACAAAAGTTATACAAGAATTACTGGGCGGTATAAGGTCAGCTTGTTGCTATGTTGGGGCAGATTCTTTAAAACATATGTCTCGATGTGGTAAATTTTGTAGAGTTAACAATATACATAAAAACACTAATCCCGTATTCGGAGTTTAATATGACAAAAGATTTGAATGTTTGTTGTCCAATAAATAGCACGGGTTATGGAATAACATCAACCAATATTGTAAAAGCATTAACTGCTTTGAACTATAATATATCTCTTTTTCCAATAGGCAATAATGTTGAGGTTAATTCTGACAATGATGCTAATTTTATTAAGCTTCTATTATCCAATATTAAATTCAATTATGACGCTCCGTGTTTAAAAATATGGCATCAGCATGATCTAGCACTCAAGGTTGGCAATAGTCACTACTATACTTTTCCCTTTTTTGAAATTGATACCTTAACAGATAGAGAAAAACATCATCTAAATTATAGCGATTATATTTTTGTAGCATCAGAGTGGGCTAAGAATATTCTTATTAAGAACAATATCACTAGACCCATATACGTTGCTCCATTGGGTGTAGACCTATCTATTTTTCAACCCAAAAATAAAATTAGATTTGAAAAAGAAAACTTTATATTTTTTCATATAGGTAAATGGGAACATAGAAAATCTCACGACTTTTTATTAAAAGCTTTTGAAAATGCTTTTAGCCCACAAGATAAGGTTGAATTATGGCTATTGCCACACAATCCATTCTTAAACGAACAAGAAACACAATTTTGGTTAAGTTTAGTAAATCAATGTAATCTTAAGGATAAAATTAAGATATATCAAAAATTACCAACACAATATCATGTAGCCGAATTTATTGATGCGTGTGATTGTGGCGTATTTTTGTCTAGGGCAGAGGGCTGGAATAATGAGATCATAGAAAGTATGGCTTTAAATAAACCAATTATAGCAACAAACTATTCTGCACATACAGAATATTGTAACTCTAAAAATAGTTTTTTGGTTAATATTACGGATACAGAACCAGCTAATGATGGCAAGTGGTTTCACGGTCAAGGTAATTGGGCCAAACTAGACAACAATACGATGGACCAAACGGTAGAATATTTAAGATATGTGTATTCTAATCATATAGACTCTAATCCAGAAGGATTATTAACGGCCAAAAAATACTCTTGGACTAATACAGCTAAAATTATTTCGAATACTCTAATAAAGAATAATAGTTATGCCAATACCAAAACCAAAAGATAATGAAGATAGTCAAAAGTTTGTGTCTCGTTGTATGGGTAATGAGACAATGAAAAAAGAATATCCAGACTCTAAACAAAGAGTAGCTATTTGTCTTGGACAAACTAGACGTACTAAAAGCAGTCTTATAGACTATGTATTAGAAATTATGGGATTGTCTTTGGCATATGACAATTGTGAAAGTTGCGATACGGATTCTGAGGAATTAACAAATATTAATTTAGTGCTTCCATCAGACAATGATTATGTAGATGCTGGCGAAGAAACAGAAGAATACGACGTTTCTCATATAACAGCATCCGAATACCAAGGTCGTAAAGTTACTTTAAATAAACCGTTTAGAACGCCAGACGGCCCAAAGAAATTTAGTGTTTATGTAAAGAATGAAAAGGGAAATGTGGTCAAAGTAAATTTTGGTGATCCAAATATGAAAATTAAAAAGAATATCCCAGAACGCCGCAAAAGTTTTAGAGCAAGACACAACTGTGATAATCCAGGCCCAAAATGGAAAGCAAGATATTGGGCGTGTAAGAGCTGGTGAAGTTTTACAATTAATATATTTAGGAGAGTAATTAATGACCGATATTATAGATAAACTGATAGAAGATCAGACTCAAGCACAAACTGTAGAAGGATATTCCACAAATATTGTTATCGAGCTTCTTAAAAAATCTCTGAACATTCACTGGCAACAAACCACATCTTTAACTGCTCAAGCGGTTCATCTAGACAGATGGGGATATAAAAAGTTAGCAGAAGTTATCAAACAAGACGCTGAAGAAGAACACAAACATGCGATGGTTAATTTGGCAAGATTAGAATTTTTTGATATAGACTATCAGCCATTAGTTGTTAGTCCTCAATCATGGACAAGACACGATATGGTGGGCATGATACAATACAACTTAAATTCTGTTAAAGAGGCAGCAGCAGCAGAAAGAGAAACAATAATAGCTGCTAGGGCGGTTGGAGACGAAATGACCGCTAATATTATTATCCCTCTTTTACAGGGTAGTGAAAACGGTATAGTTTTATACGAAAGCTACTTGAAACTAATTGAACAAATGGGTCTAGATAATTTCTTAAGTATACAAATATAAAATAAAGGATATTATTTATGAATAATCGTAGTCAAGAACTATTAAGTAGCATCAATCAAACCATTAAAACTCAGGCAGAAGATGCTGATTTTACAAAAATAGAAGAAACAGAAAACGAGAGCCCAGAGATGGAACTCATGGAATATAAAAAAGATTTTTATGAGATGAGTTTAGGTTCATTAAGAGCCATAGCTACTCATGCTAATGAAATTCTTAATAATTTAGAAAATCCAAAAGTAAGTGAGAACTTGACAGAGAGCTGGCTCCAGGGTAAAATCGCCATAACTGAAGACTATATGAGAACAATTCACGATTTTGTAATGTATGTGGCCGATGCTGCCGATACTTCTGGTAGTTCTAAACCTGGGTTATGGGAAAACATAAGAAAGAAAAAAGAGCGTATGGGTAAAAAATATAAACCAGCCCAACCGGGAGATAAGGATAGACCAGACTCAGATCAGTGGAAAAAATTAACTAAATAAGTTGATAATGTGAATCAGGAAAAAATCAGATTTTTGGAATGGCTTAAAAAAAGGATGATCCATAAGTATGGGTGTCATCAGGATGATGCTATAGTCATTAATCTATCAAAGATTATAGATAATCTCACACCCAAACAGTATATTTGTGATATTGATAACCATTCTTTAGATAAGATTATTGCTAAATACTGGACGGATTTTAACTTAGATGCTTCGTCGGATATAGATATTGGATTTTCTGAGAACGAAAGAATAAAATTACGAGATAATATTAAGAATATAGTTTGTGACATAATAAATAAAAATATACCAGAGGACTTTACTATAAAAGGATAATTATATGCTACTACAAATGCAAGGAATAGGAAATCAAAAGATTAATTATAAAAACCACAAAGACATACATTTTGACAGCTTAAAAGAATATATATTATTAGCTAAAAAATCTATATCTAAATTTGCTAATAAATTTTATAATGGACTAGCCACTAAAATGTTGAAGGATGAAGATGCTATATCTTCGGTGGCTAATGCTCTAATGATGGCTGATTGGAGATGGGACGATAATTATAAAAATGATAGAGGAACAAAAAAGACAAAGTATTCTTATAGAAATCAATGTGCATTATGGGCTATACAAACATATATCTCAAAAAATAAAAGCACAAATAATTGCAAGGTTTATTCATTAGACTATACCATGGATAATAACAATGATGACGGCAGTAATTTAAGCGGCATCACTTGTGACCCATCGTCAGTATCACCAGACGAAATAGCTATTAATAAAGAATCTAAACAAGAATTATCTAACCTAGTCGAACAACTACTAAGTCTAGAGTGCATCTCTGCTAGACAAAAAGAATATATTCGCTTATATTATTTTGAGTCTTATACTTTTGAAAAAATTGGTAAAAAATACGGTATCACAAGAGAAGCTGTAAGACAGGGCTTAAACAAAGCAATAGAAAGCATTAAGGAAGTAGCAAATGCATCCTGAAGATGAATTTAGAATTAGTTTGAATTGCGTAGTATTAACTACAAATTTAGGTTTAAATAAAAAATATGTTTTATCGTTAGAGTCTGATAGTATAGTTCTTCCCAAACTAGAGCTTACTAAGGATTTTTTAGAATCTGATTTAAATAATAATATTATAAAATTCCTAAAAGAATATATATTTGTTAGTGATATTGAATTATTCCCACAAATTATATCTTTACATTCTAAAAATGTACCAGAAAAGAAAGAGAAAACTATAAATACCGTATACGGATTTTTAGTAAACCAAACTAATAGTTTGAATAATTGTTTTTGGATAGAATTTGACTATGTACAACCAACACCATATTCAGAACTTCTTGTAGAGGTTATACAAAAGTTGAAATGATTAAAATATTTAAAAACTGGCTTAATAACAATGCAAGAGATCAGACTGATAAAAATAGTCTTTATAATAAAATTATATTTGAAGTACGGGATGATGATACTATAAAAGTAGATTTATTGTTTAATGATCCTAAAATAGATTCTCCAGAAAAAATTGGTGAGTTTTTGTACTATTTAAATAACGGTTATTATACATCAAACATACTTGATATTTTGGTTGGGTTATCTCGTCAAAAACCAGAATATAAAGATTTTGTACGAGATATTATTCATTTTTGGTCATTAAAAATAACACCAGAATCTAAAATATCAGATACTCCATTAGTACCACCAACTTATTTTCAACAAAATACATTTAATAATAAAAAAACATGAATCAACCATTAATAATCTGGGAAAAGTGGATAGATCCATTTGGAGAAAATATGGATGAAGCTAAATGGACTGACTATGATAACGACATTCAAGAAACAGATGTTCTTGAAAATGAACAAAATACTATTATAAGTAAACCCATAAGAGTTATTGCTTCTCCTTTAGGCTTGATTCCGTACAATGAACATACAGCATCTAGTAAAATTTTTAATTTCTGGTTAGGACATACTAACTTTAATATATCAGAAAATATAAAAAACCTTATTGAAAATATTCCTGGAGTAGAAATTTTAGATATTTTTACCAGGTATCGTTTTCGTATAGCTATTGGCAAATGTTTTAATGACTCAGAAACTATGCAACTAATTACAAATACTATAGAACAAAAATTAAATGAGTATGGATCACAGCAGCAATAATTATCTACTGAATAATCTTCATGACTATAATATAGATATAGAGAACAGAGAGTTATATTTACACTCCTATTTTTCAGATAGTAGCGATGAAGCTGGAGTGGACTATAGGTCAGCTATAGTTTTTGAAAAAAATTTAAGATATTTAAATACATTATCTTTAGATCCAATTTTGGTGCATATGCATCTACCCGGCGGAGATTGGCAAGATTGTTTAGGAATATACGACAATATAAAAGCCAGCAAAAGCAAGGTGGTTATAGTGGCCTATGCCAAGGTAGAATCTAGTAGTACTGTTTTATTGCAAGCTGCTGATCTAAGAATTTTAAGTCCTAATACAAATTTTCTTATTCATTATGGATCTATTAGTGTTGATAACGAACACAAAGCGGCCTTAAGCATGGTTCAATGGAGTGAAAAGGAAAGTGAGAAGATGATAGATATATTTACGGACAGGTGTATTAATAGTAGTATTAGTAAAAATAAAAATTGGAAAAGAATGATTGCCAGAAAACATATTGTCACTCAATTAGCAACAAAACGAGACTGGATTCTAACAGCAGACGAGGCTGTAGAATACGGTTTTGCCGATGGTATTCTTGGTAGTAAAAAATATCCTAACATAGACTATATCAAAAATTTAATTAAAAAGAAATAAGATGTATATTGATTTTGCTATTATTGATACAGAAATAACAGAATCACAAGCTAAAAGTCTATTACAAGAAATCAAAGCGTATCCTATTAGTAGCGTATCTATACCTTATTACCTATATAAGTCATTTAAGCAGATTCTGGCAGAAAAGATAAGACTATCCTGTTTTATCGATTACCCACTAGGTATTAGTGATTCTAAAACAAGATTATGCGCTATTAAACAGGCTAATGAAGTGGGATTTAATACTGTAGATATTTCAATGCCACAAAATTTAGCAGCTAATAGGAAGTATGATAAAATCAGAGAGGATATTAAAATCTGTATTGACTATTGTTTATCGTCTAACATGGAACCAAGATATATACTAGAATATAGGGTGTTTGATCACTATTGCCTAAAGAAAATTTGTGAAATTTTTGATGATAATAATATAAAGTTTGTATATCCTTCTAGTGGCTATTTTATAGATAATTTAGCCGATAATATCCTAGCCTCCATATTTTTGCATCAAAACTCCAAAGATCTTAATGTACTATGTACTGGTAATATGTGGCATGATAAACATTTTGAAACTATGATTAAATCTGGCCTATTTGGATTTAGAACAACTTCCAAACATAGTCTACAAAATTTTGTTAATTTTAATTCTACCATAACCAAGCGTACTGGTGTATAATTAAATATTGATACTATATCATCACCATCCAATTATGGAGTAAAATAATGGCCACAGTACAAGTTAATGGTTCAGCCTTAACATCAAATCCATATGGCTCTTTCCAAGAAGCTAAAAATTCTAATGGCACAATGAAGGCTAATGGTACAGTTTCCTCAAACGTTTCAGAATCTGTAAAAACATCAAGACCAGTAGTTAATACATTTGCTTCAACAGTAATTGAAGATTCTGTTACAGTAAAAGATTATGCTGGTAAAGCTGTTAGTGGTGGCACTTTTGCACACAATCATGTTAAGCCAATTTCTAGTCTAATTACAAATGAAATTGCCGGTGTAGACAATACAGCAATACTAACACCGGGCAATGATAGAGATACTATTCGTAGTATCAATAAGCTAGAAACTTTACGTACCCGTCGTTTTACTACTGCTATAAGAGCTAATAAATACAATAGAGTTACTAATAAGTTTGATGCTGGTTTCCCTGTTGTTGCAGCAGACTCGCTAGCTTCTGATGATGCTGCTAATCCAACACAGAGCGTTCCTGGTGAATTAACATATATGAGAGGCTCAGTAACCCCATATAATGACAACTATAAAGCTAAGACCAACTATTGATATATTTTTAAATTTATTTATTTAACATAAAGCCATAAGGTGTATATACTTATGGCTTTTTGTTTTATACATAACGGTGGTGATATGACAGATACCATTATTCATTTTTGGGAAAATATAGCAACAACAAGTATTGGTATTATTGTCACTATGCTGGGTTTTTGGTTTACTATAGGTCGCAATATGGCTACTAAAGCAGAAGTGGAAGCCATGATAGAAACACAGAGTCCATATTTACACGATAGACAGTTTATTATGGAAAGATTAAATATTAATAAAGAAAGTCAAGCTGCTTTTTCTTTGGCATTGCAACGTAATAGCGATGTTATGAATGATCTTAAAATACAAATTGCTACATTAGGTAAAACATTAGAAGCTTTAGAATCTAGAATAGAAAGACAATAAATTCATGTCCATCAAACCAGGATATCGCACAAGTGAGTTTTGGTTTACTCTAGTTAGTTTTCTGTTTAGTGGACTGTATTTATTAGGTATCTTAGAAAGTAACACACAAAAAGAAGATTTGATAGCTGAAACTAGTCGAGGTTTAGAAGCATTAATTTTAATTATTGGTCAATTAGCAGTACTTTTTAGATATATAAAAGGACGTAATGACATTAAAAAAATTTGGTGGAGCAATAATAAAATAGAACAACCAATAAAAGAAGAGGTTAAAAAAGATGTCAAGCCGAGAACTAATAACAAACGAAGTAGAAAAACTAATACTAAGAACCAAAGAAAAAGTAGGTGATGTTAAAAAATTTGCGTTAGACGAAGCATGGAAATTATTACAACTAGCCACAGCAACTGTTGTACAAATAATAGAAGCTATTGGTAATGATTTAAGTAGTCCAGAAAAAAAAGAACTGGCAATAAAACTATTAAATGAGTTTTATGACAAGTTTTTCATAGTAGTTGATATTCCCTTTGTTCCGAATTTTATTGAACCTATAATACATAAGTATGTCAAAAACATATTGATGATTATGGTAAGCGCCAGTATAGACGCTACTGTTACAATTTTTAGAAATACCGGAGTTTTTATTAAAAGAGAGGCTGGACTATGAACAATTATACGGAAACTTTCGATCAATTTGCTAGTAAACTTGGACCAACAGACCTAGCATTGTACGCTGGTGCTGCTTTAGTATTATTTGTTTTATTTAAAAATAGGCTAAGTCCTGTTAAGTTAATATTAAACGATCTTATGCTTAAACTTAGAAGTGCTACAGGAACCGCTAAGACTTTAAATATTGTACCGGAGATTAAACCCTTAGCAACACCAGTATCTATACATAAAGAGGATACATTTTTTAAGTTGGTGGTTAGTTGGAAACAAACACGAGATTTGGCTGTTGAATTAGGGTGTGATGAAGCAATTAAAGTTGCTGATCAGATGTTTCCATACTTAAGTCCAAATTCATGTAAGGAAAATACCAAACTATGAAACTTAAAAATATTATACTAGTATTAGGCGGTTTATTATTACTTATAGGTTTAATTAAACCAGACCTATCTCTATGGATACCGTCTAATCATTGTGGTAAAAAAGATTCGGTTAATATAGAATCACCACTAGATGATAATATCAAAAAAGAAGCTCAAGAAGTAGCATCTCTATTAAAGTCGTTTGGTTATTCATCTAAGGATGACAGTTGTAGGCTCAGAGATTTATATTTGGATTTAGCAAAACTAATAGAGCTTGATGGTGACAATCAAGTTGTAAAAAATACTGATGAAATTAGACAGGCTAATAGCATTGCCGGAGTTATGCTAGAATTGGATATAAAAGGTAAATACTCAAATTTAGCTAAAGAAACAAAAGACGTGATTGTTGCCGCCATAGGAGACGATCATCTTTTACTGTCTCCAGAACTAAGAAATAAAGCCGTTGATGCTTTTAAGGCTCTTGCTTGGGCTTGTAATGAGGGTACTAAATAATGCCTAGATTAACACCACAAGATTGGTACAATAAATATAGACAAGGATATCAAAGCGCCATTTGGTTGCAGCACGAATTTGATCATCTTATGGAAACACTAAAGTATCCGTACTTTGGTGATGCTAGTACCAAAATTACTAATAGTGGTAAAGGTAAGTTGAGTTTGCCGTATAAGTCAGTATTAA
>Ga0214923_10001222_pt1 | contig 37089 bp, 34 predicted proteins | sample LL1510_MetaG_FD_177993 | JGI IMG/M metagenome (GOLD analysis project Ga0214923, IMG submission 177993) | Freshwater microbial communities from Lake Lanier, Atlanta, Georgia, United States - LL-1510 | ecosystem: Environmental > Aquatic > Freshwater > Lake | place: USA: Georgia | collected...
GCGCGGGCGCTCGGCATGGGCACCCATGTGGCCTGGGCCTTTGCTTCGGCGATCTGGCTTTTTCTGGTGCTCGGACTCTTTCGCCCGGTGTTGATGGGCTCATGGTCTGAGGGCGTACCCTATGGGATTTTCCCGCACCTCGACTGGACGTCTGCCTTATCAATTCGATACGGTAATTTGTTCTATAACCCATTTCATATGCTATCGATAGTGTTTTTATATGGATCAGCACTCTTGTTTGCGATGCACGGTGCAACAATCCTCGCGGTGAGTCGCTACGGCGGTGAGCGCGAAATTGAGCAAATCGTTGATCGCGGCACCGCCTCGGAGCGGGCAGCCTTGTTCTGGCGTTGGACCATGGGCTTTAACGCTTCGATGGAGTCGATTCACCGCTGGGCCTGGTGGTTTGCGGTGCTTTGTACGCTCACAGGCGGCATCGGAATCCTTCTCACCGGCACGGTGGTCGATAACTGGTACTTGTGGGCGGTCAAGCACCATGTGGCACCGTCTTATCCCGAAATAAGCCCACCCATCATCGATCCGGCCCTCACACCACAAGGAGCGAGCAAATGAGCCATGCCTTCATGCATCGTCTCGGCATGCGCTGGGCACGCCTCGGTCTGCTGGGTTCGCTTGTTGTGGCCTTGGCGGGTTGCGAAAGGCCGCCGATGGATTCGCAGCAATTGGGCTATCGCGGAACCGGCACGGTGGAAATCAATAATCCCCGCCTTCAACAGGTGACCCTTGCAGCCAATCAGGTCCCTGAGGCTTTGCCACCGGCACCCTCGGATGGGCCCAAGGCTTCGGCGGTTTATCAAAACGTGCAGGTCCTCGGCGATTTGAGTGCGGCTGAATTCACCCGCTTGATGGCAGCCATCACCCAGTGGGTGTCGCCCGAGCAGGGTTGCAGCTACTGCCACGCCGGCGGCAACTTTGCGGCCGACGATCTCTACACCAAGCTGGTTGCGCGCCGGATGCTGCAAATGACGATGCACATCAACAGCAGCTGGAAGTCGCATGTGGCAGAAACCGGTGTGACCTGTTACACCTGCCACCGCGGCCAACCTGTGCCTCAGTACTTGTGGTACGAGCAGCCCGCGCCCAAACAGGGTGGCGCCATGGGTTGGCGCAATGCTCAAAACACGCCTGCGGCTGCGGTCGGTCTCACCTCGCTACCTTACGATCCCTTCAAGACCTACTTTCTTGATAAAGAGCCGATAAGGGTGCAATCGGTCAAGGCATTGCCTTCGGGCGATGATCGCGCGCTGAGGCCGGTCGAAAGTCTGCAGCATACGGAGTCGAACTATGCGCTGATGATGCATTTTGCGGGCTCGCTTGGTGTGAATTGTACCTATTGTCATAACAGCCAGAACTTTTCATCCTGGTCGGGCAGTCGCCCTCAGCGGGTGACAGCCTGGCACGGTATTCAAATGCTGCGCGACCTGAATCTGAGCTACTTCGATCCGCTCAAACCGACCTACCCCGCTGCAGACCTGGGACCGCTGGGCGATGCACCCAAAGCCAATTGCGCTACCTGTCATCAGGGACTGTATAAGCCCCTGGCCGGGGTTTCAATGCTCAAGGCCCATCCCGAGCTAGCCGCTGCAGCTGCTGCGAAATAGTTCAACAGGTCGATCGTCAATGCAGCCGAGCCGCTTTGCGCTTCTGGAGCAAGTCAATCAGCCAGAGGACCTAAGGCGGCTGGCTGAGGATCAGCTGCCCGCGCTGGCGCAAGAGCTCAGGGCCTTTATTCTTGATTCGGTTTCGAAAACCGGTGGTCATTTGTCGTCGAATCTTGGCAGCGTTGAGCTGAGCGTTGCGCTTCATTATTGTTATAACACGCCTTACGATCGCTTGATCTGGGACGTCGGCCACCAAAGCTATCCGCACAAGATTCTCACCGGTCGACGCGAGGCGATGTCGACGCTCAGGCAGTTGAACGGATTGTCGGGTTTTCCCAAGCGCAGCGAAAGTCCTTACGACGCCTTTGGCACGGCCCACTCATCCACCTCGATTTCTGCAGCGCTTGGCATGGCTTTGGCTGCCCGCGAGAGCGGCCAGCATCAGGGCGAGTCGCGTCGCCGTCATATCGCGGTGATTGGCGATGGCGCGCTAAGCGGCGGTATGGCTTTTGAAGCGATGAATCACGGCGGAGCCACCCGCGAACTTGATGTTCTGGTGATCTTGAACGACAACGAGATGTCGATTTCCCCGCCGGTGGGCGCCTTGAGCCACTATCTCACAAGGCTTTTGCTCGGGCGCTTTTACGGTACCGCCAAGGCGCTGAGCGAGCGGCTCCTCAAGCATCTGCCAGGTCTTCTTGCGCTTTCGCGCCGGCTTGAAGAGCATGTCAAGGGCATGCTCACGCCCAGCACGCTCTTTGAAGAGTTTGGCTTTAACTACGTCGGCCCGATTGACGGACATGATTTGCCCATGCTCATCCAGACGCTGGGCAAGCTCAGACAACGTCCCGGTTTGAAGTTCTTGCATGTGGTCACCAAAAAAGGGCAGGGCTATCGGCCCGCTGAGAAGGATCCGATTCTTTATCACGGTCCTTCACCCTTTAAGCCCGAGGTCGGCATCATCGCCAGCACCGCGCAAAAGCCTGCTCCCCCCACCTACACCCAGGTTTTCGGGCAGTGGATTTGCGATATGGCAGCTTTGGATCCGCGGCTTGTGGCCATCACCCCGGCGATGCGCGAGGGCTCGGGTTTGGTAGAGTTTGAAAGCCGATTTCCCAGCCGCTATGTCGATGTGGGCATTGCCGAGCAACACGCCATTACCCTTGCAGCAGGCCTTGCTTGCGAGGGCATGAAGCCGGTGGTCGCGATTTATTCGACCTTTTTGCAGCGTGGCTATGACCAGCTGATTCACGATGTTGCGCTACAGAATTTGCCTGTCACTTTTGCAATCGATCGCGCAGGGCTTGTCGGTGCCGACGGCGCAACCCACGCTGGCGCCTACGATATTGCCTACTTGCGCTGCCTGCCGAATATGAGTCTTCTTGCGCCCAGCGATGAGGACGAGTGCAGGCAAATGCTTTACAGCGCCTTTTTGCACGAGGGACCCGCAGCGGTCCGCTATCCGCGAGGACGCGGTCCGGGCGTGGCGGTGCGGCGCGACTTGAGCGCGCTGCCCTGGGGCAAGGCACAGATTCGGCGCGCCGGAAAAGGCGTTGTGTTGCTTGCCTTTGGAAGCATGCTGGCGCCAGCGCTTGTGGCCGCCGAAGCCTTAAACGCCAGCGTGGTCAACATGCGCTTTATCAAACCGCTCGATAGCGTGCTCTTGCGACAAATGGCAAACACCCATGAGGCCATGGTCACGATCGAGGAGGGATCGCGAAGCGCTGGCGCAGGTGCTGCGGTGGCTGAGGCCTTAAGCGAAATGGGTTTGGTCAAACCCATCCGCATGATGGGTTTGCCGGATCGATTCATTGATCAGGGCGACGTTTCGGCCTTGCTCGCGTCCTGCGGTCTCGACGCGAAGGGCATTCAAGAGCAGGTTACGCAATGGTTTGCGCCTTACCTCAAAACCATCGAGGTTGAAACAGAACCCAGCCCGGCGCTTAAGGCTTAGATTCTGACTTCGTTGGCAGGCTGTCATGGCCGGCCGATGCGGCGGGTCCGGCCGGGGTTGCCTGTGTTGCATCGCCGGGATTGAGCCATACAACCCCCCAGTTGATGCTCGCTGCGTAGCTTACCCAGATCAAATAGGGCAGCAGCCATCGTGCCGCTGAGGGATTGATGTGTCGGATGCGCAGCATGAGCCAGGCAATCGAGGCCCACAGCGCAAAAACCTCAAAAGCGGCCCAAAGCGGCTTTTGAAGTTTGAAAAATAGAACGCTCCAGAGTATGTTGAGAATGGCATTCATTGCAAAGCCTATACCGATCGCAAAGCGCTCGCGCTCGCGACTTGCAGCATGCCAAGCGCCGATAGCGCTGACCGCGGTACAGGCGAAGATCAGGGTCCATGCCGGGGCGAAGGCCCAGTCGGGCGGTTTCCACCAGGGCTGAACAAGCGACAGATACCAGCTGCCGATATCGGTTGCCATTCCACCAAGCATGGCAACCAGCACCACGGCCGCGATCACCGTCAGTTTTGTTTTGAGCGGCACCTGCCGCGCGGGCGGGCTGAAACTTGTTGTCATAGCCCGCATCCTAAGCGGGCAGCGTCGTCACACCGAAGCAAGACCGCTAAGATGAGCAAGGTTTTTAAAGAAGATCCTGGCGTGGGCGAGCGGTTTCGCTTTGACAAGCTCCTTATTCATGTAGGCATCCCAGGTCAGCTGCTGTACATCGCGGTCCTCGCAAATGCGCACAAAACGTTCACGACGCTGATCATTGGCATACCAGTAGCGTTGCATCAAGCCAAGGACCCAGAAGACCTGCCCATGCAAACGCATAAAGCGCTTGCGGGCCTGGGCAAGACTTTTGGGCGAACCCTTCTCAAGGCATTCGATCACCGCTTGCGCGGCCATTCGCCCACCCAACATGGCGTAGTAAATGCCTTCACCTGAGGCCGGTGCGACCACCCCTGCGGCATCGCCCGCCAAGACGATGTCGCGACCATTGTCCCAGCGCGGCAGCGGCTTAAGCGGTATCGGGGCACCTTCGCGACGGATCAGCGCCTGACGGCAAAGCCCGGTGCGCTTTCGCAACTGCTCAATCGCCTCGCGCTGCGAAAAACCCTTCAAGGCGCTGCCGGTGCCGATGCTCAGGCTTTTGCCGTGCGGGAAAACCCAGGCGTAAAAATCAGGCGATAAGCTTCCGTCATAAAAAACATCGCAGCGCGTGGGATCATAAAACGCTGGCTTGACGCCGCTTTCGGCATTGCCCTGTGGCGCCTCGAGGATTTCATGGTAAGCAAAGACGTATTGGCCCTCGTTGGAACGTTCTATTTCTTTTTGGGCGAGCTGGCTTTTGGCACCGTCTGCACCGATCAGATAGCGAGCTCTCAGGACCGATAAACTTTGGTCGAATTTAGAACGATAAAATAACGAAATCAAGTCACCTTGACTGTTTGGGTGGCGTTCCACATGCGAAAAACTCCCATGAAAGCGTCTTGCACCTGCGCTCTCAGCGCGGGCTCTCAACCAGGGATCAAAATCAGCCCGGTCGACCATGCCGACAAAGCCATCTTCAATCGGCATGCCCACCACCTGGTTTTTGGGTGAAACAATCCGCGCCCCACGTACTTTGCAAACCATGACGTCGGCCGGAATATTGAACTCACGCAGCAGCTTCGGTGGGATTGCGCCGCCGCAAGGTTTGATTCTGCCTTCGCGATCCAAAAGCGCAACCCGATACCCTCGGCTTGCCAGATCGTGCGCGGCTGTGGCACCGCTGGGCCCGCCGCCCAGAACGATGACGTCAAAAGGCTCCGGGGAAGCCAGCGTCGGATCATCCTGATGATGCATGTTGAAACTCCCTTTGATGCTGATGCGCTGCGCTAGGAAAGCGGGCTTTGAGGTCTTGTCCGCCGGGTGCTGGCACGCGTATCGCCATCCCTGCCGATGCGATGAACAGCAAGGCTTCGAGCGCAAACACCCAGGCGTAGGCCTTGGTCGGATCGGCAAGCAACCACTGGGCGGCATCGCTTGCCATCGTGCCCAGAAAGCCCCCCAGGCCAAAGGCGATCGCCTGCGCAGCGCCCCACAAGCCCATGCGCAAACCCTCCTGGTTGCTGCGGCCTTGCCCGGCCAGCGTCATCATGGAGCCGATCGCCGCCACTGCAAAAATGCCATTGGCAACACCAAGCGCGACCACGCTTAGTTGCAAGGGCCAGGAGGCGGCGTTTAAGCTTGCAGCGCTAAGACTGAGCAGGGCCAGCGCCGAGGCTGCGCAGCCGCCCACCGTCCAGCGTCGCATGGCGGCTATCGAGTTGCCGCTCCCGGTCCAAGTTCCGATCAAGGCCACAAAGACCATGCCTATCAAAACGCCGCTGTGTTGCAGGCCGGCGAGCTGCGTGCTTTGCCCGGGCGTCAGGCCAAAGACCGCACCGGCAAAGGGTTCGAGAATCAGATCTTGCGCGCTGTAGGCGAGCATCGATATAAAAACAAAAACCGTGAAGCGGCGGCTTGCGGTCTCTGACCACACGGCTTGCAGCGCAGCCCAAAATCCATCGGCTGCGCTGGGCGCAGACCGCTCCGCTGCAAGGCTTGTGGGAAGAAGCTCGCCTTGCGGTGCATCGGACATGGGCAAGCTCTGCCCCGGTGAAAGCCGCGCCGACAGTCTTGCCTCTAAGCCGTACAAGGCAAGGGCGCTGAGCGTCATCGCAGCAAGGCTTACGGCGCCGCTGACTTGCAGCAGTCTCTCGTTGGAGTAAGGGTCAAGAAAGTGCCCGGCTGTGGCAGCGGTAATCACAAAGCCGATAATCATCATCACCCAAACTACGGTGGCTGCTGCCGGCCGGCGATGGGGGGCGACCGATTTCGCCAGCAAAGCAAGCAGCGAGGTGCCGCTTGCACCAACGCCCAGACCGATCATGGAAAAGGCAACAATTGCCAGTGCGATTCCTGCAGCTTTGTGCGTCTCGAGCAGACTCGTGGCCAGTGCTGCCAGCCATCCGCCGCTTGCTAGCACCAACATCCCCAGCAGGATCCAGGGGCTTCGACGCCCTCGGCAGTCCGAGTGATGACCCCAACGCGGCCGCAGGATTTGCAAGGCGTAGTGCAAACCCACAAGCGCCCCCGGCAGCATCGCAGGCATTGCCATTTCAACGACCATGACCCGGTTGATGGTCGAGGTGGTGAGCACCACGATCGCGCCCAAGGCGGTTTGCACCAGGCCGAGGCGAAAAATCTCAAACCAGCTCAGGCCGCGGGCAGTCATGGGCGCATACCGATGTTCATGAGTCCATGCCGCGCTGCACCGGGTTGGGCGCCTTCAGGACCCGGCCGCGACACTTGCTGCCTGCCGAGAGGCTTGCAGCGCAAACGCGGCAACCAGCATACCGAGCACATAAAGACTGGTGCCGGTTGCGTTATACCAGGCTGCCCGAGCTTGCGGGTCGCGCAACAAGGCTTGCATGAGCAGACATTGGCTGAGCAACAAGGCGCCCACGCCCAAGGCATGCAAGCTCTGTCCCCAGTGATAAAGCAGGGCAATGACGGCGACCTGGGGCAGCGCCATGACCAGACAGGCAAGCCTTGCCGCGCGGTCAATACCCAGTTGCACCGGCAAGGATGCAATCTTCCACTGCCGATCGCCTTCGACCGACTTGAAGTCGTTGAGCGTCATGATGCCGTGGGCGCCCAGGCTATACAAAAGCGCGAGGCTCAGGCTGCGTGCATCGGGCAATGCGCCAGCGGCAAGCACGGTCGCACCGGTAACCCAGGGTAGTCCTTCGTAGCAAATCGCCACCGCGCTGTTACCCCACCAACCGTTGCGCTTTAAACGCAGGGGCGGAGCACTGTAGGCCCAGGCAAGCAGCAGACCTAGCGCTGCCGCTGCAAATCCCCAAGGGCCAAGCAAGGGGGCCACCGCCAGCGATAAGATCGTCCAGGCAATCGCGATGTAAAGACCGCTTCGCCCAGGTAATCGGCCCGAGGGTATGGGTCTGTCTGGTTCATTGATTGCATCGACATGTCGGTCAAACCAGTCATTAACAGCCTGGCTGGTTGCGCAAACCAAAGGGCCAGCCAACACCACGCCAAGGGCAATCAGCAACCAGCGGCCATCGGGCGATGCGCCCGAGGAAACCGCGCCGCAGCCAAATGCCCACATCGGGGCAAACCAGGTGATCGGCTTTAAGAGTTCAAAGGCAGCGCGCCATTGGATTGCTTGCATACAGCGAACAATACGCTGGACGCATAAAAGCGTCAATCAGATTGGACACTCAAATCCTGGTTGTTTTCGTATTCGGCAAGTCCGTAGCGGCGCAGTTTGGTGTAAAGACTCTGACGGCTCAGGCCAAGCATTTCCGCGGCCGATGCGCGATTGTCCTTGGTCATCACCAGCGCTGCTTCAATACAGAGGCGCTCGATCACATCGGTTGACTCACGCACTAAATCCTTGAGCGAGACGCTACCGACCAGTTCAGAGAGTTGCTCCATCGAGCGCGACATCGCGGGTCCCCGGCTTGCGCCGCTGCTGTTGCGGTTTGCCGAGGCACGCAGCGTGAGGCCAAGCGATTTGGCTTGTTCATCAAGATAGGCTGCGGCGATTTCGACATCAATCGGCGAGCTGAATTCGCTGCTTAGCGTTGTGAGGTAATGGCGAAGGCTGCGCGATTGCTTGAGCCCGCTGATCAGCACATCAAGATCCACCACGCCGCGCCCCAGCCAGCGGGCCAGGCTTTCCCCGCGCACCAGCCCCTCATGCGCCAATCGGACCATTTCAAGAAAGGCCGGATTGGCGCGTTGTATATCGCCTTGCGTAGTGCAGATCACGATCGCATCGGGGGAGTGTTCAAACCAGGCCAGGGTTGCCTGAGACTGCCCGCGTTCGGCGCTTTGCATGGCGGCTTCTGGCGACAAGCGCAACAAAACATGAATCTGGCCGTCTTGGCGAATCGCTTGAACGCTTGCCAAAAACTCGTCTTTGCGTTTGGCGTGGCGAACACGCACGCTTTCGGCTTGCCCGCTTGCGCGGAGCTGTTCGATCTGATTGCGAATGCTGCGTTGCCCTTTGGCATCCAGCGCGCTGCCCAAGCTTTTGTTGGCCAGCCGCTTTCCCGACCATTGGAAGTGCTCAGCGCAGGCGGCGTTTGCCTCAAGGATACGCAGACTATGGGCATCCAAAAGCATCAGCGGGTCTTCGCTGTGCTGAAACAAAAGCCGGTAGCGTGTTTCAAGGTCGCGCAATCGCGTGAATTCACGCTCAACTTGTTGCTGCGACTGAACAAACTGCTGCTGCAGCTTTGATACGCTTTGCATCGACCGTCCGATTGCAATCCAGGGCCCGTCTTCATGAAGACGGCGCACCCGGTAGCTGATCGGCAGACTGCCTTCGCGTGTGGGGTGATTGAGTTGACGCCAGATCATCAGCGCTTCGTTTTGCGATGCTGAGGGTTTTGCCTCGCTCAGACGCCCCTCACGCTGCTCGCTGGCTCGCTCAGCTGCTCGGCTTTTGGAGCGTGCTGAGCTTTGCATCGGCTCAAGCTGCATCGCGGCATCAAGCAGGGCCAGTAATTTACCGCGACTCTCCTGCGTGACAAGATCAGCCCACAATTTGCCCTTCCAGCGTCTTAGCTCGCCCGGATCAACCGTCTCAGCCTGGCCTGCCGCATCAATCACGCGTGCCTGGCCGTCCAGGACAAGGACCACATCGGCCGACCATTCGAGCAAGCCAGCAACCGCCTCGGCCTTGAGATCACCTAAGTCCGCGCTTGGGGACTCCAATCGTTTCATGGAACTCGATCCGCCTTGTCGTGATGCGATTCGCCCGCTCTGGACTGCGAGGCCCAGACCGCGGCGCGCCTATTGTTATCCGCCCTGTTTGCTTCGATGCGATGCTCTTTTCGATCTGGTTCCTTCGTACCTGAGCCTTGCGCCAAGCCGCCTGATGCCCTTATTCCATTGGCGACTGACCCATTCCGTCTTAGACAAGTTGACAGCTGATCTTACAAAAAAAATTTCTGCTTTCCTACTGCTTTAAACAACTTTAGTCAGTTATTTTGTCAATTGTTTTGGACAGCTTCAAGAATCCCCCTCTTTCGCTAAATGCTGCCCACACATGTCCATCGAGATAAACGTCCAAACAAATTGACAGTTCTCCTGCATCGGACTACATTGATCCTCAATCAAGACTTGGCAAGACTTTCTTAGCCGGCGAGCAAGGGCAAGCAATCATCATGAGCACGATGCAGGGTATGGCAGAAGCATCCGAAGCAAGGGCCTTGTACAGTCCTCAGGAGCGCCTGCGTCGTGACCAGAGTGTTTGGACCCTGGTGCAGGGGATTCTGGCGCCCTTGCAATTTCTGGTTTTTGTGGTCAGCCTCGTGCTCGTGCTGCGCTACTTTTATCGCGCCGAGGGCTTTGAAGTGGCCACCTACTCGGTGCTTGTGAAGACAGGTCTGCTCTACCTGATCATGCTCACGGGCGCGATCTGGGAGAAGGCGGTCTTTGGCCAATACCTCTTTGCGCCAGCGTTTTTCTGGGAAGACCTTGTCAGTATGCTGGTCATAGCTCTGCATAGCCTTTATCTCTGGGTTTGGTGGCAGGGGCTGTGGCCTGAGCGCATGCAACTGGGCCTGGCACTTGCCGCCTACGCAAGCTATCTGATCAATGCGCTGCAATTTCTGCTCAAGTTGCGCCAGGCCAGGCTTCAAGGTGCAGCAGCGTGAATGCACCCGATCCCGGCATCAAGATGCATTGGCTGCGCGAACGCGGCCAGCACGAGGTTTTTTGCGGGCTCACCGGCATCATGTGGCTGCACCGCAAAATGCAAGACGCCTTTTTCCTGATCGTCGGCTCGCGCACCTGTGCGCACCTGATGCAATCGGCTGCCGGGGTGATGATTTTTGCTGAACCTCGGTTTGCCACCGCAATTATTGAAGAGCGCGATTTGGCAGGGCTTGCCGATGCCAATGACGAGCTCGATCGTGTCGCCTCAGCGCTGATTGCGCGCCGGCCCGATATCAAGCTGCTCTTTCTCGTCGGTTCTTGTCCCTCCGAGGTGATCAAGCTTGATTTATCGAGGGCTGCGCAGCGCCTGGATCAGCGTTTTCAGGACCGGCTGCGGGTGCTTGCCTACTCAGGCTCTGGCATCGAAACAAGTTTTACCCAGGGTGAGGACGCTTGCCTGGCTGCTTTGGTCCCTCAGATGCCACCGCGCGAAGCCTCGGAGCCTGCCAACTTGTTGGTCGTCGGCACGCTGGCCGATGTGGTTGAAGATCAAATGCGCAGGCACTTCGCTGCACTTGGTATTGAGCATCTTGACTTTTTCCCCGGGCGGCGTGGCTTAGACCTTGCGGCGGTGGGTTCGCAGACCAAGCTGTTGCTTGCGCAGCCCTTTTTGGCCGAGAGCTTGCGTCTGCTCCAGGCGCGCGGGGCGAGTCATCTGCCTGCTGCCTTTCCGCTTGGTGCGCAGGGCTCGCTTGCCTGGTACAAAGCGGCCGCCGAAGCCTTCGGCATCGCGAAGGCAAAGCAAGAAGCGGTCTTAAAGCCGCTTGTCGAACGCGCCGAAGTGTCGCTGCAAAGGCATCATCAGACCCTGGCTGGCAAGCGTGTGTTCTTTTTTCCTGATTCCCAGCTCGAACCCGCCTTGGCGCGCTTTTTGTATCAGGAAATGGGTATGCAACTCACCGAGGTCGGCACGCCCTATTTGCACAGCGCCATCATGCAAGCGGAGCTTGAAGCGCTTCCCGCGACGGTTTGCTTGAGTGAAGGTCAGGATGTTGAGCGGCAACTCGATCGCTGTCTTGCGGCCGAGGTGGATCTTGCGGTGTGCGGCCTTGGACTGGCTAACCCACTTGAGGCCAAGGGCATCAGCACAAAGTGGTCGATCGAACTGGTTTTCACACCGATCCAAGGCTTTGAACAAGCGGCGGACCTCGCAGGCCTTTTTTCAAGACCGCTTGAGCGCCGGGAGCTTTTGTCGTGAAGCTGGCGGTCTGGACTTATGAAGGGCCGCCGCATGTGGGTGCCATGCGGGTTGCTACGGGCATGCAGTCGCTGCACTATGTGCTGCACGCCCCACAAGGCGATACCTATGCGGACTTGCTTTTCACCATGATTGAGCGCCGCAAACAACGCCCGCCTGTGACCTACACCACTTTTCAGGCGCGCGATCTGGGGTCCGATACCGCAGCCTTATTCAAGCGCGCAGCGCAAGAGGCTTACGATCGTTTTTCCCCCCAGGCCATGATTGTGGGTGCCTCCTGCACCGGTGAGCTGATTCAGGATGATCCCGCTGGACTTGCGCTTGCGCTTGATTTGCCGATTCCGGTGATTCCGCTTGAATTGCCTTCGTACCAGAAAAAAGAAAACTGGGGTGCATCTGAAACCTTTTATCAGTTGGTTCGGCATCTGGTCAGACCGCTGAAGGCCGAACACGATCGCCCGCGGCAGCATGTGCGTCCGCGCTGTAACCTGCTCGGTCCGACCGCGCTCGGTTTTCGGCATCGCGACGATGTGAAAGAAATCACCGGATTACTGCAGGCGATCGGCGTTGATGTGCACGGTGTGGCGCCGCTTAGCGCCGATCCGCAGGCGATCACAAGGCTTGCTGAGGCTGATTTCAACGTCTTGATGTACCCCGAAATCGGTTTGCAGGCAGCCCAGTGGCTGCAAAAGCATTGTCATCAAAGTTATACCAAAACAATTCCGATCGGAGTCAAACAGACGGTTGGATTTATTCACGAGGTTGCGCAGCTGGCACAGCTCAAGCTTGAGTCTTCGGAAATCGATGCTTTAGCGCAAACGGCTCGCTCGGCTTGGTATGCGCGCTCAGTCGATTCCAATTACTTGCACGGCAAGCGGGTGTTTATCTTTGGCGACGCCACCCACGCCTTGGCGGCGGCCCGCGTGGCAAGTGAGGAGATCGGACTTCAGGTGGTCGGTATCGGCACCTACAGCAGAGAGTGGGCCCGCGAAGTTCGCAGCCTTGCCGAATCGCTTTCAGCGAGCGCTTTGATCACCGACGATTATCTTGAAGTGGAGCAGGCCATCGAGTCGCTTCAGCCAGAACTTGTGCTTGGCACCCAGATGGAGCGGCATATCGCCAAGCGCCTGCGTATTCCCTGCGCGGTGATTTCCGCGCCGGTTCATGTTCAGGACTATCCCGCCCGCTACTCACCGCAAATGGGTTTTGAGGGTAGCAATGTGTTGTTCGATACCTGGATCCATCCCTTGATGATGGGACTTGAAGAGCATTTGCTTGGCATGTTTCGCGAAGATTTTGAATTTCATGACGATCAGGCGCCCTCGCATTTGGGTCGCCATGCTGCACAAGCCGTCCCGGTGGCGGTGGCTGCGACAGAGCAGTCGGCCAATGAACCTACCTGGGAAAGCGAAGCCGAACAAGAGCTCAAAAAAATACCGTTTTTTGTGCGTGGCAAGGCGCGCCGCAATACCGAGCAGTTTGCCCGTAATCAAGGGCTGTCGCGGATCACGATCAAGACGCTTTACGACGCCAAAGCGCATTTTGCCCGCTAGCCCGAGTCCATCAAGGTGCAAACAAACATGAAAACCCAGCCAAGCCCAGAGGCGATCCGCATATGCGTGATCACGCTCGATGCGCATCTGGCCAGTGCGATGGATGAGGCGCGCAGGCAACTGATACAAGAACTGAGCGGACTGAGGCTCACGCTGCATGCTGCAGCCGAATTTGCTGCAGACGCCGGCAAGCTCAAGCAATGCCTTGATGATATTGCGCAGGCCGACATCATCGTTGCCAATATGCTCTTTTTAGAAGAACATATTCGACTGGTGCAGCCTGCTCTGCAGGCGCGTCGCCCGCATTGTGACGCGATGCTGGTTTGCCTCTCGGCTTCCGAAGTCACCAAGCTCACCCGCGTTGGCCGCTTTGATATGCAAAAGCCAGGCTCGGCGGCGATGAATTTTCTTAAAAAACTTCGTGGCAGCGCCCGCGCAACCGAGCAGCCCAGCGAAGACAGCCTTGAGTGCGCAACGCAGCAGACGGGCTTTATGCGTCGAAGCACGCAGTCGGCAGCTCCGGTCAGCTCGGGCGAAAAGCAAATGGCGATGTTGCGTCGGCTGCCCAAGATTTTGCGGTTTATTCCCGGCACAGCGCAGGATGTGCGGGTGTACTTTCTTTGCATGCAGTACTGGCTGGCAGGCAGTCAGGGCAATTTGGGCAATATGCTTCGCTTGCTAATTGATCGTTACGCCAGCGGTCCGCGGGCCACTTTGCGCGGGCGATTGAAGATTCAAGACCCGATCGAGTACCCCGAAGTGGGTCTATATCATCCCGCGCTTGCTCAGGCCGTGACCACCGAGCTTGCTGATTTGCCCTGCGCACCGCTTGGGCCTGATGCGCCACGCGTGGGGGTGCTGGTGTTGCGCTCGTATTTGCTGGCCAACAACACGGCGCACTACGATGCAGTGATCAGGGCCCTGGAAGCGCGCGGGATGCAGGTGATTACCGCATTTGCAAGCGGACTTGATGCGCGTTCGGCGATTGAGCGTTATTTTTTCGATGAGGATGGTAAGCCCGGCATCGATCTTTTACTCTCACTCACCGGATTCTCGCTGGTCGGTGGTCCTGCCTACAACGATTCAAACGCAGCCCAGGCGATCTTGCGGCGGCTCGATGTGCCCTATCTTGCCGCCCAGGCTGTCGAGTTTCAATTATTAGATCAATGGGAGCAGTCCGAACGCGGGCTGATGCCGGTTGAAAGCACGATGATGGTCGCCATTCCCGAGCTGGACGGTGCAACCGGCTCGATGGTTTTTGGCGGAAGAGCGCCTTCGCAGCGCAACATGTCTGCGCATCCTGAAAGGGTGCAACGTCTTGCCGCTCGGGTGCAAAAACTGGTCGGGCTGCGCAGGCAGGCGCAGGCATCTCGCAAGCTGGCGATTGTGATTTTTGGCTTTCCGCCCAATGCCGGAAGCCTTGGTACTGCAGCACACCTTGATGTGTTTGCCTCCCTTTGGCATTTGCTTTGTCGTTTAAGCGCTGAGGGCTACCAGGTCGATGTGCCTGCCTCGGTGGACGATTTGCGCGAGCGCCTGCTCAAGGGTAATGCGATGCGCTACGGGAGCCCGGCTAATGTCGCAGCGCAAGTGCCCCTGGATGACTATATCGAGCGGGAAACCTGGGTTGATGCGATCGCAGCCCAATGGGGTCCGGCGCCGGGTCGGTTGCAAACCGACGGCCAGTCGATTTTTGTTTACGGGCTTGACCTTGGCCATGTTTTTATCGGAGTGCAGCCAGCCCTCGGTTATGAAGGCGACCCGATGCGCATGCTCTTTGAAAAGAGCTTCACACCCACGCATGCTTTTGCAGCGTTTTATCGCTACCTGCGCGAGCGGTTTCAAGCCGATGCGATCTTGCATTTTGGCACCCATGGTGCGCTTGAATTCATGCCCGGCAAGCAGTGCGGTATGAGTGAGGCTTGTTGGCCAGACCGCTTGATCGGCGACACCCCGCATTTTTACTTTTACGCAGCCAATAACCCCTCAGAGGGCACGATTGCCAAGCGGCGGGCGGCCGCAACGCTTGTGAGTTATCGCACACCGCCCTTGGCGCAGGCCGGTTTATACGCCGGCCTTCATGAGCTCAAGACCTTGATCGAGCGCTGGCGTGCGCTTGCGCCCGAACTTCATGAGGAGCGACAAAGCCTGCAAGAGCTTATCGTTGAGCAAGCTTGCGAACTCGAGCTTCTTGATGCGAAAGAAAAGGGCGATCGGTTGACGATTGCTGCGGTTCAAAACCGCATGCTTGAGATTGAGCAGTGCCTTATTCCCGAAGGCATGCATCAGCTTGGAAGCCTGGCATCGGGCAAGACCTTGCTCGCTTGGTCGCAGTCCATGCTGCAAGCAGCTTGCGGCAAGCCGGTGACTGAGGGGCTCGCGCAAGCCCTGGTCGATGCGTCGCTGCGATTGGCAAGGCTTGAGCCAGTCCCTCGGGCCCAAGCGGTCAAAGCGCTTTCCCCGATGGCAAGCGCAGCAGGCGTGGGTGCCGACTGCCTTGAGCCTGTGCTTGTTGCACTTGCGCAGTTGCAAGAAGATCATGAAACCGAAGGTTTGCTTCGCGCACTCAGAGGCCGATTCATTGAGGCATCTGCCGGTGGCGATATTTTGCGAAATCCCGAGGTCTTGCCCGCTGGGCGCAACATCCACGGCTTTGATCCCTTCCGGATTCCGAGCCGCTTTGCAATGGCCGACGGTCGCGGGCAGGCTGAGCGGCTGATTGCCCGCCATCAAGCCGATGGTCACGGTTTTCCCGAGTCGATCGCCTTGGTTCTCTGGGGAAGTGATAATTTAAAGAGCGAGGGCGCAGCCTTGGCGCAGGCCTTGGCACTGATGGGTGCCGGACCGCGTTTTGATAGCTATGGCCGCTTAGCCGGTGCACAACTTATACCGCTTGAGGTTTTAAAGCGCCCGCGCATTGATGTGACCATGAGCTTATCGGGCATTTTCCGCGACCTATTGCCCTTGCAAACCCGCATGCTTGCCGAAGCGGCTTATCTGGCAGCCAGTGCTGATGAACCCTTGTCGATGAATCTGATTCGTCGCAACACGCTGGCCCATCAGCAAGCGCAAGGCTGTGATTTCGAAACCGCCTGCCTGCGCGTTTTTTCAAACGCCGACGGTGCCTACGGCGCCAACATCAATCATCTGATTGAGAGCAGTCACTGGGAGGAAGAAGACGAGCTTGCCGGCCTTTTTTCAAGGCGTAAGAGCTTTGCCTACAACCGGCGTGGTGAAGCCTCTCAGCAAGCTGAGATGCTCAGTCGCAATCTTTCACAGGTAAGCCTCGCCTATCAGAACCTTGATGCCGCCGAAACCGGCGTGACCTCGCTCGATCAATACTTTGACAGTTTGGGGGGCATCAGCCGCGCAGTCGCCGCAGCGCAAGGTCGAGCTATTCCTGTTTACATCAGCGACCAGACCCAGGGCAGCGCCAAAGTCCGCAGCCTTCAAGAGCAGGTGGACCTGGAGGCGCGCACCCGCATGCTCAACCCCAAATGGTATGAGGCGATGCTCAAACACGGCTATGAGGGTGTTCGCCAGATCGAATCGCATCTGACCAACACCATGGGATGGTCGGCCACCACCGGGAAGGTTCCCGAGTGGGTTTATCAACAGGTCACCGAGACCTTCATCAAGGATCGCGAGATGCGAGATCGACTGGCAAATCTCAACCCCGATGCATCAGCGAAGCTTGTGCAACGGCTGCTCGAAGCGCACGAAAGGCGCTACTGGCAACCCGATCCCCAAACCCTGCAAAGCTTGCGTGAAGCCAGCGATGACATCGAAGACCGTATTGAAGGTGTTTACGAGGACTTATCCGCATGAAGCGCATCCCCATCATTGAAGAACAGATACGACCCCGCAGCGCCTCGGGTCCGGGCCGAGGGATCGGCGACGGTGAGGGCAGCTTGCAAGTGCATCTCGACCCGTCGGTACGGATCAGCAACGCCAAGGTGTTTGCAGTCTATGGCAAGGGCGGTATCGGAAAAAGCACCACCTCGTCGAATCTATCGGCAGCATTTTCCAAATTGGGCAAACGGGTGCTGCAAATCGGTTGCGACCCCAAGCATGATTCAACCTTCACGCTGACCAAGCGCTTAGTCCCCACGGTGATCGATATTTTAGAACAAGTTGATTTTCATACCGAAGAGCTTCGGGTTGAAGATTTTGTTTATGAAGGCTATAACGGCGTTATGTGTGTTGAAGCTGGCGGCCCGCCGGCAGGAACCGGATGTGGCGGCTATGTGGTCGGTCAAACCGTGAAGCTGTTAAAAGAGCACCATTTGCTTGATGAAAGCGACGTGGTGATTTTTGATGTGCTTGGCGATGTGGTCTGCGGTGGGTTTGCAGCACCGCTGCAACACGCTGACCGGGCACTGATTGTGACGGCCAACGATTTTGATTCAATTTTTGCGATGAATCGCATCATCGCCGCGATCCAGGCCAAGTCAAAGAATTACAAAGTCCGGGTTGGTGGCGTGATCGCCAATCGCAGCGCCCAGACCGATCAAGTCGATCGCTTCAACGCGCGTACCGGTTTGAGCACCCTCGCGCACTTTCCCGACCTTGATGCGATCCGAAGAAGCCGGCTAAAAAAAGCAACGCTCTTTGAAATGGAATCATCGCCCGAACTTGATGCGGTTCAGCAAGCTTATCTCGAACTTGCGGCGAAGCTGTGGGCAGGTACCGAGGGACTTGCGCCTGAGTCCTTGAAGGATCGGGAGATCTTCGATCTGCTGGGCTTTGATTGATGGATCCGGCTTCGTATCAGCAGCGGCGCAACCAGGTCGAGCAATACTTCGACCGGACCGCCTTTGCGGCTTGGGCAAGGCTGACCTCCGATGCGCCGGTGAGCCGCATCCGCGCCAGCGTTCGCGCCGGGCGAGACCGGATGCGAAGCAACATGCTCGCTGCGCTTGGCGATGATCTTCAGGGGCGCCGTATTCTGGATGCCGGATGCGGCACAGGCGCTATGGCGCTTGAACTTGCTCAACGCGGCGCCGATGTGCTGGCAGTGGATTTATCCAGTCAACTGATTGCGCTTGCCAAAGAGCGCGCGGCCCAAGAGCGCATGAACAAGGAGCAAAAGGCCAAAGAGCACGTGAACGAAGAGCACGTGAACAAAGAACACAAGGCCAAAGAGCACCGGACCCGAGAGGTCAGAACCGGGAACATCCTGTGGGTGGCCGGCGACATGCTCGATGCTTCGTTCGGACACTTCGATCATGTGGTGGCGATGGACTCTTTGATTCACTACGATGCCGACGATATGGCCAATGCGGTCCAGCGGCTCAGCGATCGAACAAGGCTTAGCCTGCACCTCAGCTTTGCGCCGCGCACCCCGATGCTTGCCTTGATGCACGCCGTTGGCCGTTGTTTACCGCGGGCCGACCGCGCGCCCTCCATTGTGCCCCTGGCCGCTGAGCACATCATCAGCAAACTCGCAAGCCTTGATCCATCAAGGCCAAATATGATCGCCTTGGGTGAGCGTGTCAGCAGCGGCTTTTATATTTCCCAGCTCCTGCATGTGTTGCAAGCTCAGCAGCTGCAGGCAGAGCAGGCTTGCGATCAGGCGCAGGCACTCAGGCTGTCATGAAAAGCTTCGCTGCACTTAACCGTCGCCTGGCGCTTCAAATGCGCCACATCAGCCCGCGCCTGCTGCCTTTTGCCGATGCTGCCAGTGCCCAACTGCCCTTGGGGCAGCTTCTGAGGCTGTCGCTTTTTCAGTGCTCAGTCGGCATGTGCCTGGTGCTGCTGACCGGAACGCTCAACCGGGTGATGATTGTTGAGATGGGGGTTTCGGCCTGGCTTGTGTCTTTGATGGTCTCGCTGCCGATTCTTTTTGCGCCCTTGCGCGCCTTCATCGGCTTTCGATCCGACACCCATCGATCGGCGATCGGCTGGCGAAGGGTTCCCTATCTCTGGTTCGGCACGCTGATGCAGGTGGGTGGACTTGAGTTCATGCCCTTTGCGCTGATCGTGCTCTCAGGCGATAGCCAAGGGCCCGCTTTCATCGGACCTGCTGCTGCCGCGCTTGCTTTTCTGATGGTTGGCGCCGGCCTGCACACCACGCAAACGGCGGGGCTTGCACTGGCAGCCGACCTGTCGCCCGAAGACAAGCAGCCGCGGGTTGTTGCCTTGCTCTATGTGATGCTGCTTGCGGGGATGATGATCAGCGCTTTGGTCTTTGCCCTGGTGCTTGCCGATTTTTCGCAGCTGCAGCTCATCCGGGTGGTGCAAGCTGCGGCGGTAGCGACCATGATCCTTAATTGTGTATCGCTCTGGAAGCAAGAGCGAAGAAATCCATCGCATCGTCAGGATCGGGTGCCGGCGCGAGCCTTTTTAGAGGCTTGGCGCGATTTTGTTGACAAGCCTGGCGCCAAGCGCTTTTTGTGGGCGACCGGCCTGGGCACTGCTGCATTCAACATGCAAGACATCTTGCTTGAGCCTTATGGCGCTGAGGTTTTGCTTTTGCCGGTGTCGCAGACCACGGCGCTGAGCGCCTTCAGTGCAAGCGGCATGCTGATTGCTTTTGCCTTGGCCGCGCGCGCCTTAAGCCGGGGCTATGCGGCGCTCAAACTGGCTGCGGCGGGCGCGCTTGTTGGGGTGTTTGCCTTTGCTGCCGTGATCTTTTCAGGTCCGCTGCAATCGCCCGACCTCTTTCGTGTCGGCGCATCGCTGATTGGTTTTGGCGGCGGACTTTTCGCCGTGGGTACCTTGATTACGGCGATGAACCTGGAGCAAGGCATCTACAAAGGACTTGCGCTCGGTGCCTGGGGCGCGGTTCAGGCAAGCGCTGCTGGTGTTGCGATTGGCGCAGGCGGCGTGCTGCGCGATTTGTTCAAGATTCCGATGCTGTCTGGCGCCTGGGGTGAGGCTTTGCAAAATGCGGTCATGCCTTACAGCGCGGTCTATCACTTGGAGATCGCGCTGCTTTTCCTCACCCTGGTACTGATCGGACCGCTCACCCGCTCGCTGCAGTCTCGGGGTCCTGCGCAGCCTGCGCAAGTCTTTGGGGTTGTGCAGCTTCCCGGTTGACGATGCTGTATCGAGAGCTTGTTTGTTCTTGATTTCGATTTTGTTCTTGATTTTGGTTTTGTTGTTGACTTTGATCTTTGTTGTTGAATTTGATTTTTGTCGTTGACTTTGACCTTCGTGGAGGTGAACCATGTTGTTCCATTCCGGTGATGTAGGGGCAATCACGGGCTACATTGATGTTGCTCAGGTTGTGTTGTACTTGTTTTGGATCTTCTTTTTCGGTTTGGTCGTTTATTTGCAACGCGAGGGGAAACGCGAGGGTTACCCCTTGCTGTCTGACAACCCCGATATCCCGTCACATGTCCGGTATGAAGGCGCCTTCGGTATGCCCGAGCCCAAGACATTCAGGACGGCCCACGGTGAGATCTTCACAGCGCCAAACGGCATCGAGGATACGCGCCCGATCGCAGGCAAGTACAGCGGCGGTGTGATCGGTGCCGCGCTTGAACCGATCGGAGATCCCATGAAGCTTGCCATCGGGCCAGGGTCTTATGCCGAACGACTCGACCGGCCGGACCTCACCTTTGACGGCCATCCCAAGATTGTGCCTATGCGCGTGGCCAAGGACTACTGGATTGAACCGAACGACCCGGATCCGCGCGGCAAACCTGTATTGGGTGGCGATCGTGATGTGGCGGGAATCGTAAGCGACGTCTGGGTTGATCTGGCTGAATCGGTGATCCGCTACTTTGAAGTCAAGCTGCCCTCGGGCCGTACGGTGCTTTTGCCGCACAACTTTGCCCGGGTTGGCGATGAGGCCTTGATGGTGCGTTCGATCTTTGCTTCGCAGTTTGAGGGCGTACCTGGCACAAAACACCCGGATCAGGTCACCTTCCTGGAAGAAGAACGTATCATGGCTTATTACGGTGCAGGCACGCTTTATGCGGACCCGGACCGCGCAGAGCCGATCATCTAAGTGGATGCTTGAAGTCCCAAGACAGTCCCAAGAAAGGCCAAGCGATGAGTCACGATGATTTTGAGCCGATTCCGGGCCTGCCGGAGAAACTGCCCCCTGGCGAGCGGGTACTCTGGCAGGGAGCGCCACAGTGGCAAAGGCTTGCGATTGAGGCCTTTCATGTGCGCAAGATTGCGGCCTACTTTCTCCTGCTTGCGTGCTGGCAGGTCAGCAGCACGGTTCACGACGGTGGCAGTTGGGCCGAGGCGATCAAAGCGGCAAGCTGGATGATCGTCTTAATGCTGAGTGCGCTTTTTTTGCTGCTTGCGCTGGCGCGGTTTTCAGCGCAGACCACGCTCTACACCATCACCAATGCTCGGATCGTGATGCGTTTTGGAATGGCTCTGCCGCTTGTGGTGAATATTCCCTTTCGCATTATCGAGTCTGCGGATTGGCGGATGCTTGCGAGGCAAAGTGCTGAGATTTGTCTCAGTCTTGATCACAGCGACGGCGGAAGGCTTTCGTGGGCGCATTTGTGGCCGCATGCCAAAGCCTGGCATTTGAAGCATCCCAAGCCTATGCTTCGAGCGCTGGCCGATGGTGAGCAGGTGGCAGCTTTGCTTGCGCAGGCGCTGTCCAATCATGCACTTAGCCAGGAGGTCAGCAGCAATCCGGCAAGGCCTTTGCGTGTGCGCGTCAACGAGGCTCAGCTTCAAACCGGAGCCGCTTAAGCGTATGTCAAGTATTCATGTAAGGCCAGCCCCGCTGATTGGCATGGCCGCGCTTGCCCTCAGTTCACTGCTGCTTGCGGGCTGGTACCGGCTGACGATGCCAGTGTCAACACCTCATGCGGCGCTTGCGGTCAGCCAACCAAGCGCCAAAGCGGTCGATTTATGGTTTGTTGACCAGCCCGATGGGAGCGTGCTCGTGCAGCGCAGCAGCGATGCAGCGGTGATCGCGCAAATCCCGATGGGCGAGGGCGGCTTTGTTCGCGCAACGCTTCGCAGTTTGATTCGTGAATATGGTCAAGGCCCTTCGATCAGGCCGCCCGAAGGTTTTGGCACCCTGCCTGCAAGGCACGCTTTTCGGCTTGCTTTGACCGAGCAAGGTCAGCTTTTGTTGTGGGATCCCTTAAGTGGCCGGATGCTTGATCTGAAGGCTTACGGACCGAGCAACCGCCAGGTCTTTTTCGATTTACTGATCGCCTCGGAGTCAACACCATGAGCACCCTGATCGACGACATCAAAACCTCTGAAGAAGCGCTTGACAAGGCCCGTACGGAAAGCCTGATCAGTCCGCGTTTTTACTCCACGGATTATGAGGCGATGGATCGCATCGATGTCACACCGGTGCGTGCCGAATGGGATGCCATGATGCAAGAGTTTCGCGATGATCCCAATGGTCGGCATTTTCAGCGCGATGAGGATTTCCGCTCACGAATTTCTGATCTTGATCCTGCCCTACGCGCTGAGTTTTATGATTTTCTGATCAGTTCAGCCACTTCTGAGTTTTCAGGCTGTGTGCTTTACACCGAAATCAAACGCAGGGTGAACAACCCGGATATCAAGGAGTTGATGGCCTGTATGGCTCGCGATGAGTCGCGTCATGCAGGCTTTATCAACGCCTCCTTGAAAGACTTTGGCGTAAACCTTGATCTCGGTGATTTGAAACGGACTAAGAAATATACCTATTTCAAGCCCAAATACATTTTTTATGCCACCTATCTGTCTGAGAAGATCGGCTATGCGCGCTACATCACGATTTACCGTCAACTGCAGCGCCGTCCAGAATTACAGTTTCATCCGATCTACAGTTGGTTTGAACAATGGTGTAACGACGAGTTCCGTCACGGTGAGGCCTTCGCTCTGATTCTCAGAGCCAATCCGCATTTGCTTCAAGGGCATAACCAACTGTGGATCAAGTTTTTCCTGCTCGCTGTCTACGCCACGATGTATGTGCGCGATCACACCCGACCGGTGTTGCACAAGGCGCTGGGCTTTGATCCGACCGAATACGACTATGAAGTTTTTCGGATCACCTCGGAGATCACGCGCCAGACATTTCCGCTCACGCTCGATATCGACCATCCGCGGTTTCGCGCTGGCATGGAACGATTGCGCGAACTGGGTATGGCCAATGAACTGGCCAGCAAGCGCCCGGGCATGGTCTCAGCGCTCAAGCGCTTATGGATCGGGGCCAAGGCCAGCGTGGTGTTTGCCTCGCTTTACCTGATACCTGCCAAAGCCAACAGCTTGCCCGAGCGCGTTCGCCTTGCGCCGGTCTGGTAGACCGCTGACCAAGGAGCATGGCCTTGCTCATGAGCTTTTTCCTTGCGGCCTGCTTTGCTTTTGTGCTGTGGTGGTTGGGGACCGGGCTGGTGCTGTGGCTCGACGGTTTGCCCAGAAAGACCTTTGTCTGGAGCATGCTTGCAGCGAGCCTGGTGAGCCTTGGGGGCTTCTACGCCATTTGGTGGGCGAAAGATCCGTCAAGTCCGGTCGCCATCTACCTCGGCTTTGCCGGCGGGCTATCGATTTGGGCCTGGCAGGAGTTGAGCTACTACCTGGGCTACATCACCGGACCGCGGAAATTTGCTTGTGATCCCGGATGCCGCGGCTGGGCGCACTTTGGCCACGCGCTTCAGACCAGCCTTTATCACGAGTTATCGATTGTGATCGGTGCGCTGATCGTTTGGGGACTTTCGCGCGGCGCCGAAGTGCCGGTGGCGTTTTGGACTTATCTGGTTTTATGGGCCATGCACGAGAGTGCTCGAATCAATGTGTTTCTGGGCGTTCGAAATGTGAACGCTGAATGGTTGCCCGAGCACCTGGGTTATTTGCGCAGCTTTTTACGCGAAGCGCCGATGAATCGCTGGTTTCCATGGTCGGTGGCGATCGCAACATCGGCAGCTGCCTGGTTTTTCTATCAGGCCTGGCATGCAGAGCCGCCGGTTAAGGCGCACGCTTATTGCCTGCTCGGTGCGCTTGCCACGCTGGCCTTGGTTGAACACGTATTTTTGATGTTGCCGGTGCCGCTCTCAGCGCCCTGGGCCTGGGCCCTGGGTAAAAGGCGACGTCAAGCTGCTTAGGCCCCTCCTGAAGCCTCCGGGGTCGGCTTTCGCAAGCTGAGCTGGGCGCTCTACAATAGGGTCATGGATTCACAAGCAAGGCATGTCAATCAGGGCGATGCTGATGCACTTTCAGCGCTGCGTTCGGCCGCCGAAATCGTCTACCAAAGTATGTCGCCGACCTTATTCAGGGCCTGGCCGCTGCTTGAGGAGGCCACCGGCGTTCGGTGCTGGGTTAAACATGAAAACCACAGCCCGGTTGGTGCTTTCAAAATTCGCGGCGGCCTTGTCTATCTCGCACGCCTTGTCCAACGCGAGCCCGGTATCCGAGGCTTGATTTCGGCGACCCGAGGCAATCATGGTCAAAGTCTTGCTTTCGCCGCAGCCCGCTACGGTCTGCGATCGGTGATCGTGGTGCCCCACGGTAATGCGGTGGAAAAAAATGCTGCGATGCGGTCTCTGGGTGCACAGTTGATCGAATTCGGCAAAGATTTTGATGAAGCGCGCGAGCATGCGGCGCAGCTCGCATCCCGCGAAGGACTGCATTTTGTGGCCTCTTTTCATCCCGATCTTGTCGATGGTGTGGCGAGCTACGCCTTGGAGATGTTTGACGCTGCGCCTCAACTCGATGCGATTGTTGTACCGGTTGGTCTGGGCTCCGGCATTTGTGGCGTGATCAAGGCACGCAATGCCTTAGGCCTATCAACGAAAATTTATGCGGTTGTTTCAACCGGTGCTAACGCCTACGCCCAGTCTTTTCGGGCCGGCCGGGTGATCCAAACCGATGAAGCCTCCACCATGGCCGATGGGATCGCGACCCGCGTGCCCCAGGCTGAAGCGCTTGACATGATGCTGACATCTGTCGCCGATATTGTGGAAGTCAGCGATGTTGAGATTGAACAAGCCATTGTGCTGTATTTGCGTGCCACCCATAATCTTTCCGAGGGTGCAGGTGCTGCACCGCTTGCCGCACTGCTTCAGCGCGCTGTTCATTTCAAAGGCCAGCAGGTCGGTTTGGTTTTATGCGGTGGCAATCTTGATACCGCCGTACTCGGCCGTGTACTCGCCAAGGCCATAAGGCACTGAGTTCATGCCGTCCTCACAGCAGCCCCACTATCGAAGCCGAATCGATCTTGACGAGGTCAAGGGCTTTATTGAAGCGCAGTCGCCTGAAACCAAAATTTATATAGGTGCCGACTCGCATCGGCTTGTGATCGGCAACATCTGGTTTGCCGACTACACGCTTGCCATCGTGGTGCATATCAATGGCAAGAACGGTTGCAAGCTATTCGGTGAGGTGGTCCGTGAGCGCGATTACGATCAGAAAAAGGACAAGCCGCAGTTTCGCCTGATGAATGAGGTCTACAAGGTTGCTGATTTGTATTTGAAGCTTGCCGATGTGCTGTCTGATCGCCATGTTGAGGTGCATCTCGATATCAACCCGGATGAAATGCATGGCTCGCATTGTGTGATGCAACAGGCCATCGGATACATCCGTGGCACCTGCAATGTGATTCCGATGGTCAAGCCCAACGCTTTCGCGGCAAGTTATGCCGCCGATCGACTCAAGGAGATCCGCTCGGGATCCTTGGGCTAGCGGTTTTCTGAGGGAAAGCACGGTGATCAAGGCGATCGACCATCTTGTTCTGACCACCCATGACGAGACCGCGTGTATTGCATTTTATACCGATTTACTCGGCATGCGGCTGGATGTCTTTACCGCTGCTGACGGGCAAAGCCGCAAGGCCTTCGTATTTGGTTCGCAAAAAATCAACCTGCACCGCAAAGGCGCGGAATTTGAGCCCAAAGCGCATTTGCCGGTTCCTGGCGCTGTCGACCTATGTTTGATTGCGGCAATTCCGCTTGAGGCTGTCATCGCTCGCTTGAAGGCCTATCCCTGGCCGATTCTTGAAGGACCGGTACAAAGAACCGGTGCACTTGGACCGATCCATTCGGTGTATTTGCGAGACCCCGATTTGAATTTGATCGAGATCTCGCAATACGACTGATGCTCAGGCCGTCGATGTCGACAGTAACGGAGGCCGCCTATGTCGACTGAAGCGCAGACTGTTGATGTCAAGTGAAGCGCAGGTACCGTTGCCGCTGCGCTAGCGCATCGACTCAAGCGCTGCGACCCGCTCTGGAATCGGCGGATGCGAGGAAAACAAGGCGAGCCATGACCCACCCGATGCGATACCTGCGCTAGCCAAACCCCCTTGCAAGGCATGCACCTCGATGCCACCGAGGCGGCGCAGTGCGCTGGCCATTGGCACACTCGAGCCCATCAAGCGCGCAGCGTCTGCGTCGGCCCTGAACTCGCGCTGTCTTGAGAAGTAAGCCACCACGAGGCTTGCAAGGATGCCAAAGAGGATCTCGCAAATGATCGATGTGATCATGTAGGCAATACCAGGACCTTGCTGCTCTTGGTCGCCCCGGCGCAAGAACTGATCGACCGCGTAGCCAATGATGCGCGAGATGAAGATCACAAAGGTGTTCACCACGCCCTGAATCAGGGTGAGGGTCACCATATCGCCGTTGGCCACATGGGCCACTTCGTGCGCGATGACCGCCTCAGCTTCGCGTCGATCCATCATCTGGAGCAAACCGGTTGAAACCGCAACCAGCGCGTTTGATTTGCTCGGGCCGGTAGCAAAGGCGTTGGGTTCGCCGTCGTAAATCGCAACCTCGGGCATCGGGATATTGGCCTGATGGGCAAAGCGCGCCACCGTATTGATCAGCCAGTGTTCAAGCTCGTTTTGCGGTCGTTCGATCACCCGCGCGCCGGTACTCCACTTCGCCATCGGTTTGGACAACCACAAGGAAATGAATGCGCCGCCAAAACCCATCAGCGCGGCAAAAGCGAGCAGCGTTCCCAGTTGCAGGCCGTTGGCTGTGAGGAAGCGATTCACGCCCAGCACGCTGGCTGCAACGCTCAAGACCAGCACCACAGCCAAATTGGTGGCAATGAACAAGACGATGCGTTTCATGGTTTTCCTCTCTCAATCGATGACTGTCGGTATGACGGCTTGGAGGGAGGTGAGGATAGCGAGCGGCAATTTCAAGCCCGGCTTAACCCTCGATCGGTCAAGGGAATGAAAACGCCGCTTAGCCCGCTTGGCGAAGGCCTCGGCTGCCCGCCTCAACAGCGCCGCGGTGATCGTCTGCTATTGATTCCCGATAAGGACTGACCGGCAGACCTTCGTAGCGCGCTTTGATTTGCAAGGCGAGATAAATCGAAAAATGCCGCGACTGCATCAAATTGCCGCCATGAAACCACAAAGCCTCCTGGGCTGTTGGTTTCCACATGTTGCGCAGTTCGCCCTCCCAGGGTCCCGGATCGTAAGGGCTGTCTGAGCCCAAGCCCCAGCAAGGTCCGATTTTTCGCGCCACATCGCGCGAAATCAGGCTTTCAGCCCAGCCTTGCATTGGGCCATAGCCGGTTGCGCACACAATCAAATCGGCAGGCAAATGTTCCCCGGTGGAAAGCACAGCCGCCTGCTCCTCGAGTTCGATGATCTCAGCAGGGCTGCGCAAACCGATTTTGCCCTCGATGATCAGCTGCGATGCGCCCACTTCGATGTAATAGCCCGAGCCCCGGCGTGAGTAGGCGGTGTGAATCCCGCTATCGTCTTCGCCCATGTGCACCATAAAGCCTGCGCGCCTGAGTCCTTCGTAAAGATCAGCATCCTCGCGAAGAATCGTCTTGACTATCTTTTGAGCGATCGCCGGAATCAGGCGATGCGGCCAGGAGGCGGTCATCAGGTCGGCCTTTTCCGTGCTGATCCCGGCTGCAAGCGCCTCTTCCGAATACAAACGTCCCCAGGCATGCTTTTGCAAGCTTTCCGAACGAATCACGATCGTGGGCGAGCGCTGCAACATGGTGACTTCAGCACCCTGTTCCCATAAATCGGCCGCAATGTCGTGCGCTGAGTTGTTGGAACCGAGCACCACACAGCGCTTGTCACGCCAGCGCTTCTCGCCCTGGTAGCGACTTGAATGCATCAAGGCGCCGGTAAAGCGTTCTTGTCCTTTGAACTGTGGCATGCGGGGCTGCCCCGACATGCCGGTCGCAATCACCAGGTGCTTGGGCCTGAGGATTTTGGGTCGTCCTTCATGCAACACCTGCACCTCCCAGGTTTTGCTTTGCTCATCAAACTTGGCTTTGCGACATAAAGTATTGGTCCAGTAGTCAAGTTCCATGATCCGGGCGTAGCTCTCAAGCCAGTCACCCATTTTGTCCTTGGGCGTGAACACCGGCCAGTGATCAGGAAAGGGCAGGTAGGGCAAGTGGTCATACCACACCGGATCGTGTAAACATAAAGAACGATATCGTTTTCGCCAAGAGTCACCCGGGCGCTCGTGCTTATCGATGATCAGGTTGGGTACGCCCAAGCGACGCAATCGTGCACCCAGCCCCATACCACCTTGGCCTCCGCCCACGATCAGGCAATAGGGCTGGTCTTCATGTCCAATGCGCGCAGCAGCTTCTTCGCGCTGCTCAAGCCAGCTTTGTCGGTCCTTGATCACGCCATGCGTGGTACCGCGCTCGCGAGTGCCAAGCCTGCCGGTTTTCTCTTCAAAACCATGCAGGCTTTGCAAAGTGGTGAACAAGGTCCAGCACAGGCCTTGTTTGAGGCGCAAATGGCCAAGGCCTCTGCCGATTGCGGTTGAGAAGCTGAACCAGCACTCGTCAAATCCTTCCGGATTGTGTTTGACTTCGCTAAGCTGAATATCACCGATCGCACAGCGCTGCGCCCTCGCATCCACCATGGCAGCAATAGCTGCTTTGCCCTCCAACGTTTGAAGGGTCCAGGTGTAGGCCAGAAAGTCGCGCCAGAAGCACTGCTCATGAAAGGCCAGTTCGGCCCATTGGGCGCTTGCATAGGGCAGCAATTCCAGCCACAGCCGGCAGGACTCCTCCGCTTGCGCAAGCGGGCTTTGGTTGACCGGGGCCTTTTTTGCTTTGCCCGCTCGTGCCTGATCGGGATAGCCTGCTTGCGAAGCCGCATTCATCGTTGAGCCTGCCTGTGGGGCTTTTTCAACGCGGGCGCGCTAAATCCGGCGCACCGGCGTAAATGCGGTTGTAGGTGGGTGCAATCACCACTTCGTTAAGGCATACATGAGCCGGTGCTGTGACCACATAGCGGATCGCATCGCCCACGTCCTCAGGCCTTAGCATACGGTCCATATCCGCCTGCGAAGGTGGCTTGGGGCGGGTGCGCAAAATCGGCGTTGCCACTTCGCCCGGGCAGACAAGGCATGCGCGGATGCCATGCACGCCTTCCTGGTCATTGATCGATTCGACCAAGGGGGCCAGAGCCTGCTTGCTTGCGCCATAGGCTGCGCCGGTAAAGCTTGTATAACGCCATCCGGCCCAGGAAGAGACCACTACGATGCTGCCAGCAGCTTGTTTACGCATGCCTGGCAAGACGGCGCTCACGCAAAAAGCAACGCCGTTGAGATTGATCTGGGTGACTTTGGAAAACGACGCGGCGTCAAGCTGCGCCCAATAGCGATTCGGAATATTGGTGCCTGCCGAACAAACGAGCGCTGCCGGGCTGCCATGTTCCTCGGAAATCGTCTGGTAAACATGTTCAACCGATAAAGGATCTGCAACATCGAGCGGCAAGGCATAAGCCTCGATGCCGCTTGCATGCAAGCGCTTGATGGCCTCGTGAAGCTCAGCCTCGCGTCTGCCGCTGATCACCACACGGAATCCTGCGTTGCCGAGTGCGCTTGCGCTGGCCAGGCCAATGCCAGTGGCCCCGCCTGTGATCCAGGCAAGGGGTTTTGCCTGATCTGAATGATTAGATATCGTTTGCATAGCGTTTTAACATAGCCTCCCGGGTTTCAACTGTGCCTTCCATCCCGGTCTGATCACGGAGCATTTCGCCCATGCTCGGAAAACTTGTCCGTTCAATGTGATGGTCGGAATTCCATAAATGAGATCGCATCAAAGCCTTGGCGCAATGCAGGTATGCCTCCTGAACCTGCACCACGATCAGACTGCGCGGGGGGTGCCTCAAGCCTGCAAAAGCGGCAAGAAGGCTCGGATCAACGCTCACACGGGCTTTGCCATTGACCCTGAGGGTTTCGTCCACACCAGGAATCATGAATAACAAGCCAAGCTGGCCGGTTTGAATGATGTTGCTTAAGCTGTCCAAGCGCTGATTGCCCGGCGCATCGGGGATCAGGATTTGGTGGGAATCCTGGCAGCGCACAAAGCCTGGGTCGCCGCCGCGAGGGCTTGCATCAACCCGCCCGTTGCTGCCGTAACTTGCAAGCACCAGAAATGGCGAGCGTTCGATAAAGTGCCTGCAATGTGCATCAAGCCTGTCAAGCTGCTTGCGAAGCGCGCGTTCGGAGGGCCAAGGGTAGTGATGACGTAGATCGGCCTGGTCGCTTAAAGCGGGTGCAAGGGCCAAAGCCGGGAGGTTCTTGTCATCTGACATGGGCCACCGCCTTAAGATCGAAGGGGCTTGTCCGCGCGAACAACACCGCAAGCAGGGCTAAGGGCCCAGGTTCTCCGGGCACGATCAAGCGTTTCATAGGCATCAGAGCATTCCACGGGTGTTGCAGCCACACAAAGGCTCTATCGTGAGGCATTGTTTGCCACAATAGCAGGGGACGCAAGCTTGGGGGGAGCCAATATCATGCGCAATGAAACAGAGCAGGAACAGGTGTTTGAAGTTGGCAATCGCTTGCGGGTGCAGATCAACGCTGGCGTTGCCGATGTGCTGATGGTTCGTGGCGAAAAAATGAATGCGCTTGATCAGGCGATGTTTGATGCCCTGATTGAGACGGGTGAACGATTATGCGAGCACCCGGGTCTGCGCGCTGTGGTGTTCTCAGGCGAAGGTAAGGCCTTTTGTGCAGGTCTTGATATGGGGCGTTTTCAAGGCATGGCTGCAAGCGAAGGTCAATCGCATGAACTTCGCCTGATGCCGCGGGTGTATGGAAACGCGAATGCTCCCCAGCATGCTGTCTTGGTCTGGCGCAAGATTCCGGTGCCGGTGATTGCCGCGGTGCACGGGGTTGCACTCGGGGGTGGTTTTCAGCTAATGCTCGGTGCCGATATGCGCTTGATTGAGCCACAAACCAAGCTTTCGGTGATGGAAATCAAGTGGGGACTGGTCCCTGACATGGGCGGAGTGGCCTTGATGCGGCGACTCATGCGCAGCGATCAGATTCGCGAATTGACCTATAGCGGCAGGGTGTTTTCAGGTCAAGAGGCGCTTCAATTAGGCCTTGCAACCAAGCTTAGCGATGAGCCACGAAGCGAGGCGCTTGCCATGGCCCACGAGATGGCGCTTCGCAGTCCGGATGCCATGCGGGCAGCCAAACGCCTTTACGCACTGGCCGACGACGAGGCGAGCGAAGCTGAGTTGCTCTTGGCTGAATCGCGCGAACAAGCAGGGCTTTTGGGTTCTGCGAATCAGGTGGAATCGGTGCGTGCGAACCTCGAAAAGCGCAACCCGGTGTGGCGCTGATCACCAAGGGGCACATCATGGCGATGGATCAAGACGATAGCGCCAAGCCGGCGCAGATCACGCAGCTTGTGCTCTACACCGATGCGGACGGTCGCGCCCGCTTTCGTGAGAACCCCGAAAGGCTTGAAGCGGGCAGCCCGATGGTCAAGCTTGGTGCGCTTCATTCAAGCGCAGGGTTTCAGTTTCGCGAGAGCCCTTGCGGCTATCAAAGCGCATTTCATTGCACCGAACATCCGCAATGGATTGTGGTTTTGCAAGGCTGCCTGGAAATCATCTTGCAAGACGGCACAGCGCGACAATTCACCCGCGGCGACTATTTTTTCTGTGCCGATGTATTGCCCGCGCAGGCAAGCTTTGATCCAAGCATTCACGGCCATCGATCGCGTCAAATAGGCGATGAGGTCTTGCAAACCCTTTTTGTACGCGCCTAATGCAGGATTTGTGCGCGAAAGCGCTGCGTATCGGCCTGAGGAAGGGCTCCGTCGCAGCCCCTCAAGCCAATGCCCTGTGGCCACCCCTTGGCTCGTTCCCCTAGCGTGTCATCACCATCGGTTGCACACCGATCAGGCTGGCATGCCAGTCAAACAAAAAACCAGCCCAGATGAGGCTACCCAGCACCACCGTGATCGCAGTCGCTGAAGCTTTTACAGGCGACGCGATCCGGGTGCCGGTGAGCGTTGGCACACTGTCAGCGGGCTTGCTAAACGGCATCGCCGCGGCCACAGCGTCGGGGCTGGCGACAAGCGCCTGCTCAGCGGCTGCCTTATCGCGCTGTCGGGCGGCGCGAAATGACGCAATCGCCCAGAGCAAAAAGCTTCCAAAAAGCAGCAGATCGGCTGCGGTACCGTTGGAGAGCAAGTGCGCAAAGGCCCATAACTTCACACCAAGAACCATCGGATGGCGAAGTCGCTGCTTGAACCAGTTCCCCGGAACATAGGCGGCGATCAACAAGACCATGGAAAACCAGACCAGCAGAATTGAGGCGTGACGTAAACCCGTCGGTAAATCGTAGATCGGAATCGGCTGCAAGCGGGCCTGGCCGTAGCCGTAAATCAGAAGCCCAAAGCCAAGCACCGAAAGCAGCGAGTACGCAGTCTTAAAGGGCGCTTCGCCCCAGCGATGCATCAGTCTGCTGCGCAAGCCTTCGTCGAAAATCCGAAGCGAATGCACGCCTAAAAAAATCAGTAATCCAGCAATCAGCCAAGTCATGGCGCTTTCCCTTTGCAATCGAGCTAGAAGCTTTGAGCATAAGATAAAGTCCAGGTCCTTTTGTTGATGTTGCGCAAAACCCAAACATGATTCTTCCCGATACGTTTCAAGCCGCATCAGATGAGATGCCCGCTGCGGCCGACCCTGCTAATCAGAGCCATTGTTTCTTTTTTTATCGCGGATCGCTGCTTGTGCGCCAGGATGCGATTGCAGCCAGTCAGCGCCTGGCGCACTGGCCGGTGTCGCAAGCCGACATTGAGGCCTTGATTGCTTCGCCGGTGCATCCGGAATGGGCAAGCCGGCGCTTCATCGGCTGGTGGCATGACCATCCCTGCTGGGGCTTGAATCTGAGCGAAGAGGCCTGGCAGCGCCTGCAAGCCAGACAGGCCCAAGGTGAGAGCGCGGATCTTCGCTTCGAACCCTTACGGGCACTCTTTAATCGTCTGCCCGATGAGGTGCTCGCCATCGCTGGCCGGGCTTTGCAAATGCTTGAGTTTGATCGCAGTCACCGTTATTGCGGAGCCTGCGCAAACCCCACCCGATTGCACGAAGGAGGTCGCTCCCGGCGATGTTCGGTCTGTGGCGAAACGAGTTACCCGAGGGTGGCGCCAGCCATGATGGTCTTGATCAAGCGTGAGGGCGTTTTCGGCCGCGAATTATTGCTGGCACGCTCACCGCGCTTTCCGGCGGGCATGTACAGCGCACTGGCCGGTTTTGTTGAGCCTTCGGAGTCTATTGAATCCTGTATTCATCGTGAATGCCTCGAAGAGGTCGGCCTGCGGGTTCAAAATCTTCAATACTTCGGCAGCCAGGGCTGGCCCTTTCCGCATTCGCTGATGATTGCTTATGTGGCCGATTATGAAAGCGGTGAGATTCAGTGTCAGGAAGCGGAGATTGAAGACGCCCGCTGGTTCAGGCTTGATGCACTGCCGCAATTGCCCAACCGTTTGTCGATAGCAAGACGGCTCATCGACGGGGTCATTGCCCGAGACTTTGCGGGCAGCTAGAGCCGGCATGCGACGCTCCCTGGCCTATGCGTTGATTCCGGTCACCCCGGCTTTCTGGTCTGCAAATTATTACGTTGCCGCCAAAGCGCCAGGCGAAATCGAACCCCATGCGCTGGCTTTGCTGCGCTGGACCTTTGCCCTGTCCGTCATGCTTCCCTTTGCCTGGTCGGCTTTCCGGCGACACGGCATGCCATCGCGTCGCGACTGGATCGACAGCTTCCTACTCGGTGGCCTGGGGATGTGGATTTGTGGTGCCTTCGTGTATTACGGAGGCCGAAGTACTTCGGCGCTGAATATCGGATTGATGTATGCGCTTTCGCCGGTGTTGATCGCAGTCTTTTCAGCGCTTTGGTTGAAAGAACGCTTGAATCTGCGGCAAGCACTGGGTGTTTGTCTGGCCTTCATGGGTGTCGTCTGGATCGTGACCCGAGGAGCGCCCCTTGCCATCGCCGGCATACGATGGGTTGAAGGCGACCTTTGGATCGCTGTGGCGGTGCTTTGCTGGACTGCGTATTCGCTGCTGCTCAGGCAGCGAACTTCGAGGCTTGACCCCTTTGCGCGCTTAAGTCTGATCACTGCTTGCGGTGTCCTGCTGCTCATACCCCTGACCTGGCTTGAATCGCAGCTGGTCCCGGGATGGCATATCACCGGGGAGGGCCTTTGGCTTGCCTTGATCGCTGCGCTTTTACCTGGTTTTGGCGCTTACCAGGCTTATTCCTTCATGCAGGCGCAGCTTGGCGCTGCGCGAACCGGTGTGGTTCTTTATCTCGGCCCCTTGTACGCTGGCCTGATGGGTTGGCTGCTTTTGGATCAGGCGATTGGCAGTTTTCACTTCATCGGCGCGGCCTTGATTTTGCCTGGTGTTTATCTCGTCACAATGCCCGAAGCCAAAGCCTGACGCTGAAAGCCATTCGGCCTTGCAAGGCTTGCAGCAGCGATTGCGCGATTAAACGCCTTTGGGTTTACGCAACGAAGCGAGACGATCTGCGCTTGTGATTTGCACGCGTCGGCTAATCCCCTCGCGCATGAAGGTGAGTTCGACGCGACTGCCTGCCGGGCCTTTGGCCCAAAGGCGGCGATAAAAATCGCTCAGATCGCTGATCACGGTGTTGTCAAGCGCCAGGATCCGGTCACCGCGCTGCAAGCCGGCAAGCGCAGCAGGTCCTTCCGGGCTCACGCGCTGAATTTGCAAGCCGCCCTCAGGATGAATCTGGCTGTGGATGCCGAGCCAAGCCTGCGCCGGGCCGCTGCGCCGGCCGTTGGCAAGCAAATCATCCAGGATCGGTTTCAAAAGATTGACTGGCAAGTAAAGATTACCGGGGCGCGGATTAAATCCGCCGGTTGCATCAGCAACCACCAGGGATCCAATGCCGATCAGTGCGCCCTCGTCGTCAAAAAGTCCGGCTCCGCTCCAGTTATTGACTGCGGGAACGGTCATGAGCGGCGCATCAACAAGGTATTCCCAATTGCCTGCGTAAGGCTTGCGCGAAACCACAAAGAGTTCGGTGAGCTCTTTTTCGCTTTGGCCCAAGGTCAGCAAGCGGCGCGGCAGTTTCAGGCCATCGGAGTCACCCATGCGAACCGCTTGAAGCTTCAGCGGCACCAATGTTTTGACCAGTCCAAAGCCGCTTGCAGGGTCGTAGGCGGCCACACTCGCTGGCAGGCGCCTCTTTTGGTGATCGAGCACATCGATGTCTTCGGCCTCAATCAGCAAATAACCCACCGTCAAAATCAAATCCTCGCCAATGACCACTCCGCTGCCCATGCGCTGCGGCCCGAGGCTTCGGCTGCTCGGCGACTCGGGGTCGGCACTGACCTGAAGCGCAACCACCGATTGCATGATTTGCCGAGTCTGTTCGAGACTTTGTGCCTGAACCCGGGGGAGGCAAGCGACAAGGGCAATCAGCAGCAGGATCAAGGCATGAAGCCGCCATGATGCAATCGGCGACGTGAAAGAAATGGCTTGTTTCATGGTTGCGCTCTCAACACTCAAGGCGGCTGGGCTAAATGGCGTCATCCGGGACCGGAACGGGTTTGTTCCAACAAGATAGGGTATCTCGAAGGGAAATGGAAGCTTGCCCTTTGAGCTTAGCGCGCCGGTGATGCAAGAACTTCACCGGATCGCTTCACCACAGGGACTGATCGAGATCTATGTGCCGCAGAGGTGGGGGGTGCCGGTGTTCATTTTCCAGACCCCGATGGGGGTCAATGCCATCTCTCGATGCTTTGAATATCCCGAGCATGATGTAGCACTCTGACGATGATCAAACCATCAGGAACGGTCAAGTAATACAGAACGTCAGGTGTTGACGTAGGCCAACTCCTCAAACCGGTAAGCAGCTCTGGGCGGGGGCGTCCCATCGACGGCTGCTGGGCTAACAGGTCGATACCCTTTTCGATTGCATCCAACATTTGGTCTGCGGCTTGAGGGTTTTCCTCAGCCACAAACTGCCATGCCTCGATGAGATCCGCACGCGCTGAGGCGGTATAAACAATCTCTAGCATTAGGAAGATTTTCTAAGACGTCGACCTTCAGTTTTGATGTCTACCATGTTCACGGGACTTACTCGGCCTGCCTCGATATCCGCGAAGCCCTGGTCAATATCCGCTTTTAATGCGGCAAGCCGTGTTTGCTGAACGCTGTGATAAGTCTCAAACAAACGCAACGCTTCCCGTATTACCTCGCTTGCTGAGCCATACAACCCAGACGCTACGTGTTCGCGCACGCGATCTTCAAGTTCTTTGGGTAAAGACACATTGATGGCCACCTCAAACTCCTATGTCAAAGTTTGCCATAGTCTGCCATCGTGACTAACTTCTCGCAAGGTGCCGACTCACCCCTGCACAGCCACGAGCGGCACATCCACGATGCGGTTAGGCATCGCATCACCGCTAGACCTTGCGTGCAGCTCAGATAGATCAGCATTTGCCCTGACCGTTGACAATCACGACGGACGTTGGCATTCTTGCCAACATGTCGGCAACGTTGGTTACGCGATTTAAAAACATTAACGCCGACGGATCGATTCTTGAAGTGGTCGTGTGGCGACTGCCAAGACCGCTTGCGCCCAGTACGCACCCTTACAAGTACAGAGCTGTTTACGCCGTGGGTGGCGTGAGAATCGTCGGCTTCGACAATGAACGAGGAAAGGGCGATCATTGTCATTTGGATGGGGTGGAACATCGCTATGCGTTTGTGTCGGTTGAACAGCTTATTGAGGATTTCATCGCTGCCGTTGAATCGAGGAGGAATATGGGATGCAACGACAACTGACGATTACCTTGAA
>Ga0214923_10001223_pt1 | contig 37081 bp, 28 predicted proteins | sample LL1510_MetaG_FD_177993 | JGI IMG/M metagenome (GOLD analysis project Ga0214923, IMG submission 177993) | Freshwater microbial communities from Lake Lanier, Atlanta, Georgia, United States - LL-1510 | ecosystem: Environmental > Aquatic > Freshwater > Lake | place: USA: Georgia | collected...
CTCTCCAGTATCCATACACAAGTGCTCAACACTTTGAGTTCCTGTAAAGCAAGAAAACACCATGTCGACATCTCAGACTACACCTTGAGAACGCGATTGACACCTTTTCAGCTTTTAAGCCTTCGGCTTGTCTCAGGAATTGCCTGCAATGGGCTTGAGCCTCGATGCGGCCGCTGACTCGGCATGCGTCTTGCAGACAGAGGGCGAGGGCCTCCTGGGTTAGGAGAGTCAGACAGCGAGGGAGTCTTATGTTTAGAGGAAAGCCGATGACTTATTTGAACGAATCCACGCCAACTGGGTCAACGGCCGTTGAGTCGGGTTCAGCGGTAGATGCCAGTGGCCTTACAACCCCGGATGGTCTGAAAATCAAGACCTTGCCGCCCAGTGTTGTGAAAGACATTGAACAAAAGAATATCGCGCGTCGTTTGGCTGGCTTATCTCCGATTGTTATCAAAGTGCGTCGCTGTATTGCCTGTGGTGCACCCTTCGAATCTGCTGGGAATCGGACCTGTGGATGCTCGAGCAGAACTGCGGGAACCATTGCGGGTCGTGAGATTATTTAAGTTTCTCAAGATAGGCAGATTTTTCCCGATACCCCATTTGAAAGCATGGGGTTTTTTTATGGCCGAAAAGGTTGAATTTACCCGGACGCCTTACAACGTGAGCTATCGCACTTCGGACGGTGAGCTCAAAAAGATTCGACGTGTTCCTCCGGCCAAGTTGCACGACTTGGAGCCTGAAGATGTCGTCACAATTTCTCAAAAACGCAGCGACAATTGGGACTCAGGCCAAGAGGTTAGGATTGTTGGTGTGAACAAGCGTCAACCTAATACCTTGTGGGTCGAGGGGGCCGACGGTCGGCGAACTTTTCTGACCTACAGCGATGTGCGCAGCAAGCCTAAGTCTGCAGGCGAAGCAGCATTTGCTGAAGATATTTCAGAGCGCCAACGCGATCCCATTGGTAGCGATTATCTTTTGTGGCCCTAGGAGTTCACTGCAATTTCAACTGCAGTGGTTGAGCTTTTATTGAATAAAATACTGTGTTTTTTGTTTGCATACCAAGGATGCGCAAGTAAATGGCTGTGTGCACGAGGGTAAAATTGAGTTGGTAGCGAAGGGAACAGGTGGTGAAGAAGGTGAAAGCCATCGTTCCTTGGAAAAAAAAGGCTATTCAGAATACGGCCTGGAAAAAGGTGATTCCTGCTTCTTTCGATGGGAGCTTCCTTTGCGTAAAGAAAAATATGGTCACACGCATCAGAAAATATTTTCATCCATTGGTAGGTTGTTAGGTAAGGTAACACCAGATAAAAAAAACCAGTGCTGCGAAGCGTGGGTATAGACAGACAGGAAATTAATAAAATCGCCAAAAAGCAGCGTAGCAAATTCGCCCAGAGAGGAGTTTTCTTGCTCCAGAAAACCGGCCTAAAAAGAACACAAATGACCGGAAGAATAGTTATACAAGATAAAAACAAAAAACCGATCTGTTTAAATTTGCTTTGTCCTGCAAGAAAAACTCGTCGCGATTTGAAATCTTGGTCGCGCGTCGGATCCCCCAAGTAAGCATGGTGCGTCAAATGCTGCGCTGCATAGTCGGGGAATGACGAGAAATCGATGGCAGCCAAAAAATGGCCGAGTCTTGTGTTGTCCTCGGCTCGCCGAACAAAAATTCCATGAGCACACTCGTGCATCATGTTGCCAAGCGCGCGCCAGCGAGTTCCAATAAACACGATGGCAACCAATCGAGCCGGAATCGTCCATCGACCAGAAAAATGAATGAACGTCTCAGCAAGTAGGCCAACCCATGCAGCAGAAAAAATTGCGATAAAAATAGAGAAAAGGCCAGCGAGAGCAGACTCTCGTGACCTGAATTCACCAACAAGAATCGAGTTCAATTCAGAGCGAATTGAATTCACTCATTTCCTTTCATTACCTCTTGAGGCCGATAATCTCCTCAAGCATGCTGTCGGAAGTTGTAATCGTCTTCGAGTTTGCCTGGAAGCCACGCTGGGTGGTGATCATATCCACAAACTGGCTTGCAAGGTCGACGTTGGATTCTTCCAAAGAGGCCGAATACACCGCACCACGCGTACCTGTTTGTGGCACACCCACGCTAGGTTCACCCGAGCGATAGGTTTGGCCGTAACAGTTCTGACCGGTTTTTTGCAAGCCCGCCGGGCTGGGGAATGTGGCCAAAGCAATAGCGCCCAAGCGTCGCTCAAGACCGTTGGTATAGACCGCTCGCAAGTTACCCTCTTGGTCAACTTTAAGTGACTTGAGGTAACCCGCTTCCGAACCGTTCTGCGAGTGGTAAAGAGTTGAAGAGCGGGTTGCCAAGCTTGTTGAAGTTTGCTTTCCAACGCGACCGTTTTCGTCTTCCATCGAACCAAAGTTAAACTGAATTTTTTGTGGAGCCGCGCCGTTTGAGAAAGAAACCGAATGGGCATCCGATTGTTCCATCACGTCGATAAAGCTCGGCTTGCCTTCCTTAGAACGGAAGTTCATCACCGGTTTGCCGTTTTCGTCGAACTTGAGTTTACCTTCGCCAACCACGTGGGGCAGGGGGCGGCCGAGCTCGTCGTAAGGAGGAGCGCCCTTGATCTCTGCGCCGTCAATACAGGCGTGCCAGGTCCAGCTGTTTTCATCGCCTCTGTCCTTTGCGAAATAAACTGTCGCCTGGTGCGACTGACCAAAGTTGTCATAGATGGTAACTGTTGATGCATAGTTCGATGTTTCGTTCGGCTTGCGCGGATCAAATTGCTCAATCAACACAGGTTCACGCAAGTCGAGGTTAACGTTCATCGTGACTTTAGAGGTTGGAACTGGAGTGATCGACGTGGTTGTGATCATCAAGTCCTGCATACGCGTTTCTAGTTTTCCGTCATTACCAGCGAGAAACCCTTGCAACTTCTGCCCATGAACGTCGGTAATAAAACCGTCGCGGTCGAAGCGGAATGTTCCCTGCCGTGTATATGTCATAGAGCCTGAGTCGCCCGCATCAGCGCCGCCCGTGCGCATGACAAAGAAGCCCTCGCCCTGAATCGCCATGTCGGTAATACCACCGGTGTGCGACAACGCACCCTGCGTATAGTTTGTGGTAATACTGCGCAAACGAGCACCACGACCGAGCTGTGAGAATTCGTTCAGGTTCACCGCAAGAAGGTCTTCAAACTCAGCACGGTCCGCTTTAAAGGCACGCGTATTTGAGTTGGCGATGTTGTTGGAAATCACACCCATGGCGTCGGTATTGACCGTCAGTCCGGACACACCACTGAACAGCGCATAGTGAATTGCCATTTATCTATCTCCCATCAAACGGTTGATACGTTACGAAGCCTTCCTGGCGTTTTTTTCTACTTGTTGGTTCGCTTTTTGAGTTGCGCTTGCTTCAGCAGACTTCTCTGGTTTTACCGAAGTTTTTGCTGATTTTTGTTCTTCAGATGCGGCTTTGCTGTGCGCCACTGCTGGTGAAGTTGCTGGCGCAGCTGTAGGTGAATTCACAGCTGCTGCTGAGTTTGCTGGTGCTGCAAGCGGTGGCGTTGACTTCGCCACTGCAGCAGGTTTGCCCTGAGCAGTCGCCGCTGGAGCTTGTGCTGCTGGAGCAACACTTGGTGTTGGCTGAGTTGCAGTCGTATCGGGGCGAATGGCGAGAATGTCTTTCGCTTCAACAGCACCGCTGGCTGTATCGAGTTTTCCACCCGAAGCCAAATCGGTAATTGCTTCCACCTTGGCCACGAAAGATGTCTTTACAGACATCTGCTTTCCATCTTGAGCTGAGGCCTGAACTTCAAAGGTATAGTCACCCGGCCGCGCCTGCGAGCCGCTATCAAGTTTGCCATCCCACTCAATGGTGTGTCGGCCTGCTGGTTTGTCGCCAAGACCAAGAGTTCGAACCGCAGCACCGCTCGAATCTTTAACAATGACACTCACGCTGCCTGCTTGAGCTGGCAACTCAACCGATCCCTGTGTGGCTTTCATGTCGGTTCCCAAGCGCAGCTTGGCTCCACCGACTTCAACCATGCGGCCCAGATACGGGGTTAGTTTGTCGATATTTGCCTGAGCCGATTGATTTTGCATGGCGTTCAGGGTTTTGTTCACACCCATCAATTGTTCGACTGTGTTGAACTGTGCGAGCTGAGTCGCCATTTCATGGTTTTCCATAGGCTTGGTCGGATCTTGGTACTTTAGTTGAGTCACCATCAAATTAAGATAGTCGTCTTTGTCGAGCTTATTTTTCATCTTTTCTTGCTTCTTGCCCGTGACACGTTCGAGCATTTCACGAAACTCTTTGTCGTTCTTGCTTTCGCCGATATTCAGCTCGCCATTGCTGCCCAACGCTGCTTTATCTTTTTCAAACTGTTCTGCGATGGCAGTGTTTGACTCGCCAAGGATACTGTCAAAATTAATGCTTTCTTTGCCCGAGTCACGCAGCTTCTTAGCATCGTCAAATGCTGGATTGCTGTTGACTTGGGGCGCAACATATGGACCCATTTTGTCCGTCACGCTGAGCATGTTTTAGTCCTTTCGTGCATCAGGCATTCACTTCCAACAATATGCTTTTTATGCAATTACCTTGAGTGAGCCATTTGCATCGCGTTGTACATTTGTCTTGGCTTCATTTTTGCCGGGGTAATTTTTCCTTAATGCAGCCGTCGGATTTACTGAGTTGTTGAGAGGAATTTTTGGTGCCTCAAAGAAACGCTCTTGTCCGAAGCTTTGTTGATTCTGGGACATGCCTGAACCATTTTGGGAAAATGAAGAGAAGTTCTGTTGTTGTTGCTGCTGTTGCTGTTGAGAATTTTGTCCTTTGTCATTTTGGAAACCGCTTTCACCCAGCTTTGTGTCGGTTGCAAAATGCACGCCTTCCAGAACCACCTTATGTTTTTCCAGGCCAGCTTTAAGTTCGTCAGTTTGCTTCTCAAGTTCACGCTTGATACGGTCGCTGTTAGCGACAAGCTCAACATTGACACGGTTGTTGTCAGACATATTTATTCTCAGTTCCACAACGCCAAGTTGGCTATCTTTGATCTGTACCTTTGCGGTTCCACCGCCTTTGGCAGACAGTTCAGAAGCAATGCTTTGTGCGCGCAGAGCAGCGGAGCGAGCCATCTCACGAGTGCGCTCGGACTCTCGGGTATTTTGAGTTTCGTTTTTACCTTCGGCTTCTTCTGTTCCAACCAGTCCCTTTGTCTGCTCACCGCGCGCAGCTCCAACGCCGCTCACCGATTGTGTATCCCCACGTCCAGAATTGGAACTCGTTTGCGAGTTATTGCCGCCTGCTGATGCGCCTCCCTCACCTGCCAAAGAAGCAAGATTCTGCAAGCCGCCTACAGCGTCAGCCGTCACAGTGCTCGTAAGATTGTTGCCTGTTTGAGCTTGCACTGGAGCCTTGCTCGCAAGTCCGAGTGATGCGGCAAAGCTGTTTGAATTACCTTTGACACCTGCGGCGGAGCCGGAATTGGTTGAGGAAAGGGCGTCAACGATCGCCTTCTGGTCTGCAGACAAATCATTATATGACTGCCATTGTGGCTGGTTTGCAGATTGAACCTCTTTCAATTGCAATTGTCGCAGTGCTGCCTCGGACTGAAGGTTTTGCAATTGAAGTTTGTCGAGTTGAGCGTTTTTAAGTTGAGCCAGGTTCTCAATACGCTCGAGTCCAAGTCTTTCAATGGCTGCATCTTGCATCGCCTGCTGACTCACGAGGTCGCGCAAGGTCAAATCGTTTTGCGCCCATTCCTTTTCGGCAAGCTTTTGCATTACGTCGCGTGCCTGCATTTCTTTTGCGAGTTGATTCTGCGCAAATTCACTCTGATTGATTTTGTTTTGGTTGGTAGCTTGCCCAGGAGACTGTGAGAAATCAAATTTAACGCTGTCGAATTTGGATGCCAAGTCTGCCAACTCATCCGATTTCGGGTTTACCAAGGCCTGATGTTTTTCCAGAACCTGGTCATGATGTTGAACATTGACGTGCTGTTTAAGCGCATCGATTTTTGTGTCCAATGCCTTCATGACATCTGCAAGTGTGTTTTGTTGATTGTCATCTTTAATCTGTTCTGTTGGTACCACTTGTGCTACAACTGCAGTAGTTTTCACGGGCTCGCCCGATTTCGCGATCTGCTTCATTTGTTGCTGCGCAGCTGCATTCTCATTGACTTTGCTGTTGCCATGCTGGGCAAGCAGGAGCTGGGTCAGTGTGGCTTGCTCTTGGGAGTTGTCGTCCGAGTCCTTGTTTTTGGCTTTGTTGTCCTTATTGGTAGCCTTTCGAGCATTGCCCGACTCTGATTTCACTTTGTTCGGTTCATCGGCATCGCGTTTGTCGTTATCGTTCTTTGCGGCAGCTTTGCTTGGTTGAATGTCCTGCTTTGTGTTGAGTTTGCTCATTGCGAGCAGCTCGTTGAACGAATTGGTTCCAGCAAGTGTTGGGTTGCTCAAGTTGTTTTGAAACCCAGCCAATAGGCCACCGATTTGAGAGTCCCCATCGTCGAGACCGGGAAATGTGCGATCAACCGCTTTCGCATCATCTTGCCCTAAGCGTGTGGTTGAAAGGTTCGGCTGTGTTGAAAGTCGGGATTGATTAATCATGACAAACCTCCAAGTGATCTTGCTTTGAGAATCTAACGGAGGTCTTTGCCGTTCTTGAGTGACGAGTTTGCAGGGCAAAATGAGTTTTTTCGCTGCAGACTTTTCAGAGTGCGTTTTTTTTGCGCAGCAAGAAGTGTCTTTTTGTGATTTGATAAATCTAAAATTGAAATTGAAAAAACTCGAGGTTTCTTTTGGTTTGCGGTTTTTGTTCGAAATCACCCCGATAAATCCTTCCGAGTCAATTGACTCACTGGCCATTGCCCCCTAGACTCCTGTCCATTCACACACGGAAAGCAATTGCTTGCGCTGACCTGCACACGGATTGTGCCCGGGTTTTCGCAAAGGGCGCGACAGGGAATGCGCGTTCTTGGCTGTGTGTGGTCTATCCGAAGGGAGTCGGTATGAAGATCGCTATTCGTTCTGTTGCTTCTGTTCTTGCGATTGCGGCTGCGTCCACACTTGGATTCCTTGGCAAAGCCCACGGAAGTCGAACTCCCAAACAAATTGCTCTCACTGAAGATGGATATCCCTACGTGCGCGGCGAATATCTTGTGAAAGTTCGCTCCAGCGCAGCACTCGAGCGCCTGCTTGAGAGCCAATATGAAACAATCGGTGCAGTGGCTCGCAAATCTCCTGTGATGAGCGCAAACAACGGCACTTGGTACAAAGTGAATCTCGCTGACGATTACAAACTGCGCGATGCTATTTTGTCTGCACGTGAAAGCGCAGATGTTCTTTACGCAGAACCAAACTACGTTTATTACACGTCTAATGAGCCTGAAAAAAATATTCCAATGCCCGGAAACAAGGGCAAAGGCGGACCAGACTATCAAGAGGCTCCTGCATTGCCTGTTCCTCCCGTGGAAGATCCTCAGGTGTCAGGCATGTATGGCTTAAATAAAATCGGCGCGCCTCAGGCATGGCAGATCATCAACGGCAGCGCAAAAGTGTTGGTTGCCGACATCGACACAGGAATTGACTACAATCACCAAGATCTCATCAACAACATTTGGCATAACCCTGGCGAAATCCCCGGCGACGGTATCGACAACGACGGCAATGGCTACATCGACGACGTTGTTGGCTGGGACTTCCGTGATAAAGACGCCCGTCCGTTCGACGATAACTCACATGGTAGCCACACAGCTGGAACCATCGCTGCAACCGGTGGAAACGGAATTGGTGTGTCTGGCGTTGCTCAGCAAGCCAGTATCATGAGCTTGCGCTTCTTGGGCGGAACTCAAGGTTCCGGAACACTCGAAGACGCAATCAAAGCGATTGAGTATGCAACCGACAACGGCGCTCAAATTATGTCGAACAGCTGGGGCGGCGGTGGTTTCTCTCAGGCGATGTTTGATGCAATTTCGCGTGCCAACGACAAGGGAATCCTTTTTGTTGCGGCTGCAGGAAACTCAGGAACCGACAACGACAAACAAGCTCAGTATCCTGCGAACTACGAGCTGCCAAACGTTTTGAGCGTTGCTGCAACTGATTCTGCCGACAAGCTTGCATCGTTTAGCTGTTTTGGACTCAAGACTGTTCACCTTGCTGCACCAGGCGTGAAGATCATCAGCACAATTCCAGGCAACCAGTATCAAGCGCTGAGCGGAACATCGATGGCGACGCCACACGTCACCGGCGCGGCTGTTCTACTTAAGGCTGCATATCCGAACCTAAAAGCAAAAGAGCTTAAGGCGCTTCTGATGGATTCAGTTGAGAAGATTCCTGGTTTGAACGGCAAAGTCAGCACAAGTGGTCGATTGAACATCTCCAAGGCTTTTGCAATCGCTCGTGCAAACTTCGGTGAAGCAAAAACTGGGAATTGATTACCCAGCGACATCGAAGCAAAGGCTGGGCAACCCTTCCGCACGAATTTAGATGATAGCGCCATATAATCATCGGAGTGTCCCAAAGGAGGCTCCGATGCTTTTTTTTCGACCGTTAAATCCCAGTTCTAAGATTTGCTTGGCTTTCACTTCGGTCGCAGTTTTTTCTGCAACTGGAATTTCTGAGCAGCTTTTTTCATCTAAAGTTCTGGCTTCCGAAAATGAAAAGTTTCGTGCAGGCGAATTTATTATCAAAGTTTCTTCGTCTTCAGCACTCGAGAAATTCGCGCGCGAGCATGATTTGCTTTTTATTCCTGAGCCGTTTCTCCACACGGGTTCTGGAGATTGGTACAAATTAATAGACCCAGAGTCGCGGAAGACTTTTTCTGAATTGAAAGTTGCTGCGGCAGTTCATGATGACATTGTTGCCCTTGAGCCGAATCACCTGTGGCATGCAATTGAGGCGAGTCGGAGTGAGAATCCAAACTCTGACAACGTTGGACCCGAGCCAGAGCCCGCGCCACGCTTGCCAAAATCCCCGCGAAAAGATCCGCGACTCGATGAGGCTTGGGGAATAGCCCAGGTGGCGGCCCCTGAGGCTTGGAAGAAAACCATTGGGAGCAATCAGGTCGTTGTTGCGGATATTGATACAGGGATCGACTACAACCACGAAGATCTTGTGAACAACATTTGGCACAATCCTCGCGAAATTCCCAACGATGGAATCGACAACGACGGTAATGGCTTTATCGACGATGTCGTTGGCTGGGATTTTGCTAAAAAAGACAATCGGCCGTGGGATGACAATGGTCACGGCACACATACGTCAGGAAGCATTGGTGCCACAGGAGGCAACGGCAAAGGTGTCTCAGGTGTTGCGCAGCGCGTGAGTCTTATGCCAGTCAAATTTCTCGACCGCACTGGCAGTGGCAGCACCGATGAAGCCATTCTTTCAATCAATTATGCGGTGGCTTCGGGCGCTCAAATTTTATCGAACAGCTGGGGTGGTGACGAAGAATCAAAGGCTCTCGAAGATGCAATTATTGAGGCAGGAAAAAAAGATGTACTTTTTGTTGCTGCTGCGGGAAATGATGGCACAAATAACGATGAAATTCCGATGTACCCTGCAAGCTATAAACTCAGCAATGTGATTGCTGTGGCCGCATCCGACAGGCAAGATCAACTTGCTGATTTTAGCAACTTCGGAGTTCAAAGCGTTCATTTGGCGGCGCCCGGCGACGGCATTTTAAGTACACTGAGCCAGAATCGTTATGGCATCCTAAGTGGTACATCAATGGCGTGTCCACATGTGGCAGGTGCTGCTGCCCTGCTCAAATCCTTTAAGCCCACTCTGAAGGCAGTCGAAATCAAAGATCTGCTTGTGCGTTCTGTTGATATCATTCCTTCATACAATGGAAAAATAATCAGCGGCGGGCGCTTGAATGTGGCGCGTGCGCTCGCTATAGCCTCTGGGAACTCTCAATGAAAGGTTTTCAATTCGCATGCTTGAATCCGAGCTTCAAGGACGCATTCGCTGGTCCAGTGTAAGAGCTTTTTTTCAAGCCGCACTTAAACAAAAAGCTCCGCTTTTGGCGGGGCTTTTTGCTTTAATAGTGGCTTCTGCCGGATGGTCAGCGGTCAGTTTATTTTGTGGTCAGCTGGCCGACAGACTCATTGTTCTCGGACGCAGCGGCCATGTCGTTCATGATGACAAACGTCTTGCATCGCTTTTCCTGATAGTCATTGCTCTGCTTTATTTAATGTATTTAGGGAACCGCTACGGGCGTTTGTTTCTGAATCAAACCCTCATTCGTGCGCTGACCGAACTTCATGCGCGAGCTTTACGCGCAGTGCTTGCATCTCCAATCGCGTTTTTCAATTCAACACCGAGCGGTCGAATTGTCTCTCGCTTCTCGAATGATTTTCACAACGCTTCCCAATCACTCGATCGCACGATGGCAACTTTTGTCTATGCATGTTTCACGATGGTGTTTTGTGCCGTTGGAATCCTCCGCAATCAGCCCCTTGTGCTCTTAATAGCAATGCCATTCGCTGCTGCAATTTTCTTCGTCAGTCGGTTTTTTGGGCGCCGCGCCCGCGATCAGCAAAGAGCAGCAAGTCGAGCCGCTGCTGCTGTTCTTGCCCATGTGAATGAAGCTGGAAATATCGGAGTTTCGGCACGCGCCTTAGGTTTAGCAGATCGACTCGAAGAGAGAATGAATGTTCTTCAAGCCGACTCGGCTCGGCTTTCTTTGGCAACCGCTGAAACGAGCAACACCCGTGCCTTTGTGCAGTCAATTTTAGCCCTGGGGGTTATCGCAGCGGCACTTTTTGCGTCAGCTCAGGCTCATCGCGCAGGTGCATTGACACTGGGACAAGCCGGAGCAGTTATTACTCTTCTCATGGTTATCTTACGTAACTTTGTTCTGGTCATTGAACTTTTTAATACGATTGAAGTTGGATTCGTCAGCATTGAGCGCATCAGCGACTTTGCCTTATTGCCATCAGATGAAATTCATCCAGAGAAAGTTGTTGCAGGGAAACCGGAAAATGTTCTTCTTAAATTTGAGAATATTTCTGTTCGCTATTCAAATGAAGAACCATTCATTTTGAAAGGCCTATCGGCTGCCATAGACTCATGTAAAATGGTTGGAGTTGTTGGACGCACGGGCGCTGGTAAAAGCACGCTCATTTCGGCTCTGTTGCGCTTCATTCCGCTTCAAGAAGGACGCATTTTCCTGCGTGGTGTTGATTTGGCTTCGTTGAGTGTCAAAGAAGCGCGCAGAAAAATCGCACTTGTTCCGCAGGACCCTGTGCTGTTTTCCGGAACGCTGATGGAAAATATTCTTCCACAAACTGCGCTTTCAGAAAAAATAGTGCACGAGAAGGTTCACCAAATTCTTTCTCTTGTTGGACTTGCCGATTGGGTTGCACAACTTCCAGCAGGTCTTGAAACTCATCTTCTCGAACGGGGAGCTAATCTTAGCCAAGGGCAAAGACAATTGCTGTGTCTGGCACGCGCCTTGGCGCAGTCGCCGGAAATTCTCGTTCTCGATGAAGCCACAAGTGCGGTCGATTTGGAAACGGAGCGATTGGTGAGCTCTGCTTTGCAGAAAATTAGAACGCAGATGCCTATTCTGCTGATTGCTCACAGACCCGTAACAATTCGCTCATGCGATGAGGTTTGGGTTTTGTCGGCGGGCCGAATTACTCATGTCGGCTCCCCGCAGCAAGTCTTTGCTCAGGAGCTGTTGCAATGAAGAATTCTCGCTCGAGGTCGATGGATCTCGTTGCCGCACTGCGAGTTCTCAAAAAGTCGACCGCCTTCAGAATGGCGACTCGAACAGTCAAGACACAACTTTTAGTTGCATCATTTGTTTTGATCATTGCCACCATTGTGGGGCTTATTGCTATCGATGCGCAGGCTGGGCTGCTCGTTTATTTGGGTGCGTCTGGCACGACCGATTGGACGGCCCTGCCGCGCTTGTTTGCTTTTTTTGTCTTGGCGCAAATTTTGTTTGAAACGTTCCAATGGGGCAAGAGGTCACTTCAAAATCGGATTTCAGTTGCTATTACCGACGCTCTCAGAAGAGCGATTTTTAAGAAATATAGTGAAATGCGTTACTCCGACCTGCAGCTTGTGTCTTCAGGTGATGTTGCGCAGTTGCATGCATCAGATGCCTCGCAACTTGCGGGTGTCTGGGCAGAGGGAATTCTCTCATTTGCTGCGACTCTCGTCCTCACCCTGGGAGTTTCTCTGTTTCTTACAGTGCAGGTGGGTGTTTCTGGTTTAGTTTTCTTCGTAGTTCTTATCGTCCTCATCATACTTGCCCAGCGTTTTGCGCGTCGCACAGCACCAACTCTGCAAAAGCGAGCGGAGTATTCAGCATTGCGGTTATCGGTGATTCAGGAATCTGTGCGTTCGATTTTTCTTGTGAAAGCTCTGACTGCCGAAGACGAGTTTGAGCGTCGAATTGCCGAGAAAGCAGATCTTGAACAGGACATGAAGCTGCAGGCGAATGATATCAGTTGCGCCTATGTTCCTGTCTTTGCGTCACTGCGTTGGTTGGGCTGGGCTGGATTGCTCTTATGGGTTGTTTATATGCCTAAGTTCTACGGCAACCCTTTGCCGCCAGCTACGCTTGTTGGTTTGGTGTTCTCTGTGAATTGGTATTCGAGCCTGCTGCAAGATTCGTTTCTTTTTGTCGGAACCTATTTGAGTTTTATCCAAGTCGGAGCGGTCTCTGCTCTTCGGCTCGATCAATTTCTCGATCGTCCGTCAAGGCATGTGCAATTTTATCTACCTGCGCAGGCAAACGTTGACCTTGCTCTTGAGGATGTTGTGGTTGATTACCCGACCCGCGTCGGTCAATGGGCCTTGGATAGTGTTAATGTGAGCGCTCAACAGGGAAAGCTGACCGTGATCGTTGGTCCGGTTGGGGCAGGGAAGTCGACACTCCTAAGAACCCTTTTGGGCGAACTGACCCCATCGCGGGGTAAAGTGATCCGCCGGTCTCCATTGAAAGTCGCATATTTGTCTCAAGACGTTGCGCTTCCCTCGGCAAGTCTGCGCGATGTTCTTCGCTACGAGTTCGAAAACTCGGGTCACGAGGACATCCGGCTCAGTGAATTGCTTGAGCTTGCCGAATTCGCCCCAGATCTTGAGAGCCTCCCTGGGGGGTTGTCGACTGCGGTGGGTGAGCGGGGGGTGACTCTCTCTGGGGGGCAGCGCTTACGGGTGGGGCTGGCGCAGCTCTCTTACTTTAGTGAGGCCGATGCTCTGTTGCTCGATGACCCTTTGGCAGCCCTTGATTCAGCTACGGCAGAAGCGCTTATGGCGAGTCTTATTTGCGGGTTGTGGGCCGGTAAAACCCGAATTGTGACAACCCACAGCGCAACCCTCATCGATCGTGCCGATTGGGTGGTCCGCCTCGAGGGTGGGCGTGTTGTGGAGCAGGGGCCGTCCCGCTCTCGGGCTGGTATTGAGGCGCCCAATTGACAGTTTTCCTTTTGCCACTCTATCGGTGAATCCAAGCTTGACCAGGCCTGCCTTTGTCGCTAGGGTGCGGCCCTGCTTGAATGCGGTACAACCAAGCGTTTCTTGCATACAAATATGAAAGGTGTGCGATGCCAACCATTAACCAACTCGTAGAGAAGGGTCGTCATCCCAAGATCTACCGTAGTAAATCACCAGCCATGGTGGAATGCCCACAACGTCGTGGCGTGTGCACTCGTGTGTACACAACCACTCCTAAGAAACCGAACTCCGCTATCCGTAAGGTCGCAAAGGTTCGTCTGACTTCCGGTTTCGAAGTCATTTCCTACATCCCAGGCGAAGGCCACAACCTCCAAGAGCACTCTGTGGTGCTCGTGCGTGGCGGTCGTGTCAAAGACCTTCCCGGTGTGCGTTACCACATCGTCCGCGGTTCTTTGGATACCGCTGGTGTTGCTAAGCGCCGCCAATCGCGCTCCAAGTACGGAGCCAAGAAGCCCAAGGGAGGCGCAGCAGTCGCCGAACCAGCAAAGAAGGGCAAGAAGTAATACGCCAAGTTGTTTGGTGTGTTGCTTCCCGCAACAAAGTTTCGCCTTGCGAAGCGAATGTTGCATGAGACAGTCGGTGGAAGGTTTTCAGTTTCGCACCGCCGGCTGATGTAAGGACCCCACTTCCAAGAAACATCTTGGGATTGGTGAACTGAAGACTCCTGAAAGGATTTTTTATGTCACGTAGACGTCGCCCGATACGCCGCGAGATTCTTCCGGATCCAGTATTTGCTGACACTCTTGTCACCAAATTTGTGAACTGCATGATGATCGATGGCAAGAAGAGTGCTTCCGAGAAGATTTTCTATGGCGCAATCGAATTGATCGCCAAGAAAGCTCCTGGTGAAGAGCCTGTGCAAATGTTCAAGCGCGCGCTTGAAAACCTGAAACCACAAGTGGAAGTCAAGAGCCGCCGTGTTGGTGGTTCGAACTACCAGGTTCCAGTTGAAGTTCGTCCAGAGCGCCGTCAGGCACTCGCAATCCGTTGGTTGATTGGTTACTCACGCCTTCGCAACGAGAAGTCCATGGTTGACAAACTCGCAGCAGAAATCATCGACGCGGCAAACCGTCGCGGTGCAGCGATTAAGAAGCGCGAAGATGTTCACAAGATGGCAGAAGCGAACAAAGCTTTCGCTCACTACCGCTTCTAATCTTCGTCCGTCGCATTCAAGCAAACAGCGCCTTGTACCGGGCGCTGTTTTTTTTTGCCCGCATTCTCCAAGTCTGATACAACCCGCTCACCTTATCGGCTTATAGAAAGCCTTGTCGCACAAGTGAGATCTCCTCGATGAGCAATGACCTAAGTCGCTTTCGCAATATTGGCATCATGGCGCACATTGACGCCGGCAAAACCACCACTTCTGAGCGGTTGTTGTACTACACGGGAAAAAGTCACAAGCTGGGTGAAGTGCATGAAGGCACGGCCACCATGGACTGGATGGTTCAGGAGCAAGAGCGCGGGATTACAATTACATCTGCAGCCACAACGGTCCTCTGGAAAGACACCCGAATAAACCTCATCGATACTCCCGGGCATGTCGACTTCACAATCGAAGTCGAGCGTTCGTTGCGTGTTCTTGATGGAGCCGTCGCTGTTTTTGATGCTGCCAATGGTGTGGAGCCGCAGTCGGAGACTGTCTGGCGTCAGGCAGAGCGCTATCACGTGCCGCGAATCGCGTTTCTTAACAAGATGGATAAAGTCGGCGCTGATGTTGAGATGTGCATCGAGTCGATGCGTTCGAAATTAAATGCCAAGGTGGTTTTGGCACAACTTCCCATAGGCGCCGAAAGCGAATTCAAAGGCGTTGTTGATTTGGTTTCGCAGTGCGCTTGGATCTGGAAAGGCGACGACAAAGATTCGCAGTTTGAACAAAAAGAAATTCCGGCCGACATGGCCGATGACGCATCTTTGTATCGTCAAGAGCTCATTGACTCGCTTGCCGACTATGATGATGCAGTTGCCGAAGCAGTTTTGAGCGATGCTGAAGTCTCTGCCGAGATGATCAAAAAAGCATTGCGTCAGGCCGTGGTTGATTTGAATTTGGTTCCAGTATTTGTTGGTACTGCGTTCAAAAACAAAGGAATTCAACCTCTCCTTGATGCAATTGTTGATTACTTGCCATCGCCTTTGGATATTCCTGCAGTGAAGGGCGTTGCGGTTGAAGGAATCGTTGCTGAAGGCACCCGTCCACATTCAATCGATGCACCGTTCTCGGCAATTGTTTTCAAAATCATGAGCGACCCTTTTGTTGGTTCCCTCTCATACGCGCGCATTTACAGTGGAAAAATTAAGGTTGGCGATGCGGTTCAGAATGTGCTCAAGCAGAAGAAAGAGCGCGTGACAAAAATTCTTATGATGCATGCCAACGACCGCTCTGAAGTTAACGAAGCTTCGGCCGGAGAAATTGTTGCTTTGGTGGGTCTCAAATTTGCAGTTACCGGCGATACGCTTGCTGATATTGATGCGCCAATTGCTTATGAAGCAATGAAATTCCCAGAGCCAGTGATCTCTCTTGCCATTGAGCCTAAGTCAACAGCAGACCTCGATAAGCTCAATCAAAGCCTCAATCGCTTAGCAACTGAAGACCCATCACTGCGTGTGGGCACCTCGGAAGAAACCGGGCAGGTTCTTATTTCAGGAATGGGCGAGCTTCATCTGCAGATTATTGCCGACAGACTTTTGCGTGAATTTAAGGTTCAGGCCAATATCGGTAAACCTCAAGTGAGCTATCGCGAATCGATTGTTAAATCTGCTGCTGCGCGTGAAGAATTTAGTCGACCTGTGCAGAGCAAAAACTTCTCTGCCTGGGTCGCATTAAAGGTCCTTTCGAGCGACAACCGCGGCGCACCCAGTATCGAAATAGTCAAAAAGCAAAATATTCCAAATGCTGTTTATGCGGCGCTCAAAGAGAGTTTGGATGGCGCAGTGAGCAGTGGACCATTGTGCGGCTATCCATTGGTGAACCTGAGTGTTGAAGTTACAGATTTCTCATTTGATCCTCAGGGTGTTGATGAAGTTTGTTATAAAGTCGCCGCATCAAACGCTGTGCGAGCTGCTCTCGAAAAAGCATCTCCGGTGATGATGGAACCATTTATGAAGGTAGAAATTGTTGTTCCGCCAGAATCAAGCGGAACAATTGTTTCCGATGTCAACAGCCGACGAGGTCGGGTGCTTGGTCTTGATGCGCGAGGCCACCTGCAGGTTGTTCAGGCGGAAATTCCGCTTGCCGAACTTTTCGGTTACGAAACCGACATCCGCAGCTTGTCGCAAGGTCGCGCCAGCAGCACGATGCAGTTTTCGCACTACGAGCCGGTGCCAAAAAATCTGCAAGACAAGATCATGGGACTCGTCTGATCCCTTTCCTATTGCTCATGAGACGCAATTGCCGCTCTGAACTTCTGTCTCAGGTGTCAGAGCGGCAATTTTGGCATCTTGGACCCGCACTGAGCATCCGTTACCATTTCAATGCGAAGTTTTCGCGCAATGGACTCAGTTCAGGAGGCGGTATGGCAAAGTTAGGATTTTCCAGGCAATTCAATGGCCGCTTCTGGGCTGTCTTGGCAGCCGTCGCATTTGGAGCCTGCGGAACTGGCCTGTCTGCATGTGGTGCACTGTCGAGCCCCGAGCGCCAAAAAACACCGTCCTCGCTGCTTCTTCAGGCCCAAGCTGCATATGATGCGGGAAATTATTCAAAGGCTGTCGAGCTTCTCGAATCTGTCATTGAAAAAGATCCAAGCAACGATAACGCGCGCGTCCATCTTGTGTTCTCCTATAATGGGTCTGTGGGGATCACCCCGACTGATTTAATTAAAACACTGTTATCATCGTCTTCGACGTCGGGAACCTCCGGATCGGGAAGCGATGTGACCAAGCTGACAAGCAAGTCAGGATTGCCTGATTCGACCGTGACCGAACTCAAGAAACAAAGTTCAACGATCACCACAGTGGCTCAATTGCGCAAATTGTTTCCCGCATTCGCCACGTTTCAAAAATCATTCCTGACCCTATGTCCGCTTTTTTCGACTGAAACCATCAGCTCGCTGAAAACCAAGGCCGCCAGTGCTGTTGATTTACTCGAAGTGAGTAATTGCGGCAGTGGCCGTCCAAGTGCAGATGCCAATGTGAGCATTGCAGCAATGTCTTTGTCGTTGGCGCAATTTTCAAGTTTATACAAAGCAGTTCTCGATCCCGACGGCGATGGCGTTATCAACCTGCAGTCGGACGCGAGCAAAGCCTCGACAGATCTCCAGAATCTGAGTTCCTCGAGTAAAACAGCCACAGAGAAGCTCGCCACTTTGAATTCGGCAACAGCAACGCTCACGAATGTTGCTAGCCAGTTGAAGGGTGAAGTGTTCAAGCTCGCAATTTCGCAATTCAGTGTCATCGAAGCAGTTGTTGATGGGGCTAATCTGCCCTCAGATGTTAAGGACCCGCTCAAAAAGGGCGTGAGTGGGCTGACCGATGCGTTGGCTAAAATCAATGGCTATCTGGATGCGGGAAAATCGACTGGAGCAGCAACTGGAACGGGTGAAACTGCAAAAACAGCCGCTGCGAATGCCAATACTCAGGCGGATACTCTGTTGGCAGGAAATCCAGCGGAAAAACCAGCCACCTGTAACAAGATTTACTGTTTCCGAACGGCCTACGGTTTGCCTACAGGTGGTGTGGGAGATATGCCTTCGCAATGCACCGTGGGTTCGTATTCGACAACTTGCAGCCAGTGAAACAAAGCACTCCAGATCATTTTGCCAAACTCGATGCTGAGTTGATTCTGTTGGCCGCTGAGTCCACCGGACTGCGCTCGACAGGGCGTTTTCAGCAGCTCAACAGTATGGAAAACCGTGTCTATGCTGTTGAGATCGAGGATGCTGCGCAAGCGCGTGGTGTCGGGCAAATTATTTTGAAATTTTATCGCCCCGAACGCTGGACTCCAGCGATGCTCGTGAGCGAGCATGCACTGCTGAGGCTACTTTCCGAAGAAAATATTGAAACCCCCAAACTCATTCCCATTCAAAATGCAGATTTCATTCATCCTGAAGCGGGCTCATTGCGCAGCAAATTGCGTGGTGAGGTGTCGAGTTCATTTCCACAAACAGCAACCCTTGGAAAGATAGATGGCTTCTGTTTTGCTGTTTGGCAGAAAGTGATGGGGCGAGTTCCACTTGAATTGGAAGAAAAAGATCTCCTTGGCATTGGACGCACCGTTGCGCGAATGCACAACCTTTTTGAACGCAATATTGATCCTCAGCAGTTTGTTCGCGCGCGTTTCAGTCTTGATATGTACGTGCACACGCCTTTGCAAAATCTCAATCAATGGAACCGCGTTCCCCGGCAATTTCAATCGCCACTTTTCGACCTCATTGAACGAATTGGGCGAGGTCTTGAATGGTTACCGCACGCCGATAAATACATTCCAGTGCACGGCGATTTGCATCGGCTCAACTTGGTTCAAACAACCGAAGGCGGACAATTTTGGTTTGTAGATTTTGATGATTGTCAGCTTGGTTTCGCCATGCAGGATCTTTGGCCTCTTGCCTCGACTTGCGGAATTAACGTGCCCGAGCACATTCTATTGGCCGAAGATCTTCACCCTGCGCAATATGCACTCCGGCTTCTTTGCGAGGGCTACAGAGAATTTCGCGCTCTGCCGCAAGATTGGGAAATATTTGTTGAGCCTTTACGCACCCTCAAAATGATCCATTACCTTGGTTGGATTGCAGGGCGTTGGAGCGACCCATTTTTTCGGCAAACCTTCGCGTTTTTTGATGACGTTGATTATTGGGAAAAGACTTATTTCGACCTCAATGATCAATTCGAAGTTCTTCTCAGGCAGGGCTGTCTTGAATAAGTACGATTGAAGATTTCTCGGCGTGCGAAAAAAGCAAATCAACTCTTCAATATCTATTTAATTCGTATCGATTGCAGCGCACATCTCTGTCTGTTGCGAGAGTTTTTTCAGCTAGGGCTGGCAAAGATTCTTCGACAGTGCTCTTTGTTCACGGCCCAAACAGTGTTTGATCCACTGGGCGACTTTTTCAGTTGTTGGCAAACAATCCGTGGTCGCCTGGTAAGGTGGCGCGCGCAGCGACGCTCCCATCGCCAATGACACCGAAATCGATCGACCCGTGCCATTGCGTGGAATGTAAACGGTTCCAGCCGCCGCGCGTTCGTTTTTTTTTAAACCTGGCAACTGTGAATGCAGGGCAATATTATTCTTAAAATCGCTTGCTGAAAACGCGATCGAAGGAAAAAAATAACTTGTGTTTTGTGGCATCAATCCTGAATAAAAAGCTGGATTGGTGTCGACGTTTGTTGAGCTGAAGTAGAATGCATTGTCTAGTTGATTGTCGCGTATTTCTCCGGCGAATCCAGAAATATATTGTTGGTCTAGGCCGAGTTGCTGTCCATTCTCATCAATAATTCGCCAAATGGCATCAAGAGCACCGTTCTTCCCACATTCAAAAATGCGAGTGTGCTTGTATTGTTTATCATAGTTCGCAGGGCGCCCTTGTGGGCGGAAGTCTCGCTCGCTTACAGTTGCCTTTGGCTCGGTGGCAGTCGCTTTATTTGCAGCTTCAATTTGCGGTGCAGGTGCGGAAGAAGGAGCTGAGCGGATACGCGCAGGAATCACAGCTGCTCGTGGCGGAGGAACAAAAAACTTAGCTTTTGCTCCTCTATCTCCGTCATAACCGTGCAAACCATTCTTAGCCATAAAGGTTCTCAAGCGCGCTCGAACCAAATCAGAAATCGCCTGGCAGCTGAATTCATGAAACAATCCACCCTCAATTTTCATATAATAGCGGGTCGAATATTCATCCCCCAGAGCAAACTTAGGCAAGAGCAATTCGGCTCCAATGACGTCCGCCGGGCGTGTGGCTTGATCGTTGATCCTCAAAAATGCCCAGCCACCATCAAGTTCATCGTGGGCAAAGAGTAAGTGAAAGCCTGCATAACTGCCAAGAGGAAATTTAATCGGGTTGTGCACGGGGGGCATGGTGAAGCGCTCAGCGCTGACTGAATTGAGGCTTTGAAATTCAATTTTTGTTCCTTGCAATGAGAGCAGCGATCCGCTGAAGCCAATGATGTAGGGAATGATTCCTTCGCCATTTGGGTTGTTCACATGCCAAATGAAATTCAACGTCCCACTGCTGTTGCCTTCGGCATCAATGCATTTTGCGAACTCGGTTGCCTCAAATTGATCGGCAAATTGCTCGGAGGTGAGATTCGGATGCGTGGGACTCAAAACTCCAGCAGATTGCGAGTGTGTCGCACATCCGCTGAGTGCAAAGCATAGAGCAGACAAAGCCTTCAACACATGCATTCCGCGCATGGACATCCTTCCTTGGATGGTTGCACAAATTTCAATCCATGAATGGTCTGAGTTTACATCTCGATCAGAGACAGGGGAAGGGGTGTGGCTTTGGCATCTCTTCTTGAGCGGGTGAGCGAAGCTTTCTTAGGGATTTGGCTCAGCGAACGAATTTGCACGCTCAAAATGGCTCAATCAGGTGCTCGGAATAACAAGATTTTTTCTCTCTGGTTAACAAAAAAAACCTCCGTCGCCGACATTGCCTTTTATACAGCACATCTCAGCACGTGTGGAGGTCTCTGTGAAAAAATTACCCCTTTCTTCTCTTTCGTTTTCAATTATCTCTCTTCTTGTGGTCGGCTGCGGAGCTGCAAACTTGAATGAGACGCAGGGGCTTTCCTTAAAAAAGAAGAACACTGCAGATGAATATGCTCAATCGCGGTTGTCTGGAAAGCGGGCGTCTGTCCTGAAGTCGAGCGCGAGTCAAAAAGGTGAAGAACAAATCGAGAAGGGAGGAAACGTTTCTCTTTCTCCTGTCGCTGCGCCCTCTTTCCAAGCTTCTATTGCTTCTTCGCAGGTCGCTCCGGTTGCTGAGAAAGCACTCGCAGCTTCCCCTCAAGTGGCTGCCGCGCCTGCTCCGGCTTCTGCTGTAAAGCAAGAGGTGATCGATTCGCCGCAACTTGCGCTTGAGCGCCAGGCTCTGGAGTTTAAACAACGCATTATGTTTCTGGATCTCACTTACAGAGCGTGTTTAGGACGAGCTCCTGACAGTGGTGGATTAGTTTCTTGGTCGAATCTCATTGCCAGCAAGCAAGCCACTTTTGATCAGGTTCAAGCGGCTATTTGTTCAAGTCCCGAAGGCCAAATCGCATTGGCCTACAGTGAGCTTCTGGGTCGTTTCCCGGATCCCGCCGGACGCGGCTTTTGGCTTGCGGAATTAAACAGTGGGCGCCTTTCCATACTCCAAATTCGTCAATCGATTGCATCCTCTGACGAGCGAAAAGCAATCGATCTGCAGCAGAAAATTCAGAGCTTAAAAGCAGAACTTGCTGCAGTGGAAAAGGAGCGCAGCAGCATCGTTCAAAAGTTGCAAAGTATTTAGATTTTGCCTTGCTAGATTCAAATGCAGGGGTGTTTGCACACCCCTGCGATCATCAGAACAGCGATGGCAACAAAGATTCGTTCCACTGCTTTTTTCGTGCGGCACGTTTTGTGGGTAGAAGAGGTTCTTGTGGATTCAGCTGAGCCTCTGGTGACCTCTGCAGCGGGTCAGAGGTGTGATGGATTGGCGCTGCAGACGACTGCTGAGCTGTGTCTTTCTCTAGCTCATTTTGTTGTTGTCTGATTTGAGTCTGCGGCGCTTTGCCTTCAGTGGAGAGATTTTTGAGAATCTCTGCTGCACGAGTGATGACGCTTTCAGGAACCCCAGCCAAGCGCGCAACGTGAATTCCGTAGCTCTTTCCTGCGGCTCCTTGCAAAAATCTGTGTGTGAAGATGATCTGCTCACCGTTTTGCGACGGCTGTTCGATGACCTCCATGCGCATCGGTACAACTCTCGGACGAGTGCTCACCGCGTCTACAAGTTCATGATAGTGGGTCGAGAACAATGCCCGTGCTCCCACACGATCGGCGAGGTCTTCCAAAATCGCCCAAGCCAGACTTAAGCCATCAAAGGTTGAAGTGCCGCGGCCAATTTCATCGAGCAGTAAAAGACTCGCAGGTGTGGCAAAGCGGAGCATATGCGCAGTTTCAAGCATCTCCACCATGAAAGTGGATTGATTGCGCAGAGCAAAATCACCTGAACCAATACGAGTGAAGATTTTATCGCACACGCCGAGAGTCGCGCGCCGCGCAGGGACGAAGCAGCCCATCTGTGCCAGCACATGAACAAGCGCAACTTGGCGCATGACAGTGCTTTTTCCGGCCATATTTGGCCCCGTCACGAGAAGAACTTGTCCACTTTGCAATCCACTTCCAAACAAGTCTTCTTTCAACTCCGACGTGTTGCCAATGACAATATCGTTGGCAACAAACTTCGATTGCGTTGTTCGCATGCCGGCAAGAATCGGGTGAACGCATTGCTCGACTGCTGTGACTTGAATGTCGACAAGAGTTGGTTTGCACCAACGCTGTTCTTGGGCGAGCGCCGCAAAGCAGCGCCAGACATCGACTTGCGCAATAAGTCGCGAAACGGCTGTTAGAGGCAAAGCAGCCGCGACGATTTCGAGTCTGAGTTGTTCGAGCAGCTGACGCTCAATGGCAGTACGGCGATCTGCAGCCGAAAGCGCCTTCTCCTCTAATTCTTTTAATTCGGGGGTAATGAAACGTTCGCCGTTGACAAGTGTTTGCTTACGTTCGAAATGCGGAGGAACTTGTGCGAGTTTGCCCTTTGAGATTTCGAAATAATATCCAAAGGCACGAGTGTAACCAATCTTTAAAGTTGGAATGCCTGCGATACTTCGTTCGTGTACCTCAAGTGCTGCGATTTTTTCTTCAAAATTGGATTCCAAATCGCAGAGTTCATCAAGTTCAGCATGATATCCAGGTTTGAAAATTCGCCCACCTTTGCCAACAATTTGCGCGGGCTCGGGTTCTATTGCGCGGTCGAGATGCTGCGTGAGTTCTGTCAGTTGAGTTGTGAGCTTTTCGAGGTCAGCCAAACAAAGTATCCAACCCTGTGAAGGTTGCGTAAGCATAGAGATGAGCTGCTGCAATGAAGGCAAACGGGAAAGAGTTTGGCTGAGCCAGGCGATTCCTTTCGGGTCGACGCTGTTTTGTGCGGAGCGACTGAGCATCCGATCAAGGTCGGCCCAATGGCGTAATTCGTTGAAAATCTCACGTTCGCTCAAAGAATTTTCCAGCAGAGTTGCAACGCAGGCGTGTGATTGTTCAACGATCGCGCGAGACTTCTCTGGGTAATTTAATTTCTGCGCGAGCAAGCGTGCTCCACAGGCGGTCGCGCTTTGATTCAAAAAATGAAACAGACTTCCTTTACGCTCGCCAGTGCTGGTGATGAAAAAATCGAGATGCCGCTTGGTTGAGTCATCAAGCAGCAGGTGCTTAGATATGTCGTAGTATTCGATGGTGGTGAGGTTTTTTACAACACCGCGTTGAGTGTCTTTTAAATAATTCAAAACCCCAGCGACAGCGTGCAACGCCCCATCAACAGCACTCAAGCCGAATGCGTTGAGCTGCTTGAGTTCAAAGAAGTCTTCAAACAAGCGAAGTGCATCCGACGATGATCGCAACACCCAAGAAGGCAGCGGCGAAACGCGCGGAATTAAGCTAAAATGGCTGCGGGCAAAATCGGTTAGGCGCTCGACATTTGCGCTTGGCACAATAATTTCACGAGGGTTCAGAGTTACCAATTCTTGTTCAAGATCAGCTAAGCTGAGTTTGCCTGTAAAACGAAACGCACCGGTTGAAACATCAACAAAGGCAAGGGTCCAAAGTCCGGCTTGAGTCGGGACTGCACACGAAAGCCAAGTCCCTGCGGGAGAGGTCGAGTCATCGTCTTCACCCAAATCACCGGGCACTGCAGGCGTTGCAATGCGAACAATGTCACGCTTAACGAGCCCTTTGGCGAGCTTTGGATCTTCAAGTTGGTCGCAAACAGCAACTTTGAAACCTGCGGCAATCGCTTTCTTGAGCGTGGCGCGATGATTCACAACCGGCACACCCGCCATTGGCACGGGATTATCGGAGTTTCTGTCGCGGCTTGTGAGGGTGAGCTGGCAAACTTCAGCGGCAATAACAGCGTCAGCCCCAAAAAGTTCGTAGAAATCTCCCATTCGAAAGAACAACAACCCATCTGGGACAGCGTCTTTTGCTTCTTTAAATTGGCGCATCATTGGGGTTTCCATCTGCGCCAAGGCGATTCCAGAGGCATGCTCTGCTGAAAGTTTTTCAAATGCGGTTTTGAGATGTGGTGAGAGATCTTGGCCTTGAGCTTGCAATGTTTTAAGGAGAGCGAGAGTCAGAGGATGTTGATTCATGTCGAAGACACTCCTTGATTTCAACCCTTGCAGTTGCTGAGAAGAGAAAAGCTCTTGGGCGATTCGCATCTACCAAGAGCTCGTATTCAACACACCTACGCGCAATCTAATTACTTTCGTGAAATGCTGCGCAGGTTGGCTTGCAAGACACGCTTACGGATGCGGATGTTTTTTGGAGTGATCTCAATCCACTCGTCTTCATCGATCCAGTCGATTGCCGACTCAAGCGACATCTTGGTGATTGGTGTCAGCTTGGTGCTTTCGTCGGTTCCTGCCGAACGCATGTTTGTCAGCTTCTTTTCGCGAATCACATTGACGTCGAGGTTGTTGTCACGATTGTTCTCGCCAACAACCATTCCTTCGTAAACTTCTTCGCCTTCACGCACGAACAAACGACCGCGATCTTCGAGACCATGCAGTGCGTACTCAGTTGTTTTTCCGTTGCGGTCTGCAATCAGGGCACCATTCTGGCGAACCAAGAAGCCTGTTTTTACAGGCTCCCAGCCTTCAAAGTAACTGGACATAATTCCTTCACCCTTGGTGTCGGTGAGGAAGGTGCTGCGGTAGCCGAGCAAACCACGGGTTGGAACCGAGAATTCGATACGAACACGGTTGCCGCCGATGGTGTTCATGTTCACCATGCGACCTTTACGCAAAGAAAGTTTCTCAGTGACAACGCCCACCGAGAAATCGGGAACGTCAACCACCACGTGTTCAATTGGATCGTGTTCAACACCGTCAATCATTTTGGTGATGACTTTCGGACGTGCCAGCATACATTCGCCACCGTCGCGACGAAGATTTTCCATCACAATAGAGATCTGAAGTTCACCGCGTGCCTTCAGGAAGAAGACTTCGGGAGTTTCAGTTTCTTCTATCCGCAGGGCAACGTTGTGCATCGCTTCTTTGGTCAGAAACTCAAATAGCTTGCGGCTTGTCAGTGGCTTGCCTTCACGGCCGGCCATCGGTGATGTGTTGACTGAAACTTCAACGCTGACCGTAGGTGGGTCAACCTGAATACGCTCAAGCGCTTCTTGTGTATTGGCGTCGGAAATGGTGTCGCCAATGGCGAGCTCAGTGAGGCCAGTTGCAACAATCGCAATATCGCCGGCGTCAATGCGATCAACATCTACTTGCTCGAGACCGCGGTATGCGCGCAGCTTCACAACTTTACAGGTTTGCGCTTTGCCGCTTTCGCCAATGACAGCAATATTCTGGTTGGTTGTCAGACTTCCGCGCTCAACTCGACCAATCACCAAACGACCCAAGTAGGGGTTGTAGGACAGGTTGTTGACCAGCATCTGCACAGGGCCATTCTCTTTGATGCGCGGAGGCTGTACGTGCTCGAGCACTGTGTCGAAAAGGTCTGCAAGATTTTCGGTTTTGACGTCGAGCTTTTTGCTCGCCCAGCCCTGGCGACCCGATGCGTAAAGGACAGGGAAATCGAGGTGGTGATCTTCGAACGAAAGTTCGAGAAACAGGTCGTGAATAGACTCAACAACTTCCTCAACCCGCGCGTCCGGGCGGTCAACCTTGTTGACCACAACAATCATCGACAAATGGCGCTGCAATGCTTTCTGCAGAACGAATCGAGTTTGTGGCAAACAGCCTTCTGCAGCGTCGACCAGAAGAATAGCCCCGTCGACCATCATAAGTGTACGTTCAACTTCTGCTCCGAAGTCGGCGTGTCCGGGGGTGTCGACGATATTGATGCGTGTGTCTTTGTAAACCATTGATGCGTTTTTCGCGGCAATCGTAATTCCGCGTTCACGTTCGAGGTCCATGCTGTCCATCACGCGTTCAGCAACGGCCTGGTGTGCTTGGAAGGTTCCTGCTTGCTGAAGCAGGCCATCGACCAACGTGGTTTTGCCATGGTCAACGTGTGCGATGATTGCAATATTACGGATGTTTTGATTGCTGCTCATAAAGCCCTCGATAAGTCTGCGAATCCCATACCCCGCAGGCGGAAGGAACACAAGCAATCAATTGTGTAGGATTTGTGCCAAGATTTCAGGAGTCTTTGGCCAGAATCTCGGAATAGATGTCAAGCATATGCTCTCCGACCTGGTTCCAGCTGAACTTACGCACCTGTTTGGAGCCGAACTGGATAAGCTTTTGAGCGATTTCTGGTTGCAATGCCTGAGCAATTTTTTCGGCAATATCGTTTGGCGAGAATGGATCGACGAGCAAAGCAGCGTCGCCCACAACCTCCGGGAGGCTTGACGTGCGGCTTGTCACAACAGGAGTTCCCGCCGCCATAGCTTCAAGTGGAGGAAACCCAAAGCCTTCATAAAAAGAGGGGTACACCAAAGCGCGTGAACTGCCGAACAGCTCTGCCAAATCGTGGTCAGAGATGTAGCCGCGAAAATCGACGTCGTTGCTGACCTCCGCTCGGCTGAATCCTGCATCAGCGAAGAGCGGGTTTTCACAGCCGACCACAGTGAGTTGGGTTCGGCTTGTGGGATTCGCCTTCTTGTAGATAGCAAAACCCTTGAGAAGCCCGCGGAGATTCTTTCGTGGCTCCAGAGAACCAACGAAAATTATCCTATCGTCGCGCTCGGAGTATGGCTTGTTGAATTCGTAAAAAATCGGGTCCACCGACCAATAAGTCAGGCGAATTCTGTCAACGTTGAGCTTGAGAAGCGAAAGAATGTCGTTTTTTGAATAATTTGAGTTGGTCACCACCAACGAGCTATTGCGCGCAATTTTTGGCACCAGCCAACGATAAATGCTGCGGAAGGTGAAGGAAAACCATGCGGGTTGCACCAAAAAACAAAGGTCATGGATGTTGACGATACTTTTTCCGCTGTAACTGATAGGCGCGAGATTTGCAGGACTGTGCAGGAGATCAACTTTATGCTTGCGCGCCAAGCGAGGCAGTTCAACCTGTTCCCAAATATGATTTCGAAACACTGTGCGTTGAGACAGTGGGCTTGTGACCAGTTGAACATTCGGGCGTTGCCATTCCGGTGCAAATAACTCACTTTCACCGGTAAAAAGGATAAAGTTGTATTCCTCTCCGAGCTCAATCACGCTGCGAAATAAGCGGTATGCAGAACGTTGTACGCCGGTTCGTTGAGCAACCAGGAAACGCCCATTGAGGCCAATTGTCTTCTTGTTTGAATTAGCAAATTTAAGCTCAGGCATCTGGGGTCTCACCCATAGTGGCGGAACTGTCCGCGACAAGCTTGTGCTGCAACGAATTCTCAGTTGAGAAAATTCTTTTATAAACCGCATGTGTGGCTTCTGCTGCCTTCGCCCAGGAATAGGATTTCACTAACTCTCGCCCGCGCTTGATACGATCAAGTTGCTCTGGGTTTTCCTGCAGAGCCCGCTCCAGGACTGTGGCGATGTCATCGGTATTTGAAGGATCAATGTAAAGGGCGCAGTCCTTCATGACCTCAGGAAGCGATGAGCAATTCGACACCACCACCGGAACTCCGCAGGCGGCGGCTTCGAGGGGAGGAAAACCGAATCCTTCGTAGATAGACGGGTAAACAAATAACTTTGCACCCGCGTATATGGCCGGCAGGGCTTCGTTGGGAACAAAGCGCAGGAAATGGAGATTGTGTTTCTTGTGATATTTTTCTGCGATTCCCAACAGCGAAGCATCGAAATCGGAGAGTAGCACCAGTGGTAAAGTGATTTTACTTTTACACCAAGCCTCAACCAGTCGCGCAATATTCTTGTGCGGTTTTTTGTTGCCTATTGAGAGAATGTAATGAGCAGGAAGCTCATATTTTTGCAGAGTCTTTTGCAAAGATGCGTCGTTCTTTTCGGGAGGCTTCTGAAAATTCTCACCAATTCCGTTGTGAATGACTTTGACATGCTCACGATTGGTTTGGAAAAAGTTGACAATTTCCTGCTGAGAAAAACTAGAGACGGTGATCACAGCCTTTGAGCTCTTTATTTTTCGTGCCAACAGAACGCTGTAATAGAGGCGATGGAAGATTGAATAGTTTTCTGAGAGCACCACATGGTTGAGGTCGTGAATTGTTGTGACGAGTGGCACGTGAGTCAAGAAAGGCACAATAAAACTGGGCGAATGGAAGAGATCGGGTTTGAGTCGAAGCAAGTGCCAAAACATTTCCAGTTGCCCGAGCCAGCTGATCCAGCTGGTTTTGAGGGTACGCAGTTGAATGTGTTCAGGCCATGAAAGATCGAGCAGTGGAGATGTTTCCACAACGAACAAAGTGAATCTGAACGGGCTCGAGATGTTGCGCAGATTGCGCACAAATTCATCGGTGTAGCGGGCAATTCCATGGCTTTGGTTTGCAACAACCACGCGGGCGTCAATAACGATATGTTTTTGCGGGAGAGTCGTCATTACGATTCACCTTGGTTTTGCTTGTTTTGAGCAAACTGCGCCAAGCTCGAGCGGCGCATAAAGTAAAGAGCTTTCAAATAAAGTGAGTGCTTATCGGTTGTCAGGACAGTGTGGTCCGGTGACTGCCTTCCGCGGCCCAGATAGATCCAATCATCACTCTCAAGAGCGTTGCTGACGATTTCATAAAATTCTTCTTCATCGATATGCCGCGAGCAGCTGCATGCGACATAAATTCCATTCACGGCAACGAGTCTTGAGGCTAGTTTGGAAAGCCGCTGATATGCGCGGCGTGCTTCCGGGACGTGCTTTGCTGACTTTGTAAATGCAGGAGGATCTGCAACAACAGCGGAAAAAGAACGTTTTTCTTTATTCAACTTTGAAAGAAGCTCGAAAAGGTCACCATGCATTTGTGTGATTTGAATTTTGTTTGGATCTTTTGAATTATCGGAGATATTCTTCGTGCATAATTCAAGCGCATCTTTGTCTTGATCTACAACTGTGAATTCGCGCACTCCAACTTGCGCACCCGCGCACGACCAAGCTCCTGCGTAACTACACAAATCAAGCATGCTCGAGGCATGAGAAGCAGTTAGAATTTTACCGAACAAAGTGAGATTCTCACGTTGATCAAGAAACAAACCTGTTTTTTGGCAACGCATGGGCCGAAAGCTCATTTGCAAGCCAGCCAGATTTGTCTTCACGAGCTCCATCGATTCGCCGCCATGTTGTGAATTTGCAGGACGTATCCAACGGGTGCGCTCCGGGAGTTTTTCCAAAGCTCGAATTTGCCCTGAGCTGCGTTCAAAAATGGGCTTATCGACGAGAGTCATCAGCGCTTGAGTCACTAACGGAAGAATAAAATCGCCCACAGGCGAGCCCGATTGCATGACAACCAATGGTCCGTAGTCGTCAATCACGATTCCCGGGATGCCATCTGCATCGCCGTGAACCCAGCGCAGCGCTTGAGCTTCATCGCCAAGCAGCGCTGTCTTGCGCCGACGCAATGCGGTGAGCTCTTCCGCAATCAAAATTTCAAGGGCTTTGCTCTCCAGCGTGTTTGATTTGAAGGCGGCTGCCCAGTGTTTGGGCAGAAGGCGGACAGCCATCAGTTGGTCGCGTGAGTATATACCGGGCAGTTGAGCCACTCCGACGCTGACAAACGAACAGCGCTCGGCACCTAAACCTGGGAATGAAAGGGGTTCGATTTGATTGCTATAGAGGCAGCTTTGGGCGCTGTGGAACTTTTGCCCTGCTTTAAACTTCACGGGTAGAACGGCATAGGATGTCGACATGCGGCCTCTTGTTCAAGAACGCCACATTCTTCTGATGCAGCGGGCTTTTCCTTGCAGCGAGGCTAAGTTAAGCTAGTCGTTTCCGCAAGGGAAGGAAGACACGGTCATGAACAAGATTATTCATACAACTCGCGAGTTGAATTTTGATATCCGGCAAACACCCGCGATGCCGCTTGCACGCAGAATTCTTATGGTCAGGCCAACTTATTTTCACGTCGAAAATCCTATCAACCCGCACATGCGTAAAGCGGATGGATCTTTGCACCTGCTTGATAAGGCAAAAGCGATGGCGGAGTGGGAAACTCTCAAGGCGACATACAAGAAGCTAGGGTTTCCTGTTTTCGAGGCAGACGCTCAACCTGGTCTGCCCGATATGGTTTTTTGCGCAAATCAGTCGCTGCCTTTTGTGACTCGAACTGGCGAAGCCAAAGCTGTGATGAGCAACATGGCCAACGACGTTCGTCACAAAGAGGTTTCAGCCATCCAGTCCGCCCTCGAGCGGGTTGGTTATCAAGCATTGGCGCTTCCCCAACGCTCTTCCACGACTCTTTTTGAGGGCATGGGTGATGCACTTTGGTTGCCCGGGCACCGTGTTCTTCTCGGCGGATACGGTCATCGGACCCACAAAGCGATTTACGAAGAGGTTGCTCAGAAGATAGATGCCACTGTTGTGGTTTTTGAACTCGCCAATCCCCGTTTTTATCACCTCGATACCTGTTTAAGTATCTTGGACTCAAGGTCTGCATTGGCCTGCCGTGACGCATTTACCGACGAGGGGTGGCAGCTGGTTCAGGCAATTTTCCCCAATCTCGTTGAAGTGTCTCTGCAGGAATCGGATTCCCCTGTCTTTGCCTGCAATGCCCATTGTCCAGACGGAAAGCATGTTTTGCTGCAGACAGGGGCGAAGACCACAGTGGCGAAGTTAAAGGCTGCGGGATTCGAACCCATTGAGCTATCGACCGAGGAATTCATCAAGTCCGGCGGATCGGTCTTCTGCATGAAGCTCCAGTTCTTTTAATACGCTCTGTTGCAGCCCTTCGGCATTTGGCATAGCGTCGAGGCTCCTCTGACCCGGCCGGTCGAGGGCTTGAACACAAACATAGGAAAAACGCTGATGCCAGCGCCAACAAACGCACAGCTCGTCGAGTTCTACAAGGACATGCTGCTTGCCCGTCGCTTCGAAGAGCGATGCGGCCAATTGTACGTACAGCAAAAATTTAGTGGCTTCTGTCACCTTTATATTGGCCAGGAGGCGGTTTCGACCGGAACCCTGAATGCCATCCGCAAAGGCCAGGACTACGTGATCAGTGGCTACCGTGACCACGTTCAACCTATCACCTTGGGCATGACGGCGCGTGAAGTGATGGCTGAAATGCTTGGCAAGGCGACAGGCTGCGCAAGTGGCCGCGGTGGTTCGATGCACATGTTCTCCTCCAAGCTGCGTTATTTGGGCGGTCACGGGATTGTTGGTGGACAAGTTCCGCTGGCAGCCGGAGCGGGTTGGAAAATCAAGTCGATGAAAGAAGACTTGGTGTGTTTGTGTTTCATGGGTGATGCCGCAATTAACCAGGGCCAGTTCCACGAAGCACTCAACATGGCTGCAATTTGGGATCTGCCGGTTGTGTTCATTATTGAAAACAACCTGTACGGCATGGGAACTGCAATTTCCCGCACGTGTTCATTGAACGTTCTCGCTGATCGCGCCAAGGGCTACAACATGCGGCAGGCGGTTGTGGATGGCCGGAATGTTTTGAACACTTATTCACAGATGTACGACATCATCGAAGAGACGCGCAAAACCAGCAAACCAATTCTGGTTGAAATGCAAACCTATCGCTTCCGTGGACACTCCATGTCCGACCCGCAAACCTATCGTACAAAAGAAGAAGTGGAAAGCGAGCGTCAGCAAGATTGCTTGCAGACACTGCGTGATCACATGGTGGCTAAAAAAGTTGCTACCGATGACGACTTCGACAAGTGGGAAGAGGAGATTGCAGAGATCGTTGAAGACTCTGTGACCTTCGCAGAGGAATCACCGGAGCCTGAACTGAGCACAATTTTTGATCACGTGCTTGCTCCATAATTCCACATCAATTGGTTTAAGAGGTTTCTGAACAATGGCCATCATTAGTTTGAGAGAAGCACTTCGTCAGGCGATGACCGAGGAAATGGAACGCGACCCAACCGTGTTCCTCATGGGCGAAGAGGTTGGCGAATACAACGGCGCATATAAAGTGTCGAAAGGTATGCTCGCCCAATTTGGTCCGATGAGAGTTGTCGATTCACCCATCTCCGAAGCCGGATTCTGTGGCTTGGGTGTTGGCGCTGCAATGGTTGGCATGCGTCCAATTATTGAGATGATGACTTGGAACTTCGCCATTCAGGCATTCGACCAAATCATCAATCATGCTGCCAAAATGTATTATATGAGCGGCGGTCAGTTCCCCATTCCAATGGTGATCCGCGGACCACATGGCGCAGCGCACATGCTTTCGGCGCAACACTCGCAATGCGTCGACCACATGCTCGTGAACGTTCCAGGGATGATTGTCATCAGTACGGTGATTCCAGCGGATGCTAAGGGTTTGATGAAGTCCGCAATCCGAAACAACAACCCAGTTTGTTTCCTGGAAAGCGAGATGACGTATGGCAAAGAAGGCGAAGTGCCTGAAGGCGAATACCTCATTCCAATTGGTGTTGGAGACATCAAACGCAAGGGCGATCATGTGACTTTGGTTGCATGGAACAAGATGGTTTATCTTGCTCTGGAAGTTGCCCAAGAGCTTGCTCAAGAGGGAATCGAGGTTGAAATCATCGACCCCCGCACCCTACAGCCTTTAGACGAGAATATGATCTTTGAATCTGTGCGGAAAACCCATCGTCTGGTTGTGTTGGAAGAAGGTTGGGGAATTTCAACCATCGGTAACTACATCGTCGATCGCACCGTGACTGAATGTTTCGATGATCTTGATGCACCGCCGGCGCGTGTCCACAACCACTTCGTTCCAATGCCCTACAACGAGAATTTGGAACACGAAGTGTTGCCAACAAAAGAACGCACCATTGAAGCAATTAAAAAGGTTCTCTACCGTTAATTTCGCAAGGCGAATCACACAAGGTGAATGCTATGGCAACTGTAATGGAAATGCCCAAGCTGTCTGACACAATGAAAGAAGGTGCCGTTGCGCGCTGGCTAAAAAAAGAAGGTGAGAAGGTCACAACAGGCATTCCTGTTGTGGAAATCGAAACCGACAAAGCGACAATGGAATTTGAGTCGCCAGCGTCCGGAACACTGATCAAGATTATCGTCGGTGATAAACAGACTTGCGAACTCAATGCACCTATTGCTGTTATCGGCAAAGCCGAGGAAAACTGGCAAGAGGCGGTGGACAAGTATTGGGCGAAAAAGAAGGGCGGTTCAACCGCTGCCAAAGCTCCTGCTGCGGCAGTTACCGCTGCAGCTCCAGCAGCTGCAACTCCAGCGAGTGCGCAAGCTGCAACTGCCGTGACCTCAACCATGGATCGCCTTCGCGTGAGCCCGCTTGCCAAGCGTGTGGCTGCCGATAAAGGCGTTGACCTTCGCACCGTGCAGGGTTCAGGTCCAAATGGTCGAATCGTGGTTCGCGATGTCGAAAATCTTTCGGGCGGATCCGCAGCAAGCGTTTCCTTGCCATCGTTTGCTTCCGCGCCAGCTTCTGAAATGGAAAAACTCCCGCTGAGCATGATGCGCAAAACAATTGCGCGTCGCCTTGTAGAAAGCACCTCGACAGCTCCCCACTTCTATTTGACGGTGAGCCTCGATATGGGGCCTTTGCTTGCGTGGCGCAAAGCAACAATCGCTAAAGTGAGTGAAGCTGAGAAATTCTCGGTAAACGACCTTATCGTTTTCCTTGTCTCGCGAGCGCTTCGCAAGCATCCAAATATCAACTCCTCGTGGCAAGGCGAGTATATTGCACAGTACAACTCAGTTCATATGGGTGTTGCTGTGGCTCTGCCTGCAGGTTTGGTAACTCCAGTGGTTCGTCACGCCGACAAGCTCAGTCTGGTTCAAATTGCGCAGAAGAATCGCGAGCTCATCAAGCTTGCGCGTGATGGTAAATTGCAACCCGACGATTACTCAGGCGGCACATTTACAATTTCCAACTTGGGCATGAGTGGCATCGAAGAATTCACCGCCATCATTAATCCTCCGCAAGCAGCAATTCTTGCGGTTGGCACAACTATTCCAACACCAGTCGTGACCGAAGACGGTGAAATTGCTGTTGAGCAACGTATGAAAGTCACTCTCAGCTGCGACCACCGTGTGATTGACGGTGCTCAGGGAGCTGAGTTCCTCAAAACACTCAAGACCTTTGTTGAAGATCCCATGGCCTGCTTGTTCATGGGCTGATCTTGAACCTTTGGGTTGATTTGCCAGGAATGCTCTGTGGGGCGTGGTGCTCCACAGAGCATTTTGGTTTATGATTCAGATCGATTCGAAAATCTGGGAGAACTTTTCATGAGCAACGACCGCAATAAAAAGCCACAGGTTCAAATGAGCGGTGACGTGCGTCTGAATGTGTTTCTTCAGGAGCACGGTGTGGCTTCGCGCCGTAAAGCTGACGAGTTGATATCCTCGGGCATGGTCAAGGTGAATGGAAAATCTGTCACCCAGTTGGGCGCGCGTATTTCGCGCGATGATAGGGTTCATGTGCACGGAAAGTTGGTTGGCACAAAGAGCCTGCCCAAGGTTGTCTATATCTTGAATAAACCCGACATGTGCCTCACGACACGGTTCGATGTAAAAGCCCGTCGGACCATTTTCGATCTTCCCTCGGTAAAAAACTTGCCGCCGAATGTGCAAGCGGTTGGACGACTTGATTATCGCAGCGAGGGATTGTTGCTTCTGACTAACGATGGGGATCTCGCTTACGCACTCACTCACCCGCGGTTTTCTGTCGAAAAAACTTATGCAGTATTGGTTTCTGATGGGGTCACTATTGAGGACGTCGAGAAACTTCGTGCCGGTGTCATGCTCGACGATGGATTGGCAAAAGCAGTCAGCGTGCGCATGGGCAACAAAGAACGCATGGGTGCAACTCGTGGGCAATGGCTTGAGTTGGTTGTGACTGAAGGGCGCAATCGTCTGATTCGTCGCATGGCTGAGGCGATTGGTTTGAAGGTGGTCAGGCTTGTGCGTGTTGCTGTTGGTGAAATTCTCTTGCCAGCAACACTCAAGCCGGGTTTCGCACTTCCTGTTGATGCAGATGGACTTGAGCAGCTTGAACTAATCAAGGCTGACATGGTGCAGGCTTTAGGCTCGAATACACGCGCATCATCGAATCATTTAGATGATGCAACGCGCACCAAACGAAAAATGAAGCGCCAGTTGAAACTCAACGACGAAGAATATGCATTGGAAGCATCACGTCGTTCAGCTGAAGCTGCAGACAAGCGGCGATTGCGAAATGACGCGCAGAAGAAACAGGAAGACGCCCTTGTGGAATCTGCGCCGATGCCTCGCCCTCGGCGTGAGAGAACCGATGGTCCGCATCCTCGAAATGAACGCTCGGCACGCGGTGATCGCGCTCAGCCGCGTGGCAATCGTGGGGCAGACTCCGATCGTCCACAGCCGCGTGGCAATCGTGGGGCAGACTCCGATCGTCCACAGCCGCGTGGCAATCGTGGGGCAGACTCCGATCGTCCACAGCCGCGCGGAAATCGTGCGGCCGGTTCCGATCGTCCACAGCCGCGTGGCAATCGTGGTGCAGACTCCGATCGTCCACAGCCGCGTGGCAATCGTGGTGCAGACTCCAATCGTCCACAGCCGCGTGGCAATCGTGCGGCCGGTTCCGATCGTCCACAATCGCGCCCCACATCACGGAGCTCGACGGGCCAAAAGCGCCGGTAAGGTTTCCGATTATTCCTAAAAATCATTCGTTTCTGCTTGCCAATTTCTCGCAGGTTTTTTGCCTGACAAGAAATTGGCAAGCAGCAAGCTCACTCTCATCATTGGCGCTAAAATGGTCTCGCAGTTTGGGAACGATGTTGCGGACAAATTGAATGAGGAGTGGGTTTTATGTTGACTCGAAATATTCGCCTTGGAACGCTGGGTTTGTTTACTGCAGCAGCATTGATTGCAGGATCGTGCGGCAAAAAAAAGTCGAGTGGTGGAGATGAAAGCAAGTCAGGTGGTGCAACATTCGCGATTTCCGGGCAGTTGGCATTGGGTTCAACTTTGAATCTTGAAGCTGCATCGGCTCCAAACACAATCTATGCAATTCCTGCAAATACTATTGAAAACATCTATAGCTTCAGCAAAGAGAATTTGAAAACATTTTCAATTGAAAACGGTGGTAAATTTTCAGCGAGCATCGATGCGAGCAAAGGTGATTACTTGTTGGTTGCCATTGATACCACAGCAGCGAATCGATTGGATGGAGTTCGCGGTGTTCTTTCTCTCAAAGACGACAGTGGTTCGTTGATGAGAATTCCAGCAGCTGAAGGCAAAGGTTCTGTCGACATGGGAACATTGTCGGCTGATGGATCGGGCAAAGAATACACATCTGCGAAAAAGACCGATGATGTTGCCTCTTCGTTCTCGCTTGATTTAAGCAAGATGAAAGAGCTGGCACGCACCGACGATTCGGCCCGCCAGCTGATCAATGTGGTTGCCAACATCAAAGACAATGGCGATTATTTCTTTGCTAAGCCTTACATGGTTTTCAATGCG
>Ga0214923_10001224_pt1 | contig 37066 bp, 23 predicted proteins | sample LL1510_MetaG_FD_177993 | JGI IMG/M metagenome (GOLD analysis project Ga0214923, IMG submission 177993) | Freshwater microbial communities from Lake Lanier, Atlanta, Georgia, United States - LL-1510 | ecosystem: Environmental > Aquatic > Freshwater > Lake | place: USA: Georgia | collected...
TGGTTGTTCATTTGGCGCGGGGGAATAAGGAGTAACAGCCTCTTCTGGCAGTTGTTGTTGTTGTTGTTGTTGTTGTTGTTGTTGTTGTTGTTGTTGTTGTTGTTGTTGTTGTTGTTGTTGTTGTTGGGGCGGCGGCGCTAGAGGGCGAATTGGAGAAGGTGTAGTAGTTTTTTCTGAAATTGCTTGCTGTTGATTAGATGCATCAGTTGGAGACGTTGATGTTTTCAGCGTTAACGGTGATGGTTGTTGCAGTGATGTTATTGCCACACTTGCTCCGGGGCTAACGCTTAAAGCGACTCTGCTAGCCGGTACTCCATTTAATGGTTGCGTTACTGGACTCGATTGCACCACTCCAGCTGCGGGCGCTGATAGGAGAGATGGCTCTATCATGGTGCCTTGTGTGGAATCAACGCTCAAAGACATGCTCCTATTGGCTGTTACTTCTGTTTTTTTTTTAGTCACATCGTCGGGCTCTGTTTGCATTTTGGTATCAATAGGTGTTGCTGGAGGGGGCAAGGTCGGCAAAGAGCTTGGCATGATTACTTGTGGTGGTGGCGGTGGCGGTGGAACTTGAGCTGTCTGCACTGCTAGAGTGCCTCCCTTTTTGAGGGTAATGCATGCTTGTTTAAGCTTTTCGTAAATTTGTTGTGCCTTCGTTAAAAATGGTGCGTTTGCAGTTTTTAAAAGACCAAGTTGGTTTGGATGCTTAGTAATTTGTTTGTACAGCTCCTTGCCATGGCGCAGCGAAAGAAGTGTTAAATTGTTGAGCGAACCACTGGCCATGGGACACTTGTTTTCATTTAAAAGCAAATCAACAAATACGGCCTTAAATAACTCTGGATCTTTGCCGATGAGACGTCTAATTTTTAGGTAATCGCGGGTAAATGCGCTTAAGAATTTGGCAATGAAGCGTTCGCGAAATGCAAGCCAGAAGCAGCCAATATTATTGATGCCTTTGCCGGTGCTATCAGGTGTAGTTGCATTATCAAGGGCTGCTATTTGGTACTGCCTGATTGGGTCATCAATCCAGCCGCTGCTTTTGGCATTTTTTAGAAAGGCTAAAATCTCATTTTTGTATTTCTGTTCTGTGCGGGTTAATTTGATCTGACCTGTGGCCAGTGATTGTGTTGTTGCGCTCTTGCTTGCGGTGGTAGCAATGTTGCTGAAGGTGCAGGCGGTGTTCCAACCGGTGATGCCGGCTGTTGTTATAGTCGGTTTTGCGCTGCTGACGATCAATGGTTCGGTCCAGGTCCAGAGGGGAGTAAGCCCAGTAATTGGGGCGGCGTCATCGGCAGCAGTAATGCCTATGGCAAAAGTTCTGCCTGAGGTGGTATTCAGGCAGCTGCCCCATATTTTGAAAGTGGGTAATGGGTCACCGTCGCTGCTTCCTAGAAGCGCTGAAAAATTAAGCTTATCATCGTCCGGAGCGAGGCTCTTGGAATCGGCTATGGTGCCAGGGTCACCGTTTTTTGGGGTACAGTACATAGTTATTTCACTGCCCTGTGCTGTTGTAGTAACTGCAATATTGTATTCAGAATATTGAAACCATGACGGGTTTGTGCATGCATAACTGGTCGCGCTGCCATTGACCGCACTGGCAAAACCAATAGTGATTGTCGCCGATGTTGGTGCTCCTCCTCCAGCAGGAGCGGTTAAAGTGCATAATGCTGATATATAGCCACCATTGACAGGATCTATACCAGGAAACCAGGTATAGGCGCATGGTGCATTTGCGGCAATTGTCAGGTTGGCAGTAGTTGCAACCGAAGGCGGCGCTGGTGGTGCTGCGGGGGTGCTTAGTGCCCCTATGTTCACGGTTGATTCTGATGTTAAAGACTGTCTTTTTAATGCAGCATCAATCATAGTTTGGGTTTGAAGTGTATGAACCTTGTCTTCAAGTGATTGCAGGTGTACCGCGGTAGCAAGATCTTGTTGGGTTACTTGTTGACTTTGCGGTTGCATGCCATATCCCATGCCCATACCTACGGCTCCAGGCATGCCCATGGCTCCAGGCATGCCCATGGCGCCAGGCATGCCCATTGCGCCGCCCATCATGGTGCCACCCATGCCTCCCATGCCAAAGGCACCGCCCATGCCACCCATCATGCCCATACCGCCCATGCCGTAGGGGCTCATGCCATACATACCCATGCCACCCATTTTACCCATAACAGTAGCACCTTGCATGCCGTTTAAGCCTTGCATAATAGCAGCGCCGCCAGCGCCCAGAGCGCCACCAGAAAGGAGCGAAGCATTGAGGTTGTTTGTTGCCTGCAGTGCCATCATTTCAGCCATCGGATTATGACTGTTCATGGCGCTGCTCATCATGCTATTGACACTGTTTTCAAGCTCATTATTGTTTACCGCAGCTTGTATACGGGTGGGGGCGTATCTGACCGGATCAGTGAGCCAGCGAATAATGTTGCTAATATCTGCCAAATATTCTTGCGTCAAATTGAACTTACGTGGGTTATTTTGGAGGTAGGTATAAAACGCGATTATTTTTTGGCGATCGCTTTGGTATTGTGGATCAGTAACATCAGTGGGTAGACAATCAAGCTTTAGAAGTGCGCCTACAAAGGCATCGTGCAATGGCCGTTTGTTTATTAAACGTCGCATGACAATAAACTGCTTTAGTTTACCTTGATAGGTTAAGCGGCTATCAGTTCGGTTTACGTCGAGGCGTTTACACATGGCGTCAAATACGGCAATGGTCGAGATGAAAGTTTTCATATACGGGGTTCTCATTGCGCTATATCCGGTAGAATAAATGTAATTGTACAAGTCGATTTGGCGTGTTGACCAGCCATTGGAAACGAGAGATGAATTGGTGAGTGGTGGTCCCAGTGCCTTGAGAGGGTCATCTTGACCTTTTAATAAACTGAATGCGACATTTACATATCCTTGCGTTGCATTATTTGCGTTTGTATTTGGTGATTGATACACGTACGAAGCGATATCTTCGTAGTTAGAATCAGGATGTTGCATTAAGGTTTTAAAGTTTTCAAAAATGGCGATGATGCGTTGAACTTCGATAAGGCGGTGGTCAATTTTTGCCTCATTACTTCCTTTTTTTGGCATACCAAAGTCATCGGAGTTATCAAGAATGCAGTGATATAACTTTAACGTATCAAGGACTCCTTGTGGGGGAATGTATGGGGGAAATGCTTTTGTGTCTGGTAGTAGGCCCTTTGGTGAAAACATGAGGTCCATGAGATCTTTGTTGGCACCAATTGCTTCTCGTTGCTGTGTATTCTTCATTTGTGCATAAACCCCAACCACAAATGCGTCATTTTTTACTTTGTCAGTAAGGTCGCCTGCTGATTGTTGTATAAAAGTGAGGAGCTGATTAGTCGCAGCGGCATATTTATTTTCTTTGGCGGCGGCTGCAGTCGCACTTGCTTTTTGATCGATTTCCTGTTTTTTTGCCGCTTTTGCTTCTGGTGAGCTAGCGATAGGAGAAGCGGCATCGATTGCCGTAAAGAACGCAATCATATTGGCCACAAGTCTTTTGCGCAGCTCGTCACCATCAATTTTAAAATCGTGCGGATTATTTTGTATGCAGTGGAATAATGAAAGACCTATTTGTGCGGTGTTTTCATCAATGCCTGCAGACTGGGGTGCGTCAAGCGAAACGCCATTAGGGAGCGTAAAAATACCAGCAGGGGAAAAGAACGTATTAAATAGGGCTGGTGTGTTGCCAATAATGTCTCTGTTTTTCTCATCAGTTATTTCTGAGTAAATCGACATCAGTGCTTGGCCATAGGTGCCGATATTTTTGAGGTTCAAGTAGCTTGCGTTAAGAAGCGTTGTTAGATCTTGTGTTGCCGTTGGTATCGCAGCGCGTGCTGCTGCATGTGCTGCATCAATTGAGTGAAGGAGTGAGGAAAATACTGGGTTAAAGGCGTTATTGTCAAATTGTAAGTCGTTTGGATTTACGCTTACTGCTTTGATAAATGCTTGGGTTGCTTCTAGGGATGGTTGATCAAGTCCTGCTGGAATATGATCGATGCAAAAAGCGCCGTTGTTAAAGAGACAGAGATGGGCAAAATAATTTTTACCAATAACGGCGCGCGCGTCACTGCGATTTACCAGTCCGGTGAGCTGTGCCAATGAGGTTTGGTATTGTGCTAAAAGACCTGCTGAAGGCGTAGCGCCTGCAGTTGTCCCATCGAGTTGCTTGATGCTTGCTTGTAAGCTCTGTGTTGCGCTGGTGGCTGTGGTGACTACGGGGGTATCAGTAGCGCTCATACTTATTGCTTTAAACAATGATTGAAGTCTACTTAATGTGGCTTCAAGTGCTTTTTCAGTGCTCGAAGTATCTTTGCTGCCCTTTTCAATATTGATGAGATACGAAATAAACAAGTACCCTTCTTCGCTGAGCACATAATGATCATCGTTGCTTAGTGCAGCTGCTTGATCAAAAAAAGCTTGAGGCAGGGAAAGTAGAGCGGGACAGTAGAGGGCGCTGCGTATAGTGGCATCAGTTAAAATGCCTTGTGTCACGTCGGAACGAGTAGGATCGCCACATGTCGTTGCTAGTTTAGCGAGTTGTTGGATAATTATTGCTCGCCTTGAATCCTTGTCAAAGATGTCGGGAAAAACATTGAGATTAGTCGACTCGTATACTGCCATAAAAAAGGTATGTAGGGGTCTGATTAATTCGGTGTACAATGCTGAGCGAGATGGGCTCACAAACGTTTTGTTTGTTGCGGCTTCAACGGCAGTTCTAATGGTGTTTTGTAATTGAAAAAATTTCCCTATTAAATCTTGCTGCTGTGGGTTGAAGGCCTTTTGTAAATCAGGTGAAACAGTATCAGGATAGACTGTATTTGTGCCGGTCAGTAGCTCCGTGTACATGGTCTGATTGTCAATTATGACCGTCTGATTTGTCTGCAGAAACGAGACGAGAAGCTGCATAATCTGAGTGAAAACGGGACCTGGTTTGGTGGCTTCTGGCAGGTGCAGCATATCCAGAACTTTATGATAGGTAAGCTGGCTACCATCATTTGCGGTGGGAGGTACAATAGCAACAGCAGGTGGCGTTTCAAAAGGATCCGTACTTGGTGGCGTCATGGCCAAAATAACGGCACGTGCTTGCGCCAGGAGCTGGCCAAGCTGCGTTGAAAGGAGCACATCGTCTGCGATAAGCTCCTGGCAAGATTTAACTAGTAAGTCAATAGTGTTTGTGCCATATGAGTCTTTAATGCCAAAAACGCCCTTGTTTTGTTGCAGCGTGGTAAAAAGCGTAAGTATTGCCGTTTTGAAGAGTTGTTTTTCCGCTATTGATGTGGTTTGGGAGGCAAGCACGCTACTTGCAGCGGTAAAAAATGCAGGAGGAAGCCAGAGCAAGGATTGTAGAAATGGCTCTGTGGTTGGTGCTGCCAGTGTTGTTTGGTTTGCAATTGCCTGCGTGAGAAGCTGATTCATCGGCATAAAGTAATGGGTCGCCAGCAAATTGAGAATGTCTGGGGTAATAACAAAAGAGGTGTTTAGCGTATTTTTTCCCGGGGCAAAAGCTGTTGCATCTTGTGCTGCATATAAAAGCGTGAGCTCATGACCATAGCGCGCGCAGAGCGCAACATCAGGTTGCTGCAAGAGCGTATCTTGCATGATTTTTTTTATTTGGGTGATTTCTTGCTGTGCAAGGTATGGATTGGTAGCAATGACTGCTTCTTCTGCTATTTCTTTTTCGGTAGCGACTAATGCTTTTTTTGTATCGCCACTGAGCCCGACGCTTGGATCTCCCATCGTGCTTACCGCGGTTATAGTGCTGCGTGCTGCGGAGCTGGTTTCAAGCAGATGCGCATCCTTTTCTCGTTGTCGCAGAGTATTCCATGCCTGGATAAAAGCTGTTGCGGTAGCCGTTGCCCCTGCAACGCCACCGGCAGCCACGAGAGGATTTGCTTTTGCTGGAGTTTTTTCGGCGGCGATTGCTGCGTGTAGTTGCTGCATAAGCGCGGCGTCAGCTGGTGATAGCGGCACCTCGGTATAATTAGCGTAGGCCGCCTGTGTATTATAGGCTTGGTTTTGAAGTGCTGCATTTTGACTGAGCTGTAGCGCATCCCATCGACTAATGTTTAGAGCGGTGATCAGTTTAGTGCCGGCGGTAATAGCGTCCTGCAATTGTGCAGGGTTTAGCCTTCCCTGTTGCTGTGCTTGTTGTAATGCTTCTTTGGTTAGAAGCGGCAGCACGACAGCCAGAAGTGTTTGTTGCAGCTCACTGCGGCTTGCAATAATGTGTGCAGATGAATCTTTAGAGATGAGCTCGTACACTCTTTTTGCAGTGGCAGTAAATTGTGTTGGGTTTTGCAATGCTGGTGCTGCTTGTACGAGTTGCCTATAGATTGCTGCCTGCTCACTGGTGAAATTGCCAGGATCGGCAGGAATAGTGGGAAATGCCAACGGTGTTGGTGTATTGACCTGCATGCTGGCAGCACTGGCAGGAGAGCTACTGGCGCCCTGGTTGGCACGTGGGGTTGCAAATTCTTTGGCGCGCAAATCGGCAAGGCCACTAATGGCGCTTGCTGTTTGTGGTGCGCTTGTGCCTTCTGAAAAGCACAGAGAAAGACAGAGCAGAACAGTAATCAATCTCATGCACGAATCCTTTGTACGCAAAAGCTTAAGCGTGGCCGTCAGCGTAAAAACAATGATTCAAAAAGCTCAATGGTTTAGAGATATGAACTATAGGGATGGTCTTGTGAACTCCATTCAAGACTCTTTGGGTCTACCCTAAATGGGTATCTGGGAATGAGTAAAAGCGGTTCCTGTAGTGACGTTGATCTATCGTCATGTAGATTCTACAAAGGTAATGCGACCATATCAGGCTTAATAAGCTGTCTAAATTCTTCAGAGCACCGATTCCAATCAACTAAATCAAGGGTATATGGCAAATATGGCAGCAGTTATATCTTTATTGGTACTCAGATCGCTGCGATATTCTTCAAAGCGTTTTTGCGCCTTGAGAAGACTTGTTAATGACAGTTTTTTTGACCATATTCTAATACCTTTGCCACACAAATTATGTTTTTTTGTTCAAACGAAAAGCAGTATACGCACAGGCCATGCCCGCTGTATAGCGATGCCTCCTAGAACCGGTGCGAGAGCGTGCCAGAAAAGCCATACCCGGAAATACCAAATACCCCTGGAATGGTAAATGTATAGAAGGCTCTTAGGGTAAGTGCACTATAGGGAAATCGTGCAAGTGGAATAAGCCTGAAAGATCCAGCAATAGTATGCGTAGATTGTGATGGTGTGGTGGCAGCAAGGTAGTTGATGTTATTTGCTTGTAATGAGACGCCACTACCAAACGCGCTATGGGTGGTCAGGCTGAAGGGTGTGTAGGTGGTAGTGCTGCCGGAAACACTCGTCTGTGCATAGCTAAGCGTGGAGAGTGCATAGACTCCTGCTTGCCAGGCAAGGACTGGGGTTACTTTTTCGGCGCCGGTATATTGAAAGCGGTATTCAGCTGAGAGGGTGGCGCGTTTATATGCGGCATCAAGGTGCGCGGTTATATCGGCGGTTTTTCCTGGCTGTACCGTCACTGGTTGAGTGAGAAGATTAATGAGTGGAAATAAGCGACGTGCGTTTAATTTGCCGGCGAGCGCATAGCGTCCCCATTGAGCATCTTGGCCTTCAATAAGATAACTGGGTGAGCGTATTTCTTCTGCGGCGACACCAAGCTGTCCGGTTGCTGAAGCTGCTGCTGATAGGGTAATGCCGTAAAACTGAGCAATGGTGATATGGCCACGCGCGTGAAGGCCAAACATGACATGACTACCGGTGCCAAGGATCGGCTCAAAGAGATATTTGCCGCTGGCGCGACTAGTGGTGGGAAAGGTCATAAGACCCCCAACATGAAAATCGAGGTCTTCTCCGACATCTGGTTTGCATAAAAACACGAGGGTGATGTCTGCAGCGCCTTGGGCACTTTGGCTGTCCCTGAGCATGCCATAATGGAGAGGATCTTGTTGATTTGCGCTTGCAGGAGCACTTTGCGTGACGGCGCCGCTAAAAAAATCAGCGATACCGACTTGGGTGCTTTCTACCGTAATAGTATTGGTATTACTGACGGTCAGGCCCAGGACTTGGTTGGTGTGCACCCATGGTATGATAGTGTGGATAGAAATCCAATTATCAATAAGTACGCTGTTGATCATAGTAAAGCCGTATTGCTCAATCCACGGGGCAAAGGCAATTTTACCGGTCAGGGGATTGATGGATCCCGTGGTTGGCGAGGCGTACGCAGTGGCATGGGCGCTATCGTGGATAATGTCTTGCGGAAACAGGGATTGTTCGGTTCCTTGTGACCACGCCGGAAATGGGCCGGATGGGTTACTTGCAAATACCGTTATAAAGGGGTAGATGGCTGCAGTTGCCGTATCGTAAAAACCGAAATAAGAACCGAGCTTGTCTTTGGCAAGACTATGCCAATAAAAGCCTTCAATACCGATAGCAGTTTGAATAGTGCCGTTCGACGTGGATGGCGCGAGAAAGGGGAGGTTTTCGCTGGTTTGCCAAGGGGCGGCGTTGGGGAGTTTATAGAATGTTTTTGCGGTCGGAATGGCGGTTGCGGCATCAATGGAGGTGGTGAGGATGGCGCCTGCGGTTATGAGCGCGGTGTATGCAATGAGGCGGGAAAGAAGTGACATAGAATTAGTTCCTTTTACCATGTACCTGGATTCCACGCCTTCTACGAAGGCTCTGAATGACGGCGGTGTTACCTGGATTGCCACACCTTGATCGTCGCGTTCTTGTGGTAGCGATACGTACATTGTCACTCAGAGGAGCCCGCCGTGAAGGCCGGGCGACGTGGAGTCCAGGTGATTACCTATTTTTTCCTGTTGCGTGCAATCATTCCCTAAAAAAGAGGGCGGGAAATTACTCCCGCCCTGGTATGTTGTGTATTTGTCTGATTAGAACGAAATACCTACTTTACCCCATACGCTATAGCCAGCAAGTGCTGTGTTATAGCCGGATGGTTGGAATTCACCTTTACCGCCAATACCAACGATAATTGGGCATGCGCAGCAGTTAAGCTTGTAGCTTACGCCACCAACGATGTTATGGGTGAGTTGAGTGCCCGTAACGGCAGGAAGGCTGCTGACATTGTAACGAACCGTGAGTGGTGCGCCTGATTCTGCATTCGCATTAACACCGGTTTCGGTGCTTGCGGCCTGCACAAGAAGTGACGAGGTGGTTACGCCAGAAGCTTGGATAGGGCCGTTCAGACTGGTGTAAGCACCAGCGCGAATATTAAGATCGTCGTCTGTTTGTGCCAAGTCTGCATATGGGATGATTAACGGTGTGCCACCGGCATCTCCGTTTGAACCAAGAAGATAACCATGTTTGGTTACCGGACCAGCAGTATCGCTAAAGTCATAACCATGGCCACTTGCGGTATCATTTTCACCGATGTAGCCACCGTCATCATTGATAACAGCGTCGCCAGTCAAATAGGATGTACCACCATACACAAATACAGCGTTACCTGAAGTGGTGTCAGCTGGGTTTGTTGGGGCAATGCCAGTTTGCATGCTGTAGTGAGGATGCGCAAAGGCATACTTGTCATTTACCCAAATATCCTTGAGCGTCACACTTTCCTTTTGGTGCCAGTACAATTCATAGCCAAGATTAAAACCAAAGTTTTTCCACTCAGCAGACACACCAGCCAAGAAGTTAACTTGGTTTTTTGGGGTAACGGCGTGGTTCGCGGTCAATACGTTGGCACCAGGTTGAACACCGGTTACTCCATTTTGCATGAATTGCTTATAGCGACCCATTGGTACAATGATTTTGTCGGTCAAATCATAGACGCCCATGGTGCGTAGTTCAGTACCTTTAAAAAAGTACTTCCAGTTGACCATAAAGTCCAAGCCAACGCGTACATCACCAGTGTTTTGTACATCAAAATGCACAAGGCCGGTTGCACCAGCGCCGATATGACCACGAGCACCATAGATTGGTTCAAGCAGCTCAACGCACGCAGTGTCATTACCGGTTGGAATTTGGATGACAGCACCAACGCCAACACGCATGCCTTTAACCAGGGCTTTGACATTAGTTGTGTAGTTCAGGCCAAGCTCAAGATCTGCAAGACCAGTAGCGGTATGAAACGCATCGTCAACAAGGCTATTCGTCAGTGCTCTTTGGTTTACTTGTGTGTTGGTACCATCAATAGTGCTGGTCAATGAGCCATCAAAGTAATCAAGCACGCTATAACCGGACTTACCGTCCATAGCGGGAATCGAACCTAAATGACCATTAGTCAGCGTCGCACGCATGCTGGTACGCACTTGTACAATCGGAGCACGAACAGTGAAGGCAAGGCCATCAAGGAGTGCATCAAGCGATTGTGTCCAGCCAAGGTAGGCACCATAGCTTTGACGACGAGGGCTGAGGTTGACGGTGCCATACGCTGGAACGCGATCAGGCGCAAAAGAGTCTGTGGTATGTCCCAGGCCACTTACTGCGCTAGCAGCATGTGCCAAGTTTAGACCGTCAGAGTTTGGGGTATGTTGCAAGTCAGTATTAAACAACTTGGTGTCCAAAGTGCTTGCAGTTGCAACGCCGGGTGTTACCACAATAGTACCGGTTGGCGCTGTCGGTGTGCCCATGCCAAAGTAATTAGCAAGCGCGGTGTAATTGGTATTTTGATTGTAAAAACCAGTTACGTCAAAACGTGCACCAAATGGCTTTGCACATTTCTTCTTTTTCATGCTGTTGTTTTTTGCATCAGCAACGCATTGTGCCGAATCCTTGCAGGATTTTTCACAACTATCGTCTTTTTTTTCGCCGAGGTGGTTGCTGATTGTCCATCTTGTACCGAGATCTGCGAGTTCGTCGCGATGAGCGATGAATGTGCTACCAGTTTGAATAGCAGCATGCGCAAAGCCGGTACAAGCAGACAACGCTGCAAGTAGACCTTTTACGGTTTTATTCATAATTTCGACCTTCCTTATTGGTGTAGCCATTCACAGCCCACGGCACGGCCTGCGTCCGTCATAGCCGATGACAAGATACAGAGGTGATTGCGTGCGATGTATTCAAAAATAAAAAGATGCGTTACCGAGAATACAGCACACGGTGGTTGTGAAATTTTTTACTAAAGATATTTTCTCTCAAAATTGAAATCCGAGTTTTGCCCATACGCGTATTGTTTCCAATGCGTTATTGCGGTTTGATTCTTGGAGTTCAACAAGCCCGCCAAGGCCCAGTATGCATGGCCATTGGCCTGTTGCGCGGTAGCCAATACCGGCAACAAGGCTGTGTGTAATTTGTGCTGGTGTGCTGGTGTGCGTGGCATATACATTGTAATTGACCGGTTGGTAGCCAGTGCCTGCGGCGTCTACACCCGTACCTGAGGTTGGGGTTCGATTGGTGAGAGCCGAGAGATTGTGCCCATATTTTTGAATAGGACCGTTCATGCTCGTAAAAGCACCAGGATAGTGGCCGCCAGCAGATAATTGAGCGTTGTTTGCGCGCAATGGTGCCGTGCTGCTACCATCATTGTTGGCGCCTATGTAGTTGAAATGTTTTTGGAGTGGGGAATTTGCGTCACTATAGCTGCCGGTACCAGTTGTTGCACTGTGCCGTACAATGGTGCCTCCGCTGTCTGTCGTTGAAGTACCACCAAGTACTGTAGTGCCCAGGGCGAGTGGATACATTGAGTAGTGGTTGTGGGCAAGGGCATAGGTATCATCGGTCCACAGTGTTGTGGTTTTTGGTGTTGCTGTTTCTGCTTGGTGCCAGTAGAGGTTGTATGCAGCATCAACGGTTACGTTTTTCCACGCAACGCTTATGCCGAGCAAGGCATCAAGTTGGCAACGTGACTCGATCGTGTGATCCATAGAGAGTACGTTAGCTGCCGGATGGACCATGCAATACAAATGACGCATAACGAGGCGGTATGGCGAGGCAGGAAGCATGACTTTATTGTTAATGTCATACAGTGTTGCCATACGACGCTCGGTCCCATCAAAAAAATATTTAAAATCGGCAGCAATGTCGCAGCCAATAGTCAGATCATTGTCGTTTTCATACGCATTGATGTGAAAGAGGCCGTTTGCACCAAGTGCAACGTGCCCGCGTGCACCGAGTTGTGGCTCAAAGAGGTATTCGTTGGTCATAACATTGCCGGCAGGAATCTGGATGCTGGCGCCCACGGTAAGATTGAAGCGTTCTTCAGCGTAACACTGCCACAACAGGCGTGCATCGATATCACCAAGGCCAACTACGACAACGCGGTCAGTGCTTATTTTGCCACGCAGCAGTGGCTTTTGCATGACGTTTGAATACACCGAGCTGCTCTTGCTTAGATTTCCGCTAAAATAATCAGTAAGCGTTGCACCCATCGGCCCGTCGGTTGTCGGAATATTGGAAGCTTTTGCGCGCGAGGCATCCGGATTGAGTGTAGAGGATACGCCACCAACCGGAATGGTTATGCGCCCACGAAGCCCTTTTACGGTGCCTTCAAATGATTGATCCCAGCTCAGCAGAACGCCATAACTTTGGCGCGACGGCTTGAAAAGCAGTGGGCCGCTCATCGGTGTTTGGCCAACCGTGCTGCCGTCGCTGTTTGGTGAGTGATCGATATTAAAGGAATAAAGTGCGTTTTGCTGGACCGTCTCAAAGGTGTCGTTGGTGCCGGGAAGCGAGTACTGGGTAACGGTTATTTGTCCACTGGTGCCCATACCAAAATACGTGGCAATGTCGGTGCCGTTAATTGCCGTAGAGAAGTAAGGGGACATAGTAAAAAGAGCGCCGGCTTTGTCTCTGCTTTTTTTGGTGCGAAAGTGATTGTTTGTTACCCACTCAACTGCCTGATAGGCCAGCTCGTCTCTGGTAGCCATAAAAGTACGATCGCCAACAATGTCACTACGTGCTGCAGTGCTGACACATACCATAAGAGTGATTAGCCGAACTATCTTCTTCATAGAGGACTTTCTTTATAGAGTGGGTACAAGTAATGTTTTACTCTTGTCGAGGTGGCGCACCGTAGTATGAAAAAGACGCGAAAGGCAAGAAATTTGCAATTCGCTGGCGGGGGGATTATCTTTTCTCTGGGTTAGTGAAAAACGGTTGCAGCAATGTACAAACCTTCAGAGTCTTGAAAACAAGGTATACGCCGTATGACTACTATTAAACGACCTATCATTTCCGTTATATCACCAGTCGGTTTTGGCATGCATGGCCAAGTGCTTTCCGGCATTTTGCACTCACCGTATGCACGGAGCGACGCAGTACAACTCCATCATTTTTTCACGCGTGGCTTTTCAGAAGAGGTTATCCGCTCTGTTGTTGAGTACTGTCTCAGTCTGCACACAACGGCATTTATTACACTTGGTCTTACGTGCTCACTGGTTATTCAACGGGTGCTTGCCGAGAAAGGCTTATCCATTCCCGTTGTTTTTGCCGGTATTTCCGATCCCTACGCTTATGGCCTTGCCGAACATGTGCGTGATCTTGCTGCGCGCAATATGACGGGCATTACGTATAGTCCGTATGAAACGCGTAAAGCAGCGGAATTTTTATGCGCTGCTAAACCGCATGCTAAATCTATTTTATTTGTCTCTGAGCGCGTTACTACGACAGGAGCCTATCAGGGATTACTCTGGGAAAAGCGTGAAATTGATACGGTACGCACAGCCTGCGAAACGCGTGGTATCGAAGTGCATTATTATGCGGCGCAAAGTATTGCAGAAGCCTATAGCTACTTGCGGGAGAAGAGTCATCTGTTTGATACGCTCATGATTCTTGAAGGAAGTGCTGGTGTTGGCTTTTTTGAGCCGGTCGGCATTGTGTGTGCAGAGCAAAAAAAAACATTATTTACTGGCTTGATTGCACCGGTTAGAAGCAGCGCAGCACTTGGGTATGGTGCCTCGTATCAATCGATGGGTACTCATGCCATGGCATATGCCTATCGGATTGTGGTAGAGGGCACACCAATCGCGCAGCTCCCGCCGTATTATGATGCAAAAGCGCGGCGTCCTGCCGCAAACCTGGCACTTGCTGCTGCGCAGGGTCTTGCACCAGAGCATGTAGCACGCGTGTGTGAAGAGTTTGATGGGCTGGTCTTTAAGGATGTTACGCTACAGGGGGCGGGCACGGAGTAATACATACTCATAAAAGAAGAAGGGCGACGTTTTTAGGCGTCGCCCTTCTTCTTTGCGAGTAACAACGGTGATTGTAGTACGCGTAAGAAATCTTAGAAAGTGAAGCTACCCTTAATCCAGAGGGCCCATGAGTGGATGCCGCTGTTGTCATTGGTGCGAGCAGCAAACTCACATTCTGCGCCGGATGATACGGTGACTGGAAAGCGGTTGTTGCGCCATGCCCAGTCGCCGACAAGCGCGAGTTTGTGCGTAATGTCTGATCTGCCCAGACACGCCTTGGTACTGATGTAGGTTTGTGCATAATTGTTTTGATCAGTAATAGCGTGGCCGGTGCCGCGTGAATCATTGGCCACGGTGCCGATATTTCCCTCTTGCTGTACAGGGCCACCAAAGGTGCCGGCGAGTGGAGTATCAATATTGGTATCAGCGCCAACAACAATCCCATTATTAACTGGGCTGCCCTGTGCAAGAAGGCCATAGGTCATATCAAACCATTTGCTTGATTGAGGGAGCCGAACGGTTTCCTCGGTATGGGCATGCAGGTTGTAGTAGCCGTGTATTTTGAAGTCACGGTACTGGAGGCGCCCCCCGATGATAAGATCGAGCTGCTCGCCGGGGCTTACAAAAACTGGCCGTGTGAGCACATTGGCTGCAGGGGTTGCGCTAGTAGCGCCAGCAGTTGCGACATTGCGGTACTGGCTGCCGGTAAGCATACCGCTATACCACCATGAATAAATGCCCAGCGTGCGTGTTTCGGTGCCTTGAAATGCGTGGCGGTAGTTGGCATAGCCAATCAGATCAAGACTGGTGTCATTATCAAAAGTTGCCAGGCGATGAATGCTGTGCACGGTGGCGCCAATGGCACGGTGGTGGCTGCCGACAACGGGTTGAAATAAGTACGTACCGTTTAAATCTTTGTTGGTTGGTACAATGCCGTAGACGCCTACGTTGATCATGCCGCGCTCATAAAAATAGGCACCGTATGAAAGGCCAATTTGCAGATCCGCGATAGCGACCGTGCGGTGCGCTTTGCCATCAATGAGTGCGTACTGTAGGGGGTTTTGTTTTGCAGAGGTTGTCTTGCTCAGTGTTGCGCCAGCAAAATAGCCTTGCAGCGTGGTGCCTTGTTGGCCATAGGTCGTTTCACTATGGGCAATTGATTTAAAGGTAGCGCGCAGATCGTGAGATGCGGATACGACGGGCAGCTCAACAACAAGCGAAAGATGCGGTAAAAAGGCGTGCAGCGGTTGGCGCAGGGTAAAGTGTACGCCACTTTCCGTGCGTACGGGATTAAAACTGATGGTACCAAACATACCACCGGTGGTGCCTGGGGCGCCCAGGTGATCGATAGCGGCAGAATAAAGGGTTAAGGCGTCTTGTTGTGTGGTCGTCGCTTCACCTGGCTGAATAGAAAGCGTGCCTACTTGGTTTCCATCCACTGCTTGACCACCGCCAAAGGCGCGCGCAAGATCATAGGCATTGTGCGAACGACGATAATACGGCGCTGCTGAGAGCGTAGTGCCAAGCAACCGTGAATTGAGTGCATCTTTGCCGGCCCATGAGCGGCCGGTCAGTTCCAAAATAAGGTTGTGACTTAAGGTATCGCGCGCGCGTACGTAGGTGCGATTGCTTAGAATGGTTGCCTGCATATATGCAGGAGACAACAAGAGGAGAAAGGCTAATGAGTGGTTGATTTTCATAGGGCATTCTTTCAACAAAAAGGTAGTGGCGCTGGATACGCACCGCTTATGTCGCGGACTGTACTAAGTGGTTTGTAGGAAAGGCAATGGATTGATGCGAGAAAAAGCAAAGAGGGGCGACCATAAGTCGCCCCCCCGTAAATAGATGCTTAGCTCGATTAGAAGCAGAAGCCGAATTTACCAAATACAGCCCATGTTGAAAGAGCTTGGTTGTTTGCAGTGACATCAATTTCACCACCGGCACGAACGTACATTGGTACGCTTGTGTCGAAGCGGTAACCAACGTTGCCACCCACTTTGTGGATAACTTGCGCAGGTGTTGTGCAAGCAGCAAGATCCAGAGCGTAAGTGCCAGAAAGGTCAGCTGGTGCAAGAACCAATGCTGTGCTTACGTTGCCCGTGACTGCGCTTCCAGTAATTGCAGAAGTAGCCTCATTCCATGTTGGGGTCAACGTTACGTTTTCCTTTTGAGCATAGAAGAAGTTGTATGCGACATTTACTGTCATACGGTTGTAGCGATATGCAAGTCCAGCAACAGCTTCAAGGCGGCTGCGTGGTTCTACGCTAACAGCCAAAGTTGAAAGGTTTGCAAGAGGAGAAGCGTGTGTATCTCCTACTATGAACGTTCCGTAGTATTGACCAGCGGCTACTGAGCCGTTCGCTACACTGTACAAGCCAAGTGTGCGTACGTCTGCAGCGCTAAAGCCGTAGCTGTAACGACCCCATGCCTCAAAATTCAATGCGCTTGCTTTGTCCTCGCTCTTCCACAGGTTAAAGCGACCATCAAGGCCAGCACCCAAGAAGAAGTTGCGACGGCCATACGAAGGTTCAAAAACCACTACGCCGGTGTTTTTGCTACCAGTAGGAACTTGACCATAGATGTGCGCGCCAAAGCTGTATGCTTTTTCACGTACAAAGCGGTATGACAATGTTACGCCAACATCTGCAACGCCGGTAAGGCTGGTGAATGTTGCTGGGATTGTCTGGTTTGCCAAAGCAGCAAGATAAGGAGTTGTGCTGCTACCAGTCTTTACAAACGTGCCTTGGAAATAGTTTGAAAGATTGTTGTTGCTGGTAACTTCAGTGCTTGCCGTTTCAGGCGAGTAAGTAGCACGCATTTCTGTGCGTACATATACAATCGGAGCTTCTACGCTGAACGAAAGTCCTTTAACGAACTTGCTCAATGATTGCGTCCAACCGATTTGTGCGCCAGCTTCAATGCGGCGTGGTACCATGTTAACGACGCCACCAAGAGAACCGTTTGCTAATGTATGCAATGGTTCAATGTACTTAGATAATGCGCCCGTGCTGGTTGTTGCAGGGTAAGCGCTAACCGTGATTGCGCCATCTGGCAGTGCGTTTGTGCCCGTACCGAAGTACTTAGCAATGTCGCTGTCTTTGTACGTTACACGACCAAAGCCAGTTACGCTTATGTTCGCACCCATGCCATCTTTTTTGCCTTTGCAGGCACGACCACTAGCTCTGGACATCAACACGTTGTTGCTCAGAGTGCCACGATCGGCCATAAATGTCTTATTAGTAGAGGTTGCTTCAAGTGAGGCACTTGTTGCTGCTGCTACTGCCAAGAGGCCCTGTATGATTTTCTTCATACTAGATTCTCCTACGTTGTTACTACTTTTATTTTCCACTGATTTGGCATGCCTACATCGCTGCATGCACGCCAAGTGCTTCTTCAGTGAGTGTTGTCTCGTGCAAAATCAAGTTAAAGAAACGTACCCGCGAAAACAAGAATTTCGAAATATTTTTTTTCAAAGCCCTCTCGGCGAGCGGTTTTCAGCGCAGAGCGACCCTTAAAAGAAGGCGCTGGACAGGCATTTTTGAGGAGCGATATGCAAAAGCGCTGTGGGGCCGCTCAGAACGAGAGCTTTATTTTTTTTGAGGTGGTCTGTATCAGGGCTTGCTGAAAAAATTTCATTTTAAGTGCTCGTCTCTTGTACAATGCTCTTCACACCTCGTATTATCTTTTAAACACCTCTTTACCTGAAAGGATTGTGCATGAGTCTTCCGCCATCAAACGGTGATGTCAAACCACGCGTGCGTACGGTATCTCCTTTTTTGCGCTATCAATCGGCAGAGCGCTGCCGTCTCCCGCATGAAAAACCGCAGCCACTACCAACCGTGCGCGATGCGCGCATTGTGCTTGGTGTTACGGCGTGCAACTGGTTACTCCTTGCGCTTGCTACTTTTAATCCAGCCGACAGTTCTTACTTTAATGTCGTCCTGCCTGCAGTACCGGTTACCAACTGGTGTGGCATGTGGGGCGCGCACAGCGCCGCCTGGTTGTTTGTGGTGTTTGGTCACGCAGCGTGGGCAGTCGTGCTGCTGCTCCTGAATGCCGTATTTCCGCGTGATGGTATGCGCATACAGCGTCGTATCATGCAGATGATCTCTGGTGGCAGTATTGTGGTTGCCGTAGCAACGCTTGGCTCGCTGCTGAGCAAAAACGTGCTTGCCGGTGGCATGGTGGGCAAAGCAGTATGCAGCTCAATTGCTGGTCTTGGCGTGGCTGGTGGCGTGCTGCTATCTCTGACGCTTCTTTTTTTTAGCGTATTAGTATTTACTCGATGTAGTATTGTAACCGTAATTGACCGCGCTAAATTGGTATATAGTACCTTGATGCATGGGGTGGGCGCGGTGTGGTACTTGCTCAGTACTGCCGTGTCGTATTTGTGGCCACGCGCCAGTGCGCCTACAGATACTGCCTATACGTTTACGACCAGTGGCGCGGAAAAATCAGCGCCTAAGCAGCCATCGTTGCCAAAAGAGCATTTGATTGAAATACCACTACCAGAGCCGGAGCCAGCAAGTATTACGATTGCAGAAATTGTAACGGATGCTGCACGCAGTCCGATTGATCGGCGGCCAGAGCCACCATGTCCTGGCGATCTGCAGATTCATGAGATTGCCGAAGCGCAAGCACCAGCGCCTGCCTCCTGCGCGCCAGCAGATGAGCAGGAGCTTGCAACGCAGAGCCCTGAAGACGAGGATGAAGAGGAGCAGCTCTTTGCAGATGAGACTGACAGTGATGATGACGACGATGACGATGATGAGGATAAGGGGGGCAGCGATAGCGGCAGCAGTGAAGGAAAACCGCGCGATATATTTACGTATCACGGGGCTACCGAAGAAGCACCGCAAAGCGATGAGGATGACGAGGGGCCGGCAGTGTATACTGAACCGGCCTTTTTTGCGTTGCCGCAGCTCGAGACTATTTTTGATGCAAAGCGTGGCATTGTACACGATGCAGCCATGATTGCACTGTGTCAAGAGCGCGCACGCACGCTGGAAGAGAAATTAATGCACTTTGGTGTTGAGGGGCGCGTATGCACGATCAAGCCAGGGCCCGTGGTAACATTGTACGAATATGAACCGGAGGTAGGCAGCAAGGTTAGTAAAATTTTGTCCTTAGAAGATGATTTAGCGCTCAGTTTGAAAGCGCTCAGCATTCGTATTTTAGCGCCCATTCCGGGCACCTCAGTGGTTGGCTTTGAAATAGCCAATGAACGGCGCATGCCGGTACTGTTTGCCGATGTGCTGGACGGCCTTGCTGCGTCTACCGCGCATCTGCCGCTTGCGCTTGGCGTAGATATTACGGGTAAGCCGGTTATTGGTGATTTGGCTGCTATGCCCCATTTGCTGGTGGCGGGTGCAACCGGTGCCGGTAAATCGGTCGGCATGAATGTGATGCTCACCAGCCTTTTAGCGCGCGTATCGCCGGATCATGCACGCATTGTGCTCATCGATCCAAAACGCTTGGAATTTACGCCGTACGCCGGCATCCCTCATTTGCTTTTTCCGATTATTACTAATCCCTCAGAAGTTGCACCGGTGCTCAAGTGGGTGGCGCAAGAGATGGAGTTGCGCTATGAAGTGATGGCACGCGTGGGCGTGCGAAATATTGCCGAGTATCACCGGTTGTCGCCTGTTGATTGCTTTGCTAAGGAGCGCGAAGTTGGGCTGCATGTGCATCGCATGCCGTACATGGTAATCATGATTGACGAGCTTGCCGATCTCATCATGGTGGGTGGGCGCGAGATTGAAATGCTCATTGCGCGCATTGCCCAAATGGCGCGCGCTGCTGGTATTCACATGCTCGTTGCTACGCAGCGGCCTTCCGTTGATGTGGTGACCGGACTGATCAAGGCAAATTTTCCCAGTCGCATAGCCTTTCGTGTTTCGAGCAAAATTGATTCACGCACTATTATTGATAGCTCCGGTGCTGAGCGCCTTCTTGGGAAAGGTGACATGCTCTATATGACACCTTCCAGTATGGGAGGCCTGCAGCGGCTCCACGGCGCCTACGTTACCGATACGGAAATTGATCGTCTGACCACGTATCTTAAGGAAGAGCGATCGGCTTCTTATTTTTCCTTAAAACAAGTAGTGGCGCAGCATGCAGAGGAGGCGGACGACTATGACGATCCGCTGTACGGTGAGGTGTGTGATTTTGTCAATTCAATCGATGAGATCTCAATTTCTCTATTGCAGCGTAAATATCGGGTAGGCTTTAATCGTTCGGCGCGTCTGATTGAAATGCTTGAGCGAGATGGCTACATTGCAGCAGCCCAGGGTGGCAAGCCGCGGCGTGTACTACGCGAGTAGCGGTACTTGCTCGCTTGACAAGACTGCTCCCTGGCGTAAGCTGCGGGCCCCTGTATAACGTTTGCGGTCTTTCTCCCTATGCCGATTAGTCCACTCTTTATTTGTGCCACCATCACTCAAGCGAGGCATTATCGCTTTGATGCCGCCGGAAACGATCTGCTTCTTCCTATTTACTTGGCAACGGCGTCATTGGTTCCGCTTGCCGCTCAACCAGAAAAGGTGCCGTATGGTGGTACCTGGTGGTCGCAAGGCGGTTATGCCCCTGACGTTTTTTTGGCACATTGCACGATGCTGCGCGAAAAGGGCTACAGCGCGTGTATTATGAGTGATGCCGAATATGCGGTATTTAGTGCTGCAGGGCCTCTCCTGCGTGCGGGGCTTGATGTGGTGGTTATGCCTGATCCTGTGGGGGTGATTGCGTTTCTTGCACAAGTGTGGCGCATACAATCTGCAGTGCCGATTGTGGCAATTGCTGGATCGGTGGGCAAAACGCTGATCATTAGCATGCTCGAAACCTTGTTTAGCCGTGATGGGATGTCTGCCTTTACGCACACTACTCCGGCGTATTCGCTCGTGGATATACAGCTTGGTATTTTGCAAATCAATGAAAAAAACGCCCTCGCTCTTTTTGAAATGCCCGTGTGCTCAGCGGAAGAAATGCAGGAGTGCATGCAGCATTTACAGCCAACGATTGCGTTGGTGACTAATGTGTGCTGCGCCTGGCAGCAGGCATCCCACAATAGTACGCTGCTTGCCACAACGAAACAGCAGGTTTTTTCAGCATTTTCGCCAAGTCAAATAGGCATCATTTGTGGCGATTGCCCGCCGCTTGCGCGGCGTACCTACGGTCATCCGGTGGTACGGTATGGTCTTAAAAAAAATAATATGGTTACCGCAACGCAGGTAGTTCATGCTTATGATGCTCAGCAGCTGCCCGTGACCCGTATGCTTCTATGCATTCAGGACCAGGCGCATGAGATTGTACTGCCAACGCACCATAAGGGGGTACTCTATGCCGCGCTGGGTGCTGCAGCCGTTGCCTACTTTTTGTATATGCCAACAGAGGTTATTGCGCGTGGTTTTGCACACTGCCAACTCAAAAGAACTACGCTCTTTCATGGTGCGCTGCAGGGTGGAAGAGGGTTTTTTGTGGCCGATGTGCATGGCATCAGTCCGGAGAGCGTCAAGGCATCGCTACAAGCACTTCATGCAGCACCGCAGATGCGACGTAAAATTGCAGTCATTGGCGAGATGCCTGCACTCGGGGTACATGACAGCATATGGCATCGTCTGGTTGGCTGCGAGCTTGCGCATGCTAAGAGTATTCATGATGTGGTCTTGGTTGGTGAAAAAACAAAAATCATTACTACCGTTGCGCCTCATACGATGAATGTGTGGCCGGTACAAAGTTGGCAAGAGGCCCAAGAGACCGTGCTTTCTCTGCTTGCAGCTGATGGGAATGTGGTTCTTATGAGTGGCGCTGAGCCTGAGGCGCTTAACGCCCTGATTAAAGCGATTGCATAACGCGCAACGCGAAGACGGCCAGGCAGCATGTGCTACCGTGGCGAGGGGTTTTCGGCAGTTTTTACAAAAAAGCTTGTCATCGTTATTTTCTACACACTAGAGTGCAAACCAGCACATCAACCCCTTAAGAAATACTAGTGGGAGATAATTTATGGCTGAACCATTCGGCAGTACTATACTTAGCGATCATGACCGCGCGTTCATAGATATAGTCACGGGATTACCGCATAAAATTCTACGCCACCATGCATTGGATGATCTATCACAAATGGTTCTTCATGAATTGGGGCATGATACGGGCTTTAGTCTTTCGCGCGCCACGTATCTTATCGACAATCCAGATTTTGATCACCTGCTTGGTGTTGCTGGATTTGACGCAGCAGAATGTGCGCTCCACCAAAAAAACATTTGGGAACATCCAGAATGTTTTTGTAAGGATATGGCAAACGCGGAGTTTAATGCAAAAGTGCGCAAGATTGCGAACAACAGTTTTACGCGTAAAGATATTAATCTCAACGACGCTCATGATGTGCGTGCTCTGGGATACGAATTAGGGATCAAAGATCCAAGCTACTTTTCGTGGAACATGAAGCACGGTAATCATGGGCTTTTTATTTTTGAGAACAATGAGAAATTGTGCCGTTGGCGCCATGGTCTGCTCAAAAATATTACTAGCGTTCTGAGTATGTGCGGTATTCCACGCTCGGCACAATAACGTTTACGCGTCTCGCAAGACACTGACAATAGTGCCGCTGCTCAGCGTACGCAGCGCAAAGCGGCACGCCATAAAACCAATACACAGCATGCTCAAAAATACCAGCACCGCATGCATCGGTTCCATGGCTGCAGGAAGATAACTTATATAGTAAATGTCCGGCAGCCGAATTGGTTTGTAGGTATCTAAGATAAACCCAATACACCAGGCCAGCACAATACCGGCCCCAGTTGCTTTGGCAACAATTGTCATACCGATATATAAAAATACCTTTTTAAGTTCAGCAATACTCATGCCCATCGTTTGCAGGATGGCAATATCAGTGCGTTTGTATTGAAGAAACATAAACAGTAGACACACTATTAGCATGCTCGCCACTAGGCCGATAAGGCCAAGGACTATGGTAAAAGCGTATTTTTCTAATGCAAGCGATGCGACAAGGTCGGGATACAATTGTTTCCAGCTTCTTACCGACAAAGAGGGGAGAAGGAGTTGTAGTTTTTTGATCAGGGAATCGTGATAGTCCTCGGTAGTGGTAGTGATGCGCTGCAACCAGCTGCGGCAATAGTCGCGCCAAGATAGCGGGGGGTGCTGCCAAGGTGCGGGTGCAAAGCTAAGTGCAAGATGGTCGGCTCCCTGACAATCGCTGTACAGAGCTTTCATCGTTTCAAGACTGCAGTAGGCGATATGTGCGTCATAGTCTTCTAGGCCGAGACTAAAGATGCCGGCAATTTCAAAGGTATTTTTTTCAAGTGCCAGTTTGGTGCGGCCGCTCTCGCGCGCAATGTAGCCGGTAAGTGTGCTGCCCAGCCAGGCGCGATGGAGTTTTGCTGATTGAGTGCCGATGACAATACTGTTAGGCGTGGCAAGCAGTGTAGTCAGTGATGCCCCGAGGGGTGCCGTTATTTTGCTCGCAAGAGTTGTTGTTCCTTCTTCTGCTGCGGGATCAATGCCTCTTAAAAAAAGCACGCGCGAGGTATGCTCGGTATCGACAATAAGTGTGCGTATGTTGCTTGCACTTGCGCCAGCAATAATCGGACCACATGCAGCCGTGATATAGGAGCAGAGCGCTGGTGCATCAAGTTGCTGGCCCGGTGCTTCAATGACCACATCACTGTTGATGCCCTTCATTTTAGCGCCAATGTCACGCTCAAAGCCCCGGGTAATAATAAGCGCTAGGGTAAGGGCGCATGCGCCGACCGTAATACCGATAGATGACAGACGTTTAATGAGCAGTAGGGAGCGTGGCGCCTGATGCGTGGCAAGATAGGCGTGAGTGAGCAATGCTCGGGGTGAGGTGTATTTCATATAAACCTTTTAAAGAATTGAGGGCGGTGAGTATACTTGCCACCTCTGGCACAGACAAGACATCTAAAGGAAGGCGTATGAACAAGGTAAAAAAGTATAGCTTGCTTGGTATGGGCATAGCGTGTGGGCTATGGATCGGTGGTTGCGTAGATCGTGGCTATCAAATGGTAGGACAAGAATGCCCACAGCTCGCGCGCTTTGATATTCCGTTTTCCCTGGTAAAACCGTATTTGTATTCGATTACGCTCTATGAAGGATACGAAACCCGTGCTCACTTTGATGTGCTCTTAATGTCTGATCAAATGCGTGCCTTGTATGCGGCGCTTCATAGCGCAAAAATTGGGCACAATGCCAATGAGAAGGCGGCTTTTATGGATCAGCAGCTTGAAGATGGACGCAGCGTCTTTACCGCGTATGTTCTGACCTGCATTAACGATCCTGCTCATATCTCCTTGAGTGATAAGAATAGCTCGTGGTCGCTGTATATAACAACAGCACAAGGTAAAAAGCTTACGCCGCTGCAGGTTAAAGAAGTGGATTTAGCACCGGAAATTCGTGGTTTGTTTGGCTATCGTTTTGAACTCTTCAAAAAATCGTATCAAATTACGTTTCCCGCAGCAGATATTGATGGCACACCATACTTTGTGCCGGGCGATACCACAGAATTAACGTTTGCAGCCGCCGGCCAGCAGAGCTCAATTCACTGGACTGAACGTGACTTTACGGCTGCTGAAGCCGCAACCATTGCAGCCCTGAGAATCAAGCAGGCGCCAAGTGTGGCACAGACCCTGCAAGCGCTGAGCCAGCCGCGTGCGGCAGATACGGACTACTATTTTTTCTAAATGTGGTAGACTTGTCGTCCTTTTGCCGTTCTTATCCGCTAGGGTAAGGCGTCTTTTTATCCATTATTATAGTGCTATTGCTATGAAAGGAGCTTGAATGACTAGTTCAAAGCCATTGTCATTTCGTCATATTTTCACCACGGGCCTTGCCATGTTCTCCATGTTTTTTGGTGCTGGCAATGTGGTGTTTCCGTTGCTGGTAGGAAAGGTGGCAGGTGATATGGCACTGATGGCAGTCATCGGGCTACTGATTACCGCGGTGGGTGTCCCCTTCGTGGGGCTGCTGGCTATGGTGCTCTATAGCGGTAATTACGAAGAGTTTTTTAATCGTATTGGCCGGGTTCCCGGTTTTCTCATTACGATTTTTATTATGATTTTGATTGGGCCCATCAACGCAATGCCGCGCTGTATTGCGCTGTCGTTTAGTACTCTGAAAATGTACGTACCAACGTTGTCGGCTGTCTTTTTTAGCTTTGTTTCCTGCGTAGTCATCTTTTTGATGACCTATAAAAAAAGCCGCTTGGTTGATTTGCTTGGCGCGGTGCTTAGTCCGCTGCTTCTGGTTAGCTTGGCCGTTATTATTGTAAAAGGCATGTTGTTTCATCCGATTGCTCCGGCAGTTGTCAGTGATGTATGGCCGATGCTTTCGTTTGGCCTTCTTGAAGGCTATAACACAATGGATTTGCTCGGCACATTCTTTTTCTCAGGCGTGATTATTACCAGCCTGCGCCATATTCCTTCTGCGGCTCAGGCGACATCACGGCAAATCGCCTGGTATGCGCTTCAGGCATCCATTATAGGCGCCGCGCTTCTGGGTATCATTTATGCTGGATTTGCGTATGTTGCTTCGTACTATGGTGCAGCGCTTGCACCTATTACTGATGAGGCAATACTGCTGGGTAGCGTTGCACGCTTGGTACTGGGCAATGCAGGTGGCTTTGTCGTAAGCATGGCAGTTGTTTTGGCTTGCTTAACAACGGTTGTTACCCTTGCTGCGGTATTTGCAGAATTCCTGCATCTTCATATTTTTAGAAAAGTGGTCTGCTATCGCTCGAGCTTGGTGCTGACGCTGATTGTAACGTTTATTTTTGCTAATCTGCAGTTTTCTGAAATTGTAGCTATGTTTGTGCCGGTCCTTATTGTTATTTATCCGGCATTAGTGGTGCTCTGCATCGTTAATATTTTGCATAAGCTGTATGGCTTTTCACTGGTTAAGACCCCAGTCGTTTTAACCGCTCTTCTCTCTGCCATATGGTATTATGCGCCGCATGTTATTCAATCATTCTGCCTTCTCGGCTAAGCGGAGCTTAGTTTGTTTTTTGGCCTTTTGCTGCTCCCGCCACACAAAGCGGGAACAGCAAAAGGGACGAGGATGCCGCCGCACAACCATGCCGCATTAGGCGCGCAGGTCGTGCCAGGTGACATCTGAGCCCAGTGCGCTATACTGACACTATCTTCTAATGATAAAGGTATCGCGATGAGCTTGGCAGAAAAAAAAGCACAAGAAAAAAACGTACAATCGTATAAAGAAACCCTTAATTTACCAACGACAACGCTGGCTATGCGTGCCAATATGGGCGAGCGAGAGCCGGCGTTGCGTGCTTATTGGGATGAGCAAAGTCTTGCAACATCCTTTTTTGCTGCGGATGGTGAGGCGTTTGTGCTGCATGATGGTCCACCGTATGCCAACGGCCACTTACACATGGGCCATGCGCTTAACAATGTGCTCAAAGATGCCGTAGTACGTTCGCAACGCATGCTGGGTAAGGCGGTGCAATTTGTGCCGGGATGGGATTGTCATGGTCTGCCTATCGAGCTGAAAGTAGTCCAAGAGCAGGGGGCTGCACTTGCGCAGGATCCTGCTTCTTTTAAAACCGCGTGCCGTCGTTATGCGCAGCAGTGGAAAGAGGTGCAAGAGGGTGAGCTCAAAGCGCTGGGCGTACTGGCTGAATGGAATAAAGCCTATATGACCATGGATCCTGGGTATGAAGCCTCTATTTTGCGATCGCTTGCAACTTTTACTGAAGAGGGATTTATTGAGCGCAAAGGCAAAACAGTGCCCTGGTGTTCATCGTGCCAAACCGTGCTCGCTGCCGCTGAGATAGAGTACGCCGAGCGCAAGGATCCATCATGCTATGTTAAGTTTAAGGCTCTTGCCGATCCTAAAATGGCATTGCTGATTGGTTCGCGTACAGTGTCCTTTGTCATATGGACGACAACGCCGTGGACATTGCCGCTCAATCGCGCAGTCGCTCTTAATCCTGATGCCCTGTATTGTGTGGTGCTGATCGATGAGTACGAGGCAGTCATTATCAGTAGTCATTGGGCTGAGCGCCTTGGTGAGCTGTTTGGCCCTGATGCGCGCTCATCATCGCTCATTTCCGGGAGCACCTTTGTGGGGATGAGGGTGCACAATCCTGTTGATCCTTCTATTGTTGTGCCGGTTGTTACCGATGTTGGTGTTATTCCTACCGAGGGGACTGGTTGTTTGCATGTAGCGCCTGGCTGCGGACCAGAAGACTATCTGATGGGTATAAAGAATAATCTTGAAATCTACTCGCCGGTGTCTGCGAGTGGTTGTTATACTGAGGCTGTTGTGCCTAAGACGCTGGTAGGTATGCCGGTCAGCGAAGGACAATGGTGGGTGCTAAAAAAACTTGAAGAGAATGCGCGTCTTGTTGCCAAAACAACGATTAAGCACTCCTATCCGCACTGTTGGCGTTGCCGCAATGGTCTTATTTTTCGCGCCACTGACCAGTGGTTTTGCAATCTTAATCATGATGATTTGGTAGAGCGTGCTCAAGCATCTTTGGAAGAAATTACGTTTGTTCCCTCCTGGGGCAAGAATCGCCTGAAGGCGTTTTTAGAGCATCGCACTGAGTGGTGTATCTCGCGTCAGCGCATCTGGGGGGTCCAATTCCTGCATTGTATAATACGAAAAATGGCCAAGTATTTTTGGATCCCAAGTTCATTCGCGCTGTTGCAGAAAAAGTAGCCATAGAAGGTATTGAGTACTGGGATCGGGTGAGCATTGCTGAGCTGCGTGAGCAGGGCATGCTACCAGCGCATCTTTCCGCAGTGCCTGATGACGCACTACGCAAAGAAAAAGATATTTTAGATGTGTGGTTTGATTCTGGGGTCAGTCACACCGCAGTAATTGCTGCTCGGGGTGGCGCGCTCCCGGTTGATTTATATTTGGAAGGCTCCGATCAGCATCGTGGCTGGTTTCAAAGTTCGCTGCTGACCGCCATGGCACTGCATCATAAGCCACAAACAAAAGCTATTTTGACCCACGGATTTGTCGTTGATGAACACGGGCACAAAATGTCCAAGTCCCGCGGTAATGTGATTGATCCGCAAGATATTGTGAAAAAATACGGTGCAGACGTGGTGCGGCTGTGGGTGGCAAGCGTGGATTATGAGCGTGATGTTGCCTTGTCAGAAGCGTTACTCACGCAGACGGCTGAGGTGTACCGAAAAATACGCAATACGTGCCGCTTTCTTTTGGCGAATCTGTATGACTTTAACCCTGCTACTGACACCGTGCCGTTTGAAGATATGTTGCTTCTTGATCGATATGCTCTGCAGCAGGTGCGCACGTTGCTTGAAGAAGTAAAAAACGACTATGTGCAGTATCGTTTTGCCCTTATTGTGCAACGATTGACCCGCTACTGCACGGTAGAGCTGAGTGCCTATTATTTAGATATGTCTAAAGACCGCTTGTATGTAGAGCAGGCGCAGGGCTTGAAGCGGCGCAGTGCACAAACGGCGCAATACTATATTTTGCACTTGCTTACACAAATGATTGCACCATTGCTCCCGTATACGGCAGAAGATATATTTCAGGCATTGCCCGCAAATGTAGGCAAGCCTTCGGTGCATCTTACGCGCTTTACCACACTGCCGGTTATTGCCGATGGTGGGGCGGAGTTGTGGGAGCAGCTTATCACGCTCAGAGAGCAGGTACTGAAAGAAATTGAAAAGTTGCGCGCCGCTGGCACGATAAAACAATCATTGGAGGCACAAGTTGGTATACGGGGTCTTGCTCAGAGTTCGTATGCGGGGCTTGAGGCACTTCTTGCCGCTGCATTGGGTAGACAAACGGTACATTCTTTTTTAAAAGAGTGGTGTATTGTATCAGCGATTACCCTTCAGGCAGCCGATACATTTGAGATACTTGTTACGCCGGCCGCTGGTAGCAAATGCCCACGCTGTTGGCATTGGTTTACGACAGAGCATGCAGAGCCATCAGTGTGCGGTCGCTGTGAAAATGTTATGAAAAGGGAAGCAGATGATTAATATGTATGTGGGCGGTACGATCGGAGCTCTGGTGCTTGGTGTATTGCTTATTGGATGGTGGTTTGCCTCAAGAAAACCGCGCAAAAAGGTGTGTGTTGTGCTTGGTAGAGATGTTGCATCCCACCTGCAGGCATATGAGGCATTCAAAGAAGAACTATTACGCCAAGAGCTTACAAAGACATGCTCATTTGATACGTATTTACTTGATCTCCTTGATAAGTCACATGTCATTGTTGAGTGCAACGCGGTGCTTTCTGCTAAACCAGATCTCATTGTTTCTTTTGGCACACTGTGTACCTACACGCTCAAACGCTGCATGGACGAACGGCGCATGCATGACATTCCCTTGGTATTTTTAAGTGTGTTTAATCCGGTGGGTGGGGGCATTATCAAGTCCTTTGAGGAACCGGGCGGCTGCATTACGGGTGTACAATTGGAGGGGGCTGAACATGCACAAATTGCAGCGGTAGCCTTGCTTGCAAAGCCGGCAATGCGCTGTGTGCTACTGCCTTATGAAGTACTGAGCGATTTGGATGGACGCATTGCTTTAATCGTTGATGAGATGCAGCAATTTTTTCATGAACATGGGATACGCGCAGAAGTTGTGCCGGTCTACGGAGTAAAAGAGGTGGCAACGCGGCTGGAGAAAATGCTTGATGGTGCTGATACGCTCATCATTTCTGAAATGGATGGCCTGACGCAAGTGACCACCGAGGTTGCACGCCTATGTAGCGCAAAAGGAGTCACCTTTGTGTGTGCGACTCGTGATGGCGCCGAACTTGGGGCTGCAGTAGCCTTTGTGGCAGACACTAATGCTATTGGTAAAAAGGCCGTTGATCTAATTCATGATATTGTTGTTTCTCGTAGGCGCCCGGGCGGCATTCCCATTGCGTTTGTCGAAAACACGCGAACACTTTTTATTAATAAAGATGCAGCCACGCAGCAGAATTGCCCTTCTGATCTAGATGCGTTACGCACACGGGTGCTGCACGATCCGCGCATGAGCTGGTTGCAGCATCGTATTAAGCTGGTTTAACCAGATTTCTATCCGCCATATACTTCGTCCGAAGCTGTATCCTGATCAAGTACTGGCGCGCTCTTTTTCTTTTTTGAAAAGAGATCGGTAAATTTCTTGCGCAATGTCTTGGTGGTGCTATCAGCAGACTTTGTGCGTAATTCTTGTTCTAGCTCAAGCCCTTGCGCGAGGAGCTCATTGTCTTGCTCGCTTGTGTCATCATGAGGAGCTTCCGGCTCTGGCATCTTTGCTTGTTCTTGGGCGTTGTCAGTTACTTCTTGGATATCCGTTTGAGCGTCTGCCCTTGATTCTGGTACCTCTAGCCAAAGCTCCGCAAGTTCTTGTAGAAGTGCATGCTGGACTTCAAAAAAGCGGTACTTTTGTTTTTCATATGGTAGCAGCAAGGATCTTAACATCCCATAGTGTTCGTCTTTGCCATACTGCTCATCTACTATTTTTTCAATAAGAGTACTAAAGCTTACCGCATTTTCTCCTGAGGAAAAATCAATTTCCTCATCCTGGCTTAAGTTACGCTCAGTGTAGAATGTCGTCGTTGCTTGTTCAGTGATGGTAATAATGAGATCAGCAACCATCTTTTGCTTTTGTACCAGCGGCACCACGCGATCACCGATGCGCTTGCGATGCTCTTTGAGGGCTGTAATACGCTCGCTAGTGTCTACTGCAAGTGCATCAGCATAAGCGATACCAACCGGTTCATGAAAAAACTGCCGCGAAAGAGCGGTTAATTCGGTTGTCTGCTCGATAGTAAGAAAGGATTCTGCTGCTACTGTGTCGAGAAATAATTCAAGGTGCACCAAAATATCGTGTGCCTTTTTGAGCAGCTCATCAGTTGCTATCTCATAGAGTGTGCTCACAGCAGCGAGTGTGCGATGCTCACGGATGTATGATAAAAAAGAAAGTAGTGATTTATAGGTGTGGGTGCGACGTAGTGCCTGCTCTTGCGCCTCTTGTCTGGCCTTTATGCTTGTAGCACCTTCTTTTTGTAGCCGTTGTTCTTCAGCCAGCTGGGTGAAGGGGGGGGAGGCGTAGGTGACTGCGGCCATAAGGCAGGGCATACATGACTCAATGGCCTTAATACACATCCCAAATTGCTCTTTTTGAAGTGTTGTCAGAGTGCTTGCGCATTCTTCGTATAGACTGAACAGCTCGGCAATATCATGCGCGTCTTTGTAAAACAGCCTGTCGTGCAAAAACCGCTGTATCATAGCGAGGCGATCCTTTGCTGACGTTGCTTTTGCAAATTGCCCATTCCACTTTTTTAAGTTGCTTGGTAAAGAACTCAATATGAGGCGCAATGTTTCTTGTGGATCTAGCTCGGCTTGGTTTGAACGCTCGGTATACGCAGTGTTTTGCTTTGTGGTATCAGAGGTGTTCTCGTCCCACAATCCGCCAGAGCCAAGACCATTGCCCCCTGATGATCCCATGTAGATCGGTGATGCTTTTGTGCTGGCGTTTGACGTTGTACCACTGCTTCCTGAGGAGCCCCAATTACTGCCAAAACCCCTTCCCCATGAATCTGAAGAGTCCCAGGAATTTCCGTAATAGTTACCGCCACCCCATCCATTACTGCCAGACCAATCGCTGTCGCCATAGCCATACCCACCTGAGCCGTAACGACCATCATTAAAATAGGAGGAGGCATCATCCGACCAGCCACCGGACGAACGCGCAAAAGAGCCGCTCACTTTTTTGGCGGCATACTTTTTCTTTTTTGTTTCTACGCGCTTTGCCACATCTTTGTGCCCAATCAGTTTCTTTAGGTCAGCAATAAGCGGCTTTAGAGAGCGCTCTGCAAGGTGCTTTGTTTTTTTAAAGACTTCTTTTTGTTGCTTCAGTTCATCGCTGGTAGGCTCATCAAGCGAGTCAGAGGCTTGTGCTGCAAGTTCGGTAAAAGCATTACAAGTAGCGCCAATCGCCTGCGCTAGCGTAAGTCCTTTCTCGCCGGCTGCGTGCATGAGTTTTTTACGCAGATTTTCAAATGGCTTGGTAAGAAGGGTTATATGATAAATAGGACTTGTCGCAACGGTATCAAGGAGTTGACTAACCTCATGGACAATAGGCACATATTCTTTAAGATCCTTACGAAATGCGATGCTGATAGTTAGGCTTGCAAGGTGTGTTATTAAAGCATGTAGCTCTTCGCAGACGGGGGTGAGATAGGCAGACAATGCTTTTTTATAAAAGGGGGTAAGTTTGTTTACTTTGGCATCAATGGAGGTGTTGAAGGCATCTGCAGCACTGGTAACCTCGGGTGGTGTGATTGGTTTTGGTTTATTGCTTTGGCCGACTTCCCCTAAAGAGAATCCGGCGTCATCACCTTCATCACCAAAAGAAAAAGCATCTTCCCCGCCGCCACCACCAAAGAGACCGTCAAATGAGGAGGTATCAAAACCACTATCGCCTCCGCCAAATAAGCTACCAAAATCCATATCGCCACCAAACCCGGCAAAAGGGTCGCCACCGCCGCCCATAAAACTATCAAAGGCATATTGGGTATGCATGACGGTGATGCAAAAAAGTGCTAAGAGAAACGTTTTTTTCATGAATGTTCCTAAATACTAGATGTAAAAAACATGAGTTGCGTATGGTGGGGAGGGTAAGGTCCGGGCCAAAAGCAAGTCAACACAAAAGGTGTACTGCTATGGCATTTTCAAATAAATCTGCTTTTCTTGTTCTTGGCGCATTGTACGCTTTGTCAGGGGTTATTTTTGTAGCAAGCGGTGTGGTGCGTACGTTGTGTGCATTACTGCCTCGGGCTACCTCTGAAAAAACGACTGCGCTCCAGCAACTCACCAAGCATGAAGTACCTGCGCATCCAGTTATCTATGCCGGCGCAGGCAGCCAAGGAACATTAACAGCGCCTGCGTTTGCGTATTACACATATCAAGAAGCAGGAAAAACCGTGTATGTCCCTGCGTAATGGGTTTTTGCTTATTGAGGTAGTGATATATCTTGCGTTGTGCTCACTCAGTATTGCAGTGCTCACCAAAACACTCCTCTATACACACCACTGGTACAGTGTTACTATGCGCTCCTTGCGTACTTCGCTGCTGCAAAATCATGCGCGGCTTATAAGTGATAAAGATTGTTTTTGTGCGACAACTGTCGATAAAAATGCCACATCACTGGTGTGTGGCGGGATGCACTTTGATGAGCACTGGCGCATAGAGCTGTGGCAGGTGTGTTATGAAGAAAAACAAAACATCGTCTACCGGAAATCGGGACGTCGGTGGGCATCATTATGCACCGGTAAGTGGTGGTAGTCGTATGAAGCAGGGATTTATGGCAGTTAGTTGCATTCTTGCAGCGTGTGCACTTGCCGCTTTGGTATGTGTTGCGGTACAAACTGTAGGATTCTATTGGCGCGCTCTTCATATGCAACAAGAACAAAAACAAGTATTTTCCTATGCTCGCTGCGTACTTTTGTACCATAAGCGACTGATAAGTGAACGTTTTGACCAGCTGCTCGCGCTTTCAAAGCAACATGCCGCTGTTATCACAATGTCAGTTTTCAACAACACGCTGCGCTGCGGTACCGATCGCGCGTGGCATGCCGCGACCGCGCACGAAGGCTTGTTATGTGAAACACAACTGGCGCAGGGGAGGTGGCGATGGCAGGTAACCAAACAAGGGGCGCAGTATGTGGCAACTGGGTATACTTTTTTTACTCGCTAGTGCTTGGTGGCCCCAAACGCTCGGCTTTTTAAGTCTTGTCGGTGTCGTGGCCCTCATACTTTTTCCGGTACGTAGGTGGGAGCAGGGGGCAACCGCCAGCATGATGCTTCTTGCAGGGCACCTGTGGTGGCTGCCCGGGTGGTTGTATAGTCATGTGCAGACAACGTTTCTGGGCACCATAGGGATACCGTTATTTTTAACGGTCTGGTTTGGTGCTATTGCGATTGCTGTATGGAGGGGAGTATGGCTTTTTAGCTCTACGCCCCGCGTAAAAACAGGGGCCGCCTATCTACTTTTCTATACGATCATAACGTACGCAAGCACGCCGTTTGTATCTTTTACGACGGGGTATCCGTTGCTGATGCCTCATTTACCATTTTTGGCATGGATAAAACCTTTAATTTCAGAACCACTGCGTGCTGATGCATGGTGGGCCTATGATACCACACACGCCCTTCTTTATTTTCCGCCAGTTCGTATTGAGTCACGCGCACAGGCCGCGTATGCAATCTATAAGCGCCTTTTTGCAATACCTGAGGTATTGCAAGGCACAAAGAAGTATTGGATTATTGCTCCAGAATCATTATTTCCTTACGCCCTAAGCAGCATTATAAGCGAGCAAGAAGTGTTGTGGTGTAGTGCGTTGCCCCAGCAGACGCGGTTTATTTTTGGTGGTTTTTATAAAGGCACAATGAAAAACCATGCAGTTTTTGAATTACAAACAGGGCCGATAAGGGAACTTTTTGAAAAGAAAAATCTTGTAGATTTTTTTGAAACCACCATAAAAACAAATAGTTATCTGACTAAACTTTTTTTCCAGTCGTGTGGTACATTTGCCACTAGCGAAGAGCACGGCTGTATGCTACGTGAAGAAGGGTGGTGCTATCAGCTATGCGCTGATGCGCTGCTGTTTCAAAAAAAACCAGGAATGCGCTTAGTCTTTGTGCTTGCTAATGAAACGGTTTTGCCGGCATGGGTCGCCGCCTTGTGGCAATCGTATATAGCCGCAATTGCCTTATGTCAGGACATTGATGTGGTATGGGTAGGGCACGGCGAAGGGCGGATATACAGGAAAAATTTTTTTTGTTACCATGCCATTCCATAACGTGTACCCAATAAGGAATAATATGAAAGTTTTTCTCCTCAAAGATATTGAAAATGTCGGTATGGCAGGCCAAATGGTAAATGTAACTGATGGTTATGCCGCAAACTTTTTGTTCCCGCGTAAATTGGCCCAAAAAGTAGTTCCGGGCAACGAACAATTTTACGCACTTAAGATCAAAAAGGCAGAAGTTGATGCCCAAATTCTCTCGAGCAAAATTGCAATGCTGGCAGAACGTCTTAAGGACACCAAAATCTCTATCAAAAAGCGTATGCATGATGACGGCAAGCTGTACGGCTCGGTCTCTGCAGACGAAGTAGTTGCTGCACTCAAAGACAAGGGCTATGCAGTTAATAAAAAGCAAATCGATTTCACCAAGGCGATTCGCTCTGTTGGTGAGCACAAAGCGATTGTAAAACTCTCGAGCAAGCTGCTTCCTGAAGTTACCGTCGTTGTTGTTGGCGTTACTGAACAGTAGGCGCGCACGGCGTGGCTACTGAAGTACTACGTACACAGCGAAAAGACCAGCACCGCAAAGAAACAAAACAGCCAGATTTGTTTTTGGGACGCGCTTTGCCTTCTTCTGAAGAAGCAGAGCGCGCGGTTCTTTCTGCTGTGCTACTCAATAACGAATCATTATCGCTTATTTCTGATACCTTGAATGCCAATGATTTTTTTCATCGGCCTAATCGTCTGTTGTATCAGGTATGCCTGGATTTACTAGCACAGGCGCGCGGACTCGATGTTATCACGGTGCAAGATGCACTCAATGCCCGGGGCCAGCTAGAAGAAGTGGGGGGCGTTGCCTATTTGCTTGAACTCCAAGAAGACTTACCGTCCCTGGGGCTTATTGAGCAACACGCCCGTATCATTAAAGAAAAATCGCTGCTCCGGCAGCTGATTACCTCTGCTGCTACAACCATTCGTGATTGCTATGAGCAGGGGCAAGCGACACTTGATGATATTATGGATAAGGCAGAAAAGAACATTTTCACCCTTGCCCATAAGGTAGCAAAGCCAAATTTTGTGCAGCTTAATCTCCTGTTAAAACAAACGTTTCATCGTTTGGCCAATACAAAGATTAGCGCTAATGGCGTAACGGGCATTCCAACGGGGTTTTCCAAATTTGATACCATGACTTCAGGCTTTCAGCGAGGCGATTTGGTCATTCTTGCCGCACGGCCCTCGATGGGTAAAACCGCGTTGATGCTTAATATGGCTATTGCAGCCGCCAAAGAGGGGAGCAAAGTCGGTATTTTTTCTCTTGAAATGTCAGCCGAGCAACTGCTCCTTCGTATGCTGTCCAGCGAGTCGCATATTGCTCACCAAAAAATCCGTAATGCCACCATCAGTTCAGATGAGTGGGTCATGCTGACTAATACGGCAGCACGTCTTGCCGATACCAAGATTTATGTGGATGACACGCCGTCACTGACGGTGCGCGAATTGCGCAGCAAGGCACGCAAGCTGAAGGCGCAAGGGGAGCTTGATCTGCTCATTGTCGACTATCTCCAGCTCATTTCAGGTGGCGGCCAATTTGAAAACCGTACCCAGGAAATTTCTGCTATTTCCCGCGCGCTTAAAGCACTGGCTAAGGAGCTTGAAATCCCCATTATTGCCGGCTCACAGCTGTCACGTTCGCTGGAAGGGCGTATGGACAAGCGACCGCTTCTTTCTGACTTGCGGGAATCCGGAGCGATCGAGCAGGACGGGGACCTCATTTTCTTTTTGTACCGCGATGTTGTGTACAATCCAGATACCGAGCATCCGAATTTAACTGAGATTATTATTGGCAAGCAGCGGAACGGTCCAATCGGGACCTGTTATGCCACTTTTACGGGCGAAATAACCCGTTTTGATGACTTGCCAGAGTAGAAGAAGCGAAAAAGACTTTAACTATTTTGTTGTTTTGTGTAATAATAAGGTTATTAATAAAAGAAATTTGTTATGGATTACCACATCCCGTCATTCCGAGAAGGCCTGCGGCCGACGTGGGAATCCAAGCAAAAGGAGAATGCCATGCAAACCAACATAACCCGTTTTATCTCATGTCTTGTCAGCCTGATGCTGTGTATACACACCGGCGCATCCGCGCTGTTTTATTCAACGATTCTTAATTCCCGTCGCC
>Ga0214923_10001225_pt1 | contig 37060 bp, 34 predicted proteins | sample LL1510_MetaG_FD_177993 | JGI IMG/M metagenome (GOLD analysis project Ga0214923, IMG submission 177993) | Freshwater microbial communities from Lake Lanier, Atlanta, Georgia, United States - LL-1510 | ecosystem: Environmental > Aquatic > Freshwater > Lake | place: USA: Georgia | collected...
TGGCGTGAACGCCATTAAGTGCTATTCTTCAATCCGCAGCGACCACCCTAATGTCAAGGTAAAGTACTCCCGCTACCAGGTGTTTTTCACTATCTCTGGACTGACGAAGGAGAGCGATTACACCGCTGCAAAGAAGGTTATCACTGAGTTTGTTGAGGAGAAGACCAGCGGTATGGTTCTCTTTTTCAAGCTCTACCGCAAGGGTGATAACTTTATCGGCTGTGGCGACATGACTCTGGACACCAAGGACAGCATGGACAAGCTTATCTCCAAGGATGGAGAGTTCAAGAACTCTAAGATCGCCGAGTTCGAGCTGACTTTCTACCGCTACAACAAGAACCCCAAGACTGAGGGCGATGGTCAGAAGGTGAACAACCTATAAATATTCTTTTAAATTCTTATAGAAAAATACTAATTAATATATAATATGTCAAATAACTATATTATATATTTATTATTTAATGATACAAATACATGTACTTATGTAGGAATAACTAACAATAAAGAAAGAAGAATACGACAACACAATGGTGAATTGGTCGGAGGTGCAAAATATACCAAAAGGATAAAAGGTGGTTGGTATTATTATGGCTGGGTTTTTTCTAAAGAAGGAACACTTGAAAAAAATCGTGCTCTTTCACTAGAAAAGAAAATTCAAATTCGTTCAAGAAAAGTATCTGGTACTCCTATTCAAAGAAGATTAAAAATAATTAATAATTTATTAGAAGAAAATGAAGATTTGGCATTTAAAATTAATTTAGATTAATCAAAACTTCCATAATTATTGGTATCTTCATTTACACTTTTTATTTGATTCCCATTTTCATTAAATGAATCAGTTGTAAAAAATTTCCTATCCATATTAAAATCTTTATTAGGTGTTGAGTTTAAACCTACCATAGAAAATATTCTATCACCTACTAATTGAGTATTTAATCTTTCTTTCTTTGAATTATTTTTTTCTAAATCTTTCATTTTTTTATTTTCTTCTGATTTTTTTTCAATTATCTTATCGTAAACATTTTTATATTCCGAGTTGGATAAAATAAATTTAGCTTTTTTTAATTCTTTTACTTCAGTTTGCTGAGTAGGGTTTAAAGATTGTAGATTTCTATATTTTTCAATTTTGGAATTATAGGCATTATAAACATCTTCAATTGAAGCATCTAAGTTTAAATTTAATATTTTATAGTAATAATCTACTATTTCCATTATTTAAACTAATTTAAAAATTATTATTAAACTCAATATTTTTTAAATTACTTATTATAATGGAACCATCAAAAGACAAAAGTTATTTATACATGAAAAATTTAGCTAGTAAAAATTATAAATTAGATAATTTTAATAGAGTTTCAGAGGGAAAATTTGTTGAAAATTCGGAAGAATTAAGTTTGATTGGAAAAGAAATTATAGATAATTTTTCAAAAGATAAAAATTTAAAAATAAACTATTTTGCTGATATATGCTCTGCACCAGGTAATTATTCAAAAATAGTTTTGGAAAATTTTCCAATTGTCACAGGTATAGGAATTAGTTTACCTCCAGATGAAGGTGGTGTTGAATTCGAAATAGAAGATAGTAAGTTTAAAAAAATTTATAAGAATATATTAGAAAGAAAATATAGATTGGAATTACCTAAAAAATTAGATTTAGGAATGGCTTCTTGTGTTTCTTACCAACAAGATGCCAAAGAAGCTTCTAAATTAAATTTGAAATTAATTTTAAAAAGTCTATATTTGCTATTAGATAATTTAGATAATGGAGGAAGTCTTGTTATAAATATGACTATGAAAAATATTAATATTGCCTTTAATTTAATTAATTTTTTATCGAAAAATTTTAAAAGTTATAAATTATGGAAATCAACAACAACATGGGAAACAAAAAATACCTTTTATTTTTTTGGATATGACTATATACTTAATAATAAAATTACCGATGAAATAAATTTATTATTAGATAAAATTGAAAATGATAAAGATGAAATATATTATAAATTTTCTGGGACTAAAGAAGAATGTCATAAAATTAATTTTGAAATGAGAAAAATTTATCAGGTCAGGATTGATGCCTGGAATAAGTTAATTTTTAAGAAAAATTAGTTCTCAGACTAAAATTAGTTCTCAGTTTTTAGGTTCAATAAATAACTTTTCTATTATATTAAAATCTTTATTTAATAGACTAATTATTAGCCTTTCTAATTGCCAATCATCTATTTCCGTTAAAGAAGTAAATGCACCACCTTTTTGATTAATTTGTATTTTTAGTAATCTATTATAACTGATTCTTTTTTGAAAATCATATAATAAAATATTTTTTTCTTCTAATAGATTAATAAAATTTTTATATGTTATCATTTAATTTTAATTAGAAAATAAAATTTAATTTATATAAAAAAGTTAATATAAAAATTGACAAAGGAATTAATTCATTATAAAGGAAATATAATCTTAATAAATATAATGTTATCAACAAGTGTCCTTACACAAGTAAAGAATATGTTTAATAAATTATCTGATAATGATGAATTTGAAATTATGTTTAATAATTATAAATCAGATAATAAGTTATCCATTATTAAATTTATGGATGCATTAAAATATGTTCGATTAAGAAGTGATGTGGATAAATTAGAATTAATAAATGAAACAACATTGGATATTGGTTATAACTATGATAATTTAAATGTTTACAGAATTACTGTAAATGGGAATGAAATGATTAATAAAATTTTAAATTTAGTTCACACAAGAAGAAATCATATAATTTTTTCAATTCTAATTACACAATTTATTAAAGATGAAAATTTTAGTTTTATTAATAAGACTAAAGACATCAAAAATGTTATTGATGTAGACCAATATGATATCAGAATAAGAAAATCAAATGAAGAACCTTTAACAGATAAGAAGTTAAAAGAACTTTCAAATATATCAATAAGTGATTCTGATAAAATATTTTTTAGATATAAACAAAGAGTTAGCTTAATTGTATTAGATGAAAAAAATGAAAAAGTTAGAATAGATTTAACAATAGTTAAATCAGCAAATAATCCAAATGATTTGCAATTTGCAACTAAAGGTTATGAATTAGAAATAGATTACATGGGCAAAAAACCAACAGAAAAAGCTTTTGATATGGTAATAAGAGAAGCTGAATTTATTAAAAAAGTATTAGAGGGAACAAATTCTTTAATAACTAAAGAAGATGCTAAAATTGTTATCGAGAATTATAAAAAAATAACTTATGGTCTATCTTCTGAATCTTCAAGCAATTTGTATTCTATGCAACCTATAAGTGCAGAAGTACCGCATGTGATAGATAAGATACCTAATAAATATAGTGTAACAGATAAAGCAGATGGAGAAAAATACCAATTGTTTATATTTGATGATACTATATATTTAATTTCCAATAATTTAAATGTTAAGAAGTTGGACAAGAAATTAAAGGGTTACAATAACACGATTATAGAAGGAGAGTTAATCCATTTAATTAAAAAGAAAAGATATATGTTTATGGGTTTTGATTGTATATTTTTTAATGGTAAAGATACAAGAAACGAACCTATTTTAGTTAATAGATTAGCATTTGTTGAAGAAGTTTTGGGTAAAATAGCTGAACTAGATAAAAATAAAATTTTTACTACAAAACCTTACGAAGGTAAATTTGATATGAATAAACAAGAAACACATTATACTTCTGAGATTGAAAGATTTTTCAAACATTTAAATAATCTTATTGATAAAACAAAAGAAAACGATTATTTGTTTCATCCTAAATTGTTTATCTTCCCTACTGGCGGTGCCAGTTCAGAAGTATTTTTATACGCCTATCTAATTTATTATGGATGTACTAGCTCTGAAAAAGTAAATTGCCCTTATTATTTGGATGGTATTATTTTTACTGGATTAGAACAAAAGTATACCAGAGACAAAAGAGAACAAAAATATCCGATTTATAAATATAAACCACCAGAAACAAACTCGATTGACATTTATGTAAATTTTCAAAGAAATCCAGAAACAAGAGGTTATTTAGAAATTTTTGATAATTCATTACCTATCAAAATGGGAGGAATAAATGGTTCTGGTAGTGAACAAATTTTTAGAGTTGCTAATTTTTCAGTTGGTGATTTAATTGGAAATAAAGAAATACCGGTTCCTTTTATGAAAGAAGAAAATAATCACGAAGCATTTTTACCATTAATTAGAGGAGAGGTAAGAGATGTTGAAGGTAATTTTATTCAAGATAATACAGTAATCGAAGTTATCTATACAAATAATCCAAATATTCCCCATCAATATAGATGGTCTATTTTAAGAACCCGTTGGGATAAAACAGAAAGTGTTTTGAAAGAACAAAAGAGATATGGTAACTTTAAAGATGTAGCCATTAAAACGTGGAAATCGATGAAAGAAGCTGTTACAATAGATGAAATTAAAAAATTATCTAATACCAATACGTATGATGCACAACTTAAATTACTACAAGGAAGAATTGATTCAACAGTTATAACATCTGACAGAGCTCAAGATAAGTATTATCAAGAAATATCAAATCTATGTAAAATTATGAGATCTTTCCAAAATTGGGTTAAATCAATTATAATTTATACATATTGTCAACCTTTTAGAGAAAATAAAGATAGTAAAGAAAAGAAAGCTTCTATATTTGATATTGGTTGCGGAAGAGGTGGCGATATTCAAAAGTTTTATCACGCTCGTGTTGGTGATTATGTTGGAATTGACGATAACTATGAAAACTTGTTTGCTGCAACAGAAAGTGCTGTAAGTCGTTATAACTTTTTAAAATCAAAATTCCCAGATTATGGTAAAATGGTTTTTATACAAGGAGATGGTTCTTTACCAATGAAATCAGAAATCCAATCGAAAAAATATTCGAATATGTCACAGGATAACAAAAATAACATTGATAAATACTTTACAGGTAAAAATAAATATGATATGATAACAAGTATGTTTGCTATCCACTATCTTTTTAATACAGTTGAATCAACCCAAAATTTAATAGATAATGTTAAAAATTACCTTAAGATTGGTGGATATTTGATATGTACATTATTCGATTCAAATGAAGTATTAAAATTATTAAATGGAACTGATGTTTATACATCGTATTATACAAATGACGATGGACAAAAAACTAAACTATTTGAAATCACTAAGAAATTTCCAGGCGAACTTAAAGATGAACCAGGACAAGCAATAGATGTAATGATGAGATGGATTTCAGAAAATCCTTATCCGGAAAATTTAATAAGCACCAAATTAATGGTATCAACAATGGAGAAAGCTGGTTGTAGACTTGTAGATTCAGATACTTTTTCAAATATTTATAATATTAATAAGCCATGGTTTATGGATGTAGTTCCTCATGAAGAAAATTATAAAAATAGAAAATTCTATGAAGATGCTGCAAAGTTTTATGGAGTGTTGAAAGGAGCTGATAAAGAAAGTCAAAAGTTTTCCTTTTTAAATAAATTTTATGTATTTCAAAAGATAGAGTAATTTATTTAAAGGTTTAATTAACTTAAATAATAAGTCTGAGTAGTTCAGTGGTAGAATGCTAGCCTTCCAAGCTGGTGACCCGGGTTCGATTCCCGGTTCAGACAAAATAAAAAATAAGATTTTTTATTTTACTAATTAAGTTTTTTCCAAAAACTTAATTGACAAATTATTAGCGAAGCTAATATTTTATTAAAATCTCCGATTTTGACAAAATAAAAAATAAGATTTTTTTATTTTACTAATTAAGTTTTTTTCCAAAAACTTAATTGACAAATTATTAGCGAAGCTAATATTTTATTAAAATCTCCGATTTTGACAAAATCTTTGATTTTGACAAAATAAAAAATAAAAAATAAGATTTTTTATTTTACTAATTCTTTTACGAATATAATTTTATTTGAAAATAAATATCTAGTTTATTTATATATGGAACGCGGAACAACAATGTTAGTACACTCTTTGATAATGGGCGCATTATTATACGCCTTTATGGTCTATGTATTAGGTCAACCCTCGATGAAAGCCGAAGATAGAAGTATCTTAATCTCAGCCGTAATTTTAATTTATATGGTTTTATTTGGTCATGGATTACCCTCAACATCTATCAACCCAAACATTTATTAAAAATAAATAAAAAAATTAAAAAAAATTGGCATTCTCAAAAAAATTGATATTCCTTTAATTTATATATAATTAATATGTTAATGGACTATAAAGCAGTATTCTCAAATGATTCTTTCTTAGATATTAATCATGGAAGATTAATTCCAATTGAAAACGTTAATAAAGTATTATTTTCAAATTCAAAACAGTTCCCTATCATTGGAAAAATAGTTTTACTAAATTCAGGAATGATATTTGAAATTAATAATAAATTCTATCTTAATCTGAATAAATTTTCTGATTATATAGAATTAATTAAATGTAATAAAAATAATTTTAAGGATTGTTTCCCTTATAATTATTATAAATTTTTTGATAAAGATAACAAATTTATAAATCTAATGGAACAAATTGATGGATACTTACATTATTTAAATAATAAAAATGATAATTTTAGTAATACTATTAAATATATTTTAACTAAAAAAAATATATTAAATAGCGAGTTAGTTTCAGAAATTGATAATACTTATTGTCTAAAGTTTGATAAAAAGGGTAAACCTCTTTATATAACTATCAGTGAAGAAATTAAATTGGATAATGAAAGTTTATATCTAAAACATAAACAGACTATACTTCAGGAAGAACCAGAAAAATTTTTAATTATAAATTTAGAAAGAGTAACTGGTGATGAAAATTTTGCATCCAGTATTGTTAAATCTTATTTACATAAGAATGAATTTAATACACTAATTAATGATATTAGTAATTTAATTCTCTGGAAAAATATCAGTGCGAAAGATAAATATATAGAAAAATTTATTAATAAATATATTCATCTTGTTGAAGTTAATCCAGATGGTATATTTACTAATTTTGAAGGTTTTAACAAATTCCTTCTTAATATTCAAGAAAATGATGTTCAACAATGGGAAGTTAAAGAACAAATTAATGAGTTATATTTTAAAATAACTAATGAACTTATTAGGAGCTTTGAAATACTATATTTTGAAAATCTATTAATTCTTAATTAAAACCCTTTATTTAAAATTTACATATAAATAAGGCATTGCATAAGAATAGAAAGTAGGCATGTAAATTGAATTTAAATTATATACTGATGCATCATACCACCAATAAGCAAGAGGGGCTGATACTACAGGTTTATATGTTTGTACTCTCATGTATAAATCTTCTGATGAATCCAAGTCGTCATCATCTAATATTTTTTTAGATGATTTCTTAGAACCTCTTTTTTTTAATTTACCCCCAGCTTGTTCAAATTTATTTTTAAATATTTTTAATTTAGATTCAAAATTTGATATTATTTTTGAGTCATCTTTTAATATTAAGGGTTCTACATTAAATTTAACTTCATCGCTTTTATCTTTTACTTCTTTTACTAAAAAGTGGTAATATTTACCAGTGCCTGATCCACCTTTTTGGATAGTGAAATAAAATTTAGGGATATTGTTGTTAAAGTGTTCTGATAAATTGGCATATAAAGATTTGGCGGCGGCTACAGAGTTTTTAGAGGTAACAGTTGTTTTTAAATCACCTTGAATAAATGGGTTTACAAGTTTATAGGTATTAGACATTATATTAATTTAGATTTTTTTTTTCGAATTTAAAAATCTTTTTAAAGACTTTAATGTATTAAAATTAATGGTCTATATATTAGAATTAGAAACTTCCCAAACGAACGCCATAAGAATACTAATTGATACTATTAGTTCTGTGGTCACAGATGTTAAATTTACATTCTGTCCCTATTATACTGAAAAAATTACCTCTGAAAATGAAGACGATGAAGATACTGAATTGGTTACTGAAACAAATGATACTAAAAATAAGCAAATTGGAGGATTAATTATGAAAGAAATAAATAAATCAGGAACGATATTAGTATACAGTAAGTTGGACGCAGATAAATTCGACAAGTATAAATATAATTACAGCAAGAAGAAAATTACTATTGGTGTAAATCTTGATAATTTGTTAATAATTCTTAAATGTATGTCTAATATGGATAAAATGACTTGGGCTCTAGATGATGAAGATATAAATAAGTTAATTATCATTTTGGAAAACACCGATAAAAAAGAAAAAAAGATTTTCCGCCTTAACCTATCTGATTTAGATGATGAAAAATTCGAAGTTGACCCTATACAATTTCCTTACGCTGCTTATTTCCCATCGTCTGATTCCACAAGTATTGCAAAGACCTATCGTTAATAACCGAAAAGATAGAAATAAAATGCACCAATAATAAAGTGTCTTTTGGTATCAAGGGAGCCGATATATGTGATGCTGATTTTGAAATATCAGAAACTAACGGAGGTCTATCTATTGATGTGAATACGGATAATAAAAATGAAATAGTCCAAGGGGTATTTTCATTAAAATGGTTAAATGTTTTTACTAAATGCACTAATTTATCACCTCAAGTGATTTTATATTTGAAAAATGATTATCCATTAATTATCAAATATGCGGTTGCTGCATTAGGGGAGGTTAAGTTTGTTCTGTCTCAAAAAGACACTAAAAATTAATAAAAAAACAAAAAACAAAAAACAAAAAAAATTGTTATATTAAATATTTATAATATTTAATATTATAATAAAAATGTCTAAATTAAAATTAGCAGAATTATTTACAGGTACAGGCGCATTTTCTCTTGCTTTTGAAAAAACAAAAAAAGTAGAAACAATATATGCAAATGACTTTTGTAAAAAAAGTGAAATTATATATAATGAAAATTTTTCAATTAAACTAGATTGTAAGGATTTAAATGATATTGATGAAAAAAAAATTAAAAAAATGGATATTTTAACTGGTGGTTTCCCTTGTCAACCATTTTCTATAGCAGGAGAACAAAAAGGTTTTGAAGATGAACGTTCTAATGTGTTTTGGAAAATTCTTAAAATAATTAAAAAACATAAACCTACAGTTGTAATTCTTGAAAATGTTAAAAATCTTCAATCACATGATGAAGGGAATACTTTTAATACTATAACTAAAGAAATAGAAAAATTAAAATATTTTTATAAACATAAAATTTTAAATACGTGTATTCATAGTAACGTACCTCAAAATAGGGAACGTATTTATATAGTCTGTTTCAAAAATAAAGAAGATTGTGATAATTTTGAATTTCCAGAAGAAGTTAACGAGAAAGATAAAATTCTATTAAATAAAACTATGGAAATAGATATTCCTGATAAATACTACTATAATAATACAATGAAAATTTGGAATGAATTAGAAGCTAATGTTAAAACACCAATTTCTAAAAATGTAATTTATCAATATAGAAGATATTATGTTAGAGAAAATAAAAATAATGTATGTCCTACATTAACTGCAAATATGGGAACTGGTGGTCATAATGTTCCTATTATTAAGGATACTAAAGGTATTCGAAAATTAATACCACGTGAATGTTTTAATCTTCAAGGATTTCCAAAGACGTATAAACTACCAAATTTAAGTGATGCTGCATTATATAAATTAGCAGGAAATGCTGTATCCTATCCGATTGTTGAAAAAATAGCAAATAAAATAGTTAGTATTTTAGAAAAAAAGAATGATAAAAAAAATATAATTATTGATGAAAATAATATAGAAATTTAAAGATTAATAATTTTTAATTTATCTGTTAAATTATCAATAATTATATTATTTTCTGGGTTACTATTTTCAAGTTTAGTATTTTCCAGATCTAATATATTTCCATTAAAAATAATTTGACAGTTATTTCCTAATTGTGGTTTAAATATTGAATGAAAACAACCTCGTAAAAGACCTCTTTTATTATCATCCGCAATTGATCCATATGTAGATGGATTTTTAAACTTACTTCCAATTTGTTCATTCTTTAATTTATTTATATTGTCTTCTTTATTTTTCCCTTTACAAATCCCTCTTTCAGAACATAATTTATCTAAATCTTTTTTATTTAATGTTTCTAAATTTTTAGGTAATTCACAAATATTTTTTTTATCAAAAATTATACCGCTTAAAATTATTTTCCTCCAATCTTCATTCTTATTTGATAATTTTATTTCATAAACTATAAAATTTTTATTCTTAAAATCTTTACAATCTACAAAATAAATCCAATCCCAATTTTCAGATGGACCAAAAGAAGTAGGACCGTCTGAACTAAATCCTTTAACTTCTATTTGTCTATGTAATAAAGTTAAGTCTCCTTTTTTAGTATTCCAATTTGGCATAGTTTTATATTTTTTAAAAATAGCAAATTTTACAATATTTTCAGAAATATGAGAAGGAAAGTTTTCATGCCTGCATTTTTTATCAGTTAGTTTTTTATTTATTTCTTCCAAAAAATTATAATTAGAAATATATTGATTTAACAATTTATCAATTATATCTAGACTAATTCCATCTTTTAATCTTCTTCTAAATATTTTCCTCAAAAATCTTTGAATTATTATTGCGTATTTATCCATAAGAATATAATAATAAAAATAAATAATTAAATAATCAATATTTATTTTTATTCTGGAATGTGAGCTATATAAATAATATCCATTCCCCATTTTTTTAATATAGTTTCGTTTAATAAAACCAAACTATTTTCTTTTCCATTCCGATTCCAAATTTTAATTACACAATAATTATTTTTCTTTAAACAAATTGAAATTCCAGTAAGGTCATTCTTTTTCATTGATAATTTTTCAGAAACTAAATAAATAGATAAATCATCCCATAATTCTTGTGCTTGATTTTCGTGAATTTTATATGACCAACAACCGCCACTTTTATTATTAGGGTCTTCCCAAATAGGTGTTATACCATCTGCCATTAAAAAATAATGTCTTTGATTAATACCGCCTAATTTATCCCAGTTATTATATAATTGCCAAAAATCACCAATAGAAGTAATAGTATAAATTTGCTTAAATCCATTAATTTTCCAATTATCTTTATCGTAATGATACCATAAAGACCATTTTCTGGGTAAATTGGTGTTAAGTTCTAAATTATTTGTTTCCATTAACATATTAAAAACAAGTTTCTTTATATAAAAATAAATTATTTATTTAATTAATGGAATACTTGGTGTATTTTAGAGAAATATTCATTAAAAATTTTAACGTATCAATTAATGCAATTGAAAAAAATAAATTTAAAATAAATCAAAACTTAGCCTTCCATATATTTAGATTTATTCCATTTATATTGGTAAAATTTATTTCAAATATGTTTAAAATTAATCTTATTTATAATATTGATAATATTTACTTTTCCAATCACAATAATTCTTTTAGTATCAAGCCGGTATTAATTGAATTTGAAATTTATAAAGAAAGTATTAGATTGTCTATCTTGAGTAATTTAAGAAATTATGATTTAAATGTTCCATTTTGGTTTTTTCTAAAAAATGAAAAATTAGAAGATTATACTCATATAAAATTAAAATACATTCAACAAGGAAAAATACAAATAAAAGAAATTTTAATAGAGAATATGAAGGATAAATTACTGGTAAATATTTTTGATTAATTCCATATTAAAGAATTATATTTATTTTAATATAATATGGAATTATTAATATTATTAGTTCTACTAAGTATATTATTGTGGTGCCCTTTTTATCAATTTGTTTCATCATTATCAGTATATCTCATTTTCTATTTTTTTAAATTAAATAAAAAAATATTAATGTATGAACCAAACTTATTTACTGTGTTTATGTTTTCAACGATTATTTTTTATGAATTTTTAACAATTTATATGAAACTATTATTAATTACTTTAAGCAATAAATTTAAAATGATAAATTATGTTGTTACTTTTACTGATAAAATTAATAATTATTATATAAATAAAAGAAATTCTATAATTACTTATTTTACTAGTTTTTTTAAGAAACCTGAAATGAAAAAGATAACAAATAAGGAAAATTCTATTGAATTTTTAAGAAACCTAAAATAATTATTTTTATTAAATTAAAAAAATTTGATAAAAATATTTAAAAAGATTATATCAATATACATAATGCCGAACAATAAAACTAAATTAGATACAGATAATTCAGTTAATGAAGGAAAAAAAGTCAAAGAAGCGAAAACAGTCAAAGAAGTGAAAACAGTCAAAGAAGACCCTTTGGATTCCAGTAAATTAATTGGACAAGAAGATATCGATAAACTAATTGATTTGTATTTTAAACAACCCAAAGTATTATATGAGCATTTATTTTCTTCTTACAATCAATTAGTAGAAGAAATTATTCCGTATAGCTTAATACAAGAAAATAATTATTTTTATCAAAATGTGATTGAAAATAATATTTATTTACATGGATTCAAATGCTCGAATATTAGAATAAAACCTCCTACTTTTGATAACGATAATGAAATTAAATTTCCATCTGATGCAAGAAAAAATCATTTGAATTATTTTGCAACAATTGTTGGTGATATGGTTCAAGTTTTAGAAAAAGTAGACATTTTAACTGGAGATAAAACGGTAAAAGAAATAGGCGAAGTTGAAAAAGAATTAGCAATTGGTAATATTCCGATTATGGTAAAATCAAAGTATTGTTCTACCCAAATTAAAAAGGATTTACATACCGAATGCAAATATGACCCGGGTGGTTATTTTATTGTGAGTGGTCAAGAAAAAGTGGTAATGTCAATTGAAAAAATGGTTGATAATAAACCGTTAGTTTTTGTTAAAAAGGACCCATCTTATTCAGAGGGAATGATTTATACCATTCAAATAAATTCCCGTAAAAATGATTGGTCTGATAATTTACAAATTATTACCATTAAGAATAGAAAGGATGATGATATTACTATAACCACTTCGACTTTATTAGAAGTACCATTATTTGTTCTCTTCAGAGCATTAGGTGTTGAAACCGACCAAGATATTATTTCTAGAATTACCTATGATTTAACTGATGTTAAGATGATTAATCTTTTGAGAAGTTCTATGGAATATTCTACGGATGACATGGGTGTGAATATTAAAACGAAAGAAGAAGCGGTAGAATATTTAGCTAGTAAATTAAGAAAGAATAGAATGATATCACAAACAGATGACCAATTAGCTAAAATTCAAAGAAGAATGATGTTAGAAAAGATTTTAAGACAGGACTTTCTTCCTCATTTGGGCGAAGATATTCCCAAGAAAATTAATTATTTGGGCTATATGGTAAACAAGCTATTAAATGTCTGGCTTGGGAGAAACGATGCCGATGACAGAGATGCTTTACAAAATAAGAGAATAGAAACACCAGGTATTTTGATTGGTCAATTATTTAGACAAAATTGGAAGAAAATGTTAAATGAAATTGGTAAATTATTTTCAAAGAAAAATCAATCTGATGAAAATCCAATTAATGTTCTAAATCAAATTAAACCAGCCATTATCGAACAAGGGATTAAAACTGCTCTTGCGACTGGTGTATGGGGTATGAATAAAACAAAGAAGGGTGTGGCTCAATCTTTACAAAGATTATCTTGGGTTCAATCAATTTCTTATTTAAGAAGAATTATGGCACCATCACTTGATTCATCTACATCGAAGGTCACATCGATACGTCAAGCACAAAATCTGCAAGTCCAGTTTCTCTGTTGTTTAACTGGTGATTCAGAAATATTGGTAGGAAATCAAATGGATACTAAATTAATTAAAGATGTAATTGATAATGAAATGATTACTTCTATTAATCCCGATAATTTAAAATCAGAGCCCTCTTTAACTTTCAATAAATTTAGTAAAATGCCTGAAAAATTATTAGAAATAACAACTATAAGTGGTAGAAAAATAAAAGCAACTATAGACCATCCATTTTTAGTTAATAACAATGGTAAATATGAATGGAAAAATGCTGAAAATCTTACTAATGAAGATAAATTAATTATTAAACATACGGTAAAACATATTAAACCAGAGAAAAAGACAGAATGTCTAATTAATGAAAATGATGTTTTACCTACTTATAAAATGAATTTATTAGAAAATGGTTATTTAAATAAACCAATTAGTCACGAAAAATTAATTGTGATTGCTAGATTAATTGGGGCATTAAATACTTATGAAGTATCTGATAATTTATATTATAGAAGTAATTTTAACTTGGACACAGAGGAAGATGTTTTCTGTATCGCTGATGATATTTATAAATTAGGTTTTGGTTATCCTTCCATTAAAAGGGAAAATGATATAGCTTCTGGTAGAACTTGGTTAATTACTAAAGATGGACCATTTGCCTATTTAATATCTTTATTAGGTGGTTTTGTTGGTAACCAAGAAAGAAGTATACCCGATTGGATTATGAATGCTGATAAATTAATTAAAAGAGAATATTTATCAGGATTTCAAGGTTGTAGGGGTCAAGAAATAGGTCAACCGACTTTATTAACCGGTAAAATCTCTCAAATAGAAACTTTAATGAAACAATCAACTATCCTTTTTAGTGAATTTGGAATTAATACAAACGTAACTATAAATAATAGATTTGTTACATTGAATTTTGAAAAATCAGTAGAAAATTTATCAAAATATGGCGAGTTAATTGGTTGGAGATATAGTAAAGAAAAGAATAGAAAATCTGCCCTAGTTATTGAATGTTTGTTAATAAAAAATTTTAATAAAGATGAAATACTTGTTGATAGATATATTGGTTCTGAAGAAAAATTTGTTAAAGAAAATTTACTAGATAATGGACTTGTCTCTGTTAAAATTAAAGAAATTAAGGAAATTGAACCAGAACTTGTTTATGATTTTACCACAACTTCAGAAAATCATAGTTTTGTAGCATCATCAATTGTAGTACACAATTGTGCTGAAACACCAGAGGGGGCTAAAATCGGTATAGTTAAGTCTCTAGCAATGATGTCATCGGTATCATCACAAAATTCTACTCAGGATGAAATCGTAAGGGCAATATTAAAAGGGACGAAAGTTAAACACCCTTCTGATGTGGACCCTTTACAAATGAAACATTATACCAAGCTTTTTATTAACGGTGATTGGTTTTGTGTTTGTAAATTAACTGAAACCAATGAAATTTACGATTTGTTGAAAAACAAAAGAAGAACCGGTGTAATTGATAAATATACAACCATATGTCTTGACTATAATAAGAGAGAAATTAAAGTATTCTACGATGGTGGTAGATTGATTAGACCTCTTTTGATAGTTCAAGATAATAAACTTGGGCTAACTAAAGAAGTAGTAGAAGATGTTCAAAATGAATTAAAATCGAAAGACTATGCAAAGGGATGGAAAAGAATTCTATCTAAATTCCCTAATGTGGTTGAATACGAGGATATCGAAAGTTCCAACTACATTATGTGTTGTGATAGATTTTACAGACTGAAAGAAACCGAAGAAAATAGAAACCGTAAAGTGGAATATACAGAAGCAAGCAAAATCAATCGCTATGGTGAATACCGATGGATTAAATATACTCACAGTGATTTTCACGCTTGGACACTATTAGGTATTATCGCTGGTAATATTCCTTTTAGTAATCACAATCACTCTGGTCGTAATATCATTCACTTTTCCCAAGCCAAACAATCGATTAGTGTTTACTTAACTAGCTACAAAGATAGAATGGACATTTCCCAAATATTATATTACCCTCAATTGCCAATTGTAACAACAAAGACAATGGAATATAACAATTGCTTGGATTTACCTTATGGTGAAAATACTATTTTAGCGATTGCTTCTTACAATGGATACAATCAAGAAGATAGTTTTGTTTTCAATCAAAGTTCTATTGACAGAGGTATTTTTAGAGCGGACACATTGAAAAAGTATCATTCTGAAATTGATAAAAATCCATCTACTAATCAAGATGATATTTTCATTAGACCGGATAAGAATAAAGTAGCGGATATGAAGCAAGGTAATTATTCTAAACTAAACGAAAAGGGTTTTGCAGAAGAGGAAACAGAGATTGTTAATGAAGACTTTATTATTGGTAAAGTGTCGCCTATTCAACCCACTGGTGATAATAATAAGGTTTATAAAGATAGTTCTGAAATATTTAAATCCAATGTGGATGGTGTAATTGACAGAGTTCATACTGGGATTTATAATTCGGAAGGCTATGAAATGTATAATGTCAGAGTGCGTATGGAGAGAATACCAGTGATTGGGGATAAGTTTTGTTTGACACCTGCTCACGAAGTATTAACAACCAATGGATGGAAAAACATAGACAAAATTACATTGGAAGATAATGTCGCTTGTTTAAATGAGAAGGATGAAATTTATTATTCTAAACCTTCTAAATTATGGAAATTTGAACACCAAGGAAAGATGTATAAATTGGAAACGGAACAAATAGATTTAATTACAACTTTAGAACATAAGATGTACGTCAAAAAGGAAGACCGTAGATATTTTGAATTAATAGAAGCCAAAAATGTAATGGGTAAAAAATTAAATTATAAGAAAAATGGTAAATGGATTAAACCAGATAAAGAATTAAACCAGATAAATAAACCAATAAATGAATTTTTAAACTTTTTAGGCCTATGGTATTCTGGAAATAAAAAAGAGTTATTAGAAGCCCGTCTGCTGAATTCAGATTTAGATAATTACTTAAAATCTCTTAATAATAATAATAATAATTTACCTGATTGGGTATTTGACTTGAGCGAAACACAAAGTAGAATATTATTAGAAGCTATAATGTCAAGAGATACGATATTCTTTACAACTTCTAAAAAATTAGCTGATGATATTACTAGATTAGCATTACATTGTGGTTGGTCTGCAAATGCATGTATGATTAATAATACCTATGAATTACATGTAATTAAAATGCAAAATGAACCATTAATAAAATCTGAAGGAAGTTTAATTGATTACGATGGAATGGTATACTGTATTGAAGTACCTAACCACGTATTTTATACTAGATTAAATATGAAACCCTGTTGGACGGGTAATTCAAACAGACACGGTTAACTTTGGCCGTAAAGTGGTACCAAAAGTACTGCTAGTCAGTTTATAGCTGGCAAAGTGTTCAAATTGCGGGGACCTCCCGAACTCAATAAAAAAGAGTGAAGCTAATTACTACTAAGTTAATTCAGTAATGGATTGATGGCTAATGTTAATCGCATTAGGTACAGTAAAAAGGTAATTAGTAAATGAGGGACAATCCGCATCCAAGCTTCCTAATTCGTGTGATAGAATAGGAAGAAGGTTCAACGACCATATGGACATTGTGGGATAGAGAGATTAATCACCTCTCGTTTTAATCCTATCAAAATATGATCTAGCCCCACGAGAAATCGTGCTATAATGGATTAGATTAGAATAAATTCTAATCTGTCACGTTTTATACCAAGTATAAAACGGGTAGCCTTATATATTCTATAAATTCTTCCTAAATAGGGAGAAAAATATATAGGTCGAAGTTATAGAGGAGATTAACAATCTCTCGGTAGTTCGCAAAAAGGAACCCTTGGTATCTCTCTCGATCAGAAGGATATGCCATTTACTTCCGATGGAATGGTTCCAGATTTAATTATGAATCCGCATTGTTTTACAGGTGATACTTTAATTAGTTTACCAAATGGTGTTGCTAAAAGACTTGATACTTTATCTGAAGCAGGAATGGAAAAAGTTATATCTTGGTGTCCAGAAAATAAGAAATCAACAATGTCTTATTCTGTCGGTTTAGAATCAAAGGGTAAGAAAGATATAATTAAACTTACATTGATTGATGGTAGGGAATTAAAATGCACTCCAGACCATAAAATTAAAGTCTTAAGAAATAATGAAATAATATTTAAAGAAGCTAATGACATTGACTTTGAAGATAAATTAATTATGACGCCTATAGGGACTGAAGATAAGAGTTATGAAGAAGAAGATGATTGGACTTTAGAATTTGGTAACTTTAAATTTAATATGGAAAATGACAGGGAAAGAGAAAGAAGTTTAGCTTTCGCTAGAATATTAGGATACTTAACTTTATCCAAAAACTTTATTGTCAATTTAAAAATGGACTTGAATAGTATTATAGATGATATTAAGTTGATAACTGGTGAAAGACCTATGATAGAAGATACTGACTTGGGTTATAAAATTATTAATAACTTTTTAGTAATTGAAAATTACCCTGACTTCTTATTTGATAAATCCTGTCCAAAATCTATAATTAGAGAATTTTTAGGTGGTTGTTTTGGTGGTGATACCTCCAGTGATAATAAAACACTCACTAATATAAAATTTTCAGAAACTAAATTAGATAAACTAACTCAATTAATGAAAAAGTTAGATGTAGAAGCTGAAGTATATAGAGAATATGAAATACGAATTAAATCCAATGAAGACTTTAGAAAGAATATTGGATTTAGATATTCTATACAGAAACTGTTAAAATTAGAATTAGTTTGTGTAAATATTGATATTGAATGTCAAATTAATAGAACCGATAATCATTTTCCCAATTACTATTTAGGAATAATGAAGAAAGAAGAGTTTGGCATAGAAGAAGTATTTGATATTGGTGTAATGGAATATCACCTTTTCAGTGCTAATGGTGCTATTGTTTCCAATTGTATGCCCTCTCGTATGACGATTGGACAACTAGTTGAAATGACGGCGGCAAAAATCGGTGCAATAGCGGGACATTATATGGACGGAACCCCCTATTGTGATTACGATGTAAGAAAACTGCCGGAAATGTTAGAAAAACTCGGATTTAACAAATACGGTAATGAAATATTATATTGTGGAATGACTGGTAAGAAGATAGAAGCTGAAATTTTTATGGCACCTTCTTATCAAATAAGATTAAAACATATGACGGCTGACAAGTATCACTCAAGAAGCCGTGGACCAAGACAAGCATTAACCAGACAACCGTTGGAAGGCCGTAGCAGAGACGGTGGTCTTAAAATAGGTAAACCATTTTGCCTAAAAGTCTTTATGCAAATAAAGGCTAGTCCGCGTTGTGGCGGGCAACATTCCCTAATTGCGGGAAACTCCAGAATTTTTAGAAAAATTTATTAAGTCTAAAGTACTAAACTTGTAAGGAAACTTATAGGTGGCTAATGTTAACTGCATTAGGTATAGTAATAAGCTTTAGAATATGGACAATCCGCAGCGAAGCTCCTAATGACGATTTGGTTAGTCTAGGGAGAACGTTCAACGACTATATAGGAATGGACATGAGAAGTCTAACCAACTTCAATGATTGTCTAAAAGAGAGTCTAAGCCCTGTAGAGATGCAGATTAAATTGAGTGATAAATACCCCACAATTTTAGGTGTTTGTTACGATTTTTAGTGTTCGATGATGTTCGATGGAAATATCGAATTTAGAACGGTATAAACTAGAAATGGAAAAAGATGCAATGATAGCCCACGGAATGGGTCAATTTTTAAAAGAGAGAATGATGGAGACGTCAGATATATACAAAGTATATGTATGCGACGATTGTGGTCTTTTTGCGTCAAAAGTCATCGACAAAGATTACTATTGGTGCAAATCGTGTCATAATTCGAATAGAATAAGTGGAGTGGTGATGCCGTATGCTGCCAAACTACTATTTCAAGAATTGATGTCTGTAAATATTGTTCCTAGAATAAGAACTGAAAGAAATATTTATTTGGATGAAACATAATTTAATTTTTCTTTAGTTATTAAATAAGATAATATTAATATAATATAATGAACACTAATAGAATTTATTTTAAGATTATTTAAATTAAGATCAGGATTTAATAAATTTATATCCGGATTTAATAAATTTATATCCGGAATAGATATTATAAAATAGAAGGCAGTTACTTCCAAAAAATCAAAATCTAAATAGGCCAAATAAATACCCATTATAATAAATATTAATGCGGTTAGAGTTAAAGTATAATCGCCAATCTTTAACAATGATACAGTAGTAATATAATTAGCACGACATTTTGTATCAACGGTAAAATTAGATAGGAAATTATTAAGGATAATTGGATGTGAATTTTTAACATTTGAAGATAAATTATTATCGGTAGAACTTTGATAAACTATTCTTTCATTTGGAACATAAGCAATAAGTAAATTATCAGAAATCATTTTTTGAATACAAACATCAAGATGAAAATATATGTTTCCTTTTAAATGTTCCAATATTTTTTTAATCCCTTTTTTAGAAATTATATAACCATGTAAAGCAAGAGCGACAGAAGGTTTATTTATTTTATCATTTATTTTTTTAAATTTAGAATTTAAATTTAATAAACTAAAGACAACATTTAAAAAATTATAATTATTTTCACAACCAAAACAACCTAAATAAAAAATATCAAAATCTTTTGGTAAATTTTTAATTAATTCATTGTATTTTTCATTAAAATTGTCTACTAAAATGGCATCATCTTCAAATACAACCCCATAAGATTCTTTTGATTTAACTATTTTATCCCAAGCTTTTATATGGGATAATGCAATAGCTACTGTTGTTTCTGGACCAAATAATGAAAAAAATAAATTTGTGTTTTCTGATTTGGTTTTATAATCTAAAGTCTTCCCGTCAATTGCTTTTATTAAAATTGGATTTAAATTTTCCTCTTTTAATTTTTTAAATAATTCTTTTGGTTCATTTAAACTAATAATATATGCGTTATCTTTTTTTTTAATAAAATATTTATCATAAAAATCCATTTTATTATAAATACTTTTAAAATTTTTTGTTTTGAAACTAAGTAAGGGCGGTCTAATTTATAGTTTAATTTTATGGTTTGATATAATGGGAGTTTAATTTCAGTATATTGTATGGTTTACTATGATGTGGTTTACTATGAAGGGAGTTTAATTTCAGTATATTGTATGGTTTACTAGAGTACACTAATTTTTAGGAGAAATTAACTCTTAATTTAGTATATTTAGTATATTTTATAGGTTCAATGAGTTTACTCTAGATAAACTTATTGAGGGGCTCTTATTTTTGTTCTTCTAATAGAAACTTTTTCTTTAGACTTTCTAGAACTTAAAATATGGTCAGTTAGGGCTTTGGCTTTACCATCATCTTTCATTACTTCATTAATAGCACTTTGAATATTTGTTTTATTTAAAGGTTCCATTGATTTACTAACTTGTTTGGATAATTTACCATCGCTAATGGCAATTTCCTTTTGTTCAATGTTATCCATAAAAGCTAAAATGTATTCTTCGGCTTGTTTCTTTTCGTCGTTAATTTCTTTGGTGGTTTCTCTGATTTTTCTTAAATCGTCATCAAGTTTTACCCAGCGAACAATCTTTTGTTTAAATTCTTCAGTTACTTCGGGGGATTCAGGCATTATATATATATCTTAGATTTTTTTAAAATGAATTGATTAAATTAAAAAATTATAATTTTTTAATCCAAATTTAGCAGAGAGGTTTAATGTTGTAATCGGGTTCGATGGTAGAGTTATTCCAAGGAGATACAGTGTATTTAGGTACATTGACAGCACCTCTGATATCATATGAAGCATTCTTGAGGGATTGTCCAACGGTGTTGATACCGATGATGTATTTATCAGTATTGATTAATTTGTCATCGTTCATTTTGTATTTAGCTTGGGAGAAATCAGTGTTGAACCAGTCATCGTTAATTTCTTTAGGTAAATAATCTTTGGCGTTGTAGTTTGTTAAGTTATTTCTGTGTAAATCTACAACATCTGTTTTAGAATCATCGGGAACAGGTCTTTCAAAAGCATTGTCTAAACTGGCTCCTTTTTGAGTACTATCATCGTTAGGTTCAAAGTTATATACTGATTCAGCGTTTCCTAATAATGTAGAATTGACAGGGGCTTTTTCAGTTTCAGAAACTAATTGATTTACTAATTCTTGTGATATTTCAGGTACTGTAGGGGCTTCCATTTGAAAATTTCTTTTGGCAGGAGCTTCCATTCTAGGTTCTGAAGAACGTAATTGTTTAGCATTTAAGTTTTGGTCAACTAAATTCTTTTCATCTTCTGATTCATCAGCAAATGGTTCTTCATTTCTATCTTCGATACTTTCATTTTCAAAGTTTTCAATTTCATTTTCATTTTCAAAGTTTTCATTTTCATTGCTTTCATTAGTGAAGTTTTGTTTGGGTTGTTGCATTAAGCAATAAATAAGGAAAAGTAAAACTCCTAATAATAATAAAGTGGAAAGATTTGTATTAGCCATATTAAGATATATTTAATCTTAGAAAAAAAATTTTAAAGTTTTTATTATTATAAAACTCTAATAAAAGATATTTAACCGATAATAATAATGGCTGAATTTATTACAGTAACAATTAAAGATATAAAAATAGAAAATAACAAATTTATAATAGTAACTGAAAATAATCAATATTATAGCCCAATTATTAAAGGAACTGTGTTATGTGAAATTGAAACATTAACCAAAAGGACTGTTCCCATTACTTATTTAGAAAACGGAGATATTATTAAAATAAAATTAAAAGATAAATTAATTAATAAAATTTATATTAATACTAAATATGAAATTATTAGTGATAGCTCATCTGAAATATCCAATTAAAACAAAAAATTGCAAAATTTATTAGTTAAAACTTGAAATTTAATTACATGTACAAAATTCTCGCGATTTTAGTATTTTTAATTTACAACATTTGGAAAAAGTCATATATTGAAAGTAATAAAGATATTTGTTCTATAGAAATTATTAAAGTAAATGATAATATAACTAAATTAAAAAAAGAATTTAATGAAAACTTAGCTATCAACTTAAAGTTATGTGAAAATATAGAAGATACAACATATTGCAATAGAATAAGAAAATATGAACCAATTGATTATATATTATTAAGTAGGCATTCTTTCTTATTAAATTGTCAATTATGTTATGGTGACTTTGTTTCGAAAAATATAAAGGATAAATATTGTGGAAAATATCAGAGGAAATCATTTTATAGTCTTTTTATAAAACATCTAAATAAAATATATTTTTTTGAAATAACAGGTGTTTTTGTTTTTTGGAATTCGGTAATATTTATTCTAACTTATGTAATTAAAAAAATGAAAAAAGTAAATTTTGATAAATTTTCCAAAAAATATATTTATAATAACCCTAGTGATTCTTGTTCAATTTGTATAAATGAATATAAAAATAGTGAAATTAGATTGTTAGATTGTAATCATTTTTATCATATTCATTGCATAGATGAATGGTTAATCAATAACAAAAACTGTCCGATATGTAGGAAAGCATTTATTTAATAAATCACTAAATTACAAATCACTAAATTACAAATCACTAAATTACAAATCACTAAATTACAAATCACTAAATTAATATCCAGTCATGTAAAAAAAATGGTCTTTTAAAAAGATGACTTGACAAAACATATTTATCAGAGTGGTTATTTAAATAACTTCCCCACCAAGATAAAGTTGATTGAGAAGTTATATTTTTTTTTATTAATGAAATAATCCATAAATCTATAAATGGTAATTCATTGGTAAAATATATTTCTAATTTATTAGAAAAATTTTCTACGATGGAATTGGAAAATTCCCTATCATTAGTTAAGATTATTAATTTTTTAATTTTTTTATTTTCAATCATATAATTTATACAATTAACATAAGCTAATTTATAATTTTCAAATAAAAAATACTCAGGAAAATATATCTCAAAGTATTTTTGTCCTCCTCTAATATGAATGGAACAAACATCTTCATCGTAAATAAAAGGATACTTATTTAAAATATATTCTTTATCTTTCTCATTTGGTCCAAAAGTTTGTAAAATAAAATCTCTATCATTATTAAAATTTAAATAATTTTCAAAATAGCCTGATAAAACAATATTATTTTTAAATGGTAATCCATTTAAATTAATATATATATAATCTTGTAAATTAAAAATATTTTCATTTTTATAGTTATCATTAAAATTTGCGTTAATATTCCTAAAAATAGTATCTTCTTGATTTAATTCTTCTGCTTTAAAATAAATAAATAACGGTGGGACATATAATCTGGCATTATTATTTTTCGCATATATTAATGCTGATGCAATTTGAAATAACATATTTCCAACACCGGTATCTTTGTTTTTCTCATACCATTCACTAATAATATTTTCATTATCATAATGAGTTAAAATTAAGAAAACGTTTTTTTCATCCATTTAATAAAAAGTTGAAATTAAAAATTAAAATTCAAAATCTAGTTATATATGCGTTTTGAATATTCAAAAGTTATTGAAAAGGTAAATCAATCTTGGATACCATTTTTTGATGAAAATAAAGAAGAATTAGAAAAAATATTTGAAAAAATTAATAAAAAAAAAGAAGAAATCTATCCTTTACCAGAAGATTTATTTCGCGCTCTATTTTATTTTCCACCAAATGAAATTAAATTAGTGATAATTGGACAAGACCCGTATATTGGTTCTGAAGATAACATTCCTCAAGCAATGGGTTTGTCGTTTTCGGTTCCAAAAAAACATAGAAAAATACCACCATCTTTACAAAATATTTTTAAGGAAATTAAGAATTGTTACCCTGATTTTAATATACCAAATCACGGGTTATTAAAAAGATGGGCTAAACAGGAAAAAATATTATTACTTAATTCTGCACTAACTGTTAAAGCTGGTGAATCTAATTCTCACGCTAATTTATGGGTAAATTTTACTGATAAATTAATAAAGTTTTTATCTGATAAAAATGATAAATGTGTATTTTTACTTATGGGAAATTTTGCAAAAGGAAAAAAACATTTAATTAATGAGGAAAAACATAAAGTCTTTATTACTGTTCATCCATCTCCATTGAGTGCATCAAGAGGATTTTTTGGTTGTGGTGTGTTCAAGGAAATAAATGAATTTTTATTAAATGATAAGATTAACTGGTAGAGATGATAAGATTAATTGGTAGAGATGATAAAATTACTTTATATTTATCAATAATAATCTTTTTGAATTTTGAATATTAGAATTAGAAGAATTATATGAAAATCCAATATTTTTAAAATAATTTATCATTTCTTTCGTGGCTTCTTTCCTATTACTTTTTTTAAAATAATGTTTAACTTCATATTTATGATATATGGCAGTTTTAATATTAAAATGACCAAATACCATATCTACACCCCACATATATTTATTTTCTATTGAATTAATAGAAGCATATTTATTGAAATCTTTGGGAGTTAACAAGTAACAAAATAATTCATTTTTATCTGAAAATTTTAATTCATTATTATTTTCATTCATATAACTAAACGTTGCATTAATTACTTTTGGTGATAATATAGAAATATCATTTTCTTTTTTAACTTTAATCATTTCTTCTAAATTATAATCAATCAATTCTACATCATCTAAAATAAATAAAATATAATCAAATTTTGATATGATTATATTATTTGGATTTGTTAACCATAATTCGGTTAATATACCCTTTTTATTATAAATAAAAAAATCTATGAAATCTATTTTTGCTACAAAAACTTTTATTAAATCAAAACTATCATAACAATTTATTATTAAAGAAATTTTTTTATTTATTTGCTTATATAAAAAATATAAATTTTTTTCTAAAATTTCTAATTTTTCTTTTAAATTTTTTTCTCCTATAGCTGGTAAATAATATAAAAAATTAATATCTTCTATATTTTTAGCTTCTTCTATATTTTTAACTTTTTCTATATTTTTATCTGTTTCTATATTTTTATCTTTTTCTATATTTTTATCTTTTTCTTTATTTTTTAAAAATAATAATTTTTTGTTCATTGTTATAATATCATATAAATTATTTTTTAACAATATTTAAAAATAAAATTTATTAATTAAATATATGGGTAATAAATTAACAATAAATTTTACAGAGGATTTTACTGGGTCTTCTAAAGAGATTTTTACAGAGGAGTTCTCAGATACGTTCACAAAGTTCACAGATACGTTCACAAAGTTCACAGATACGTTCACAAAGTTCACAGAAGAAAGACCAATTAATGATAGAATTATTATAGGAGTAACAGAAGATAAACAAGGAATAACAGACTATAAACAAGGAATGAAGTTTTTTGATTCGAATACTAAAAGATGGGAATACGAAAGTTTGAAAAAATTTAATAAAGAAAAAAATTACATTGAATGTATTTTTTCTAAAGGAACATCTTTATTGATATTTAAAAAAAATGAAACTTGTTCAGAAAGTATTAAATCAGAAAATATTAAATCAGAAAGTCTTGATTTACATTTTATTTTTGAATCTTCTCAAACTAAATTCAGTGGTAAAATAGAACCAGAATATAAAATAATTGGAAATAATTGTGTTTTTGATAAAATATTAAGCTTATAATATTATTTCTTTTTTCTTCGTTTTCTTATCTTTTATGGTTTCTTTAACTTCTGTTATTTCTTCTTCTACTGTTTCATTTTCAGTTTCCTCGTCCGAAATATCATCAGAATAATCAATATCTTCTAATAGCTCTTTTTTAAGTTGTTCTTTCAATACTAAATTAGCTTCTGAAACATCAACTTTATCGGGATTTACCATTGCATTCTTTTTTTCCAAAACCAACTCTGTAACTTTATTATTTAAAATTATTTTATAATAAGGATAGATTTTACGATAAGTTTTAGATATAGTTACATCTGAAATATCAAATATTTCCGAAATTTGTTTTTTAGTTATAGTTAAATTATAAGTATTTGTTACTAATAAAATACAACCTGCTGCTACCGATGGAGGTTCGTGAGTAGAAGCTATATCTAGCTTGTGAATATTATTACATACATCCTTAGAAATATCAATATATTTTTTATCGATATCCATTTTTTTGGCTAGTCTTTCAATAAAATCTGCTGCTTGAGAATTCTTAATTTGATAAAAGGTTGAGTTCAAATCAATATAATCTAATATTTTTCTACAACCACGATGCACGTGTTTAATTTCCAAATCGTAAATATCAGCTATTTCCTTAGGGCTTCTTGGTTCTTTCTGCATTTTACAAGCATAGAAAACACAAGAAGCAATCATTGAACGACGATTAATACAACGCATTATCATATTTTTCCCTTTTCTTTTACCTCTGATATGTTTGCTATCGCTTACTTTCTTGTATAAAATTTTAGCTGAATCAATAATTGATTGGCTTACACCATATTTTTTACATTTTGATTGGATTCTTTCTAAAACTTCTAGTAAACTTTTCTCCCTGTATGGCATCTGTCCTTGTCTTTGTAAAGCACTAACTTTATTATAGCCTTTAGTTGCTATTTTAGTTCCTAGTGCAGATTTTGGAAAAAAATAATTGCTCGGACAGCCATATCTTGAAGCACCATTTCCATTATTTTCTTCATCATTGGTATATTCTGGGTTTTCATCTAAAAATTCTTGGTTAATTACCGCACATTCTTGGCAAACTAAATAACCTTTAATGTTATCTACTACCAATTTATCGCTTTTACACGATTTACAAATTTTCTTTTTTGGTTCAATTTTCTTATTTAAATCCATTCCAAATAAAAGGTTGTCTATTTGGTCATCAGTCATATCTAAATAACTATCAAGTGAGTCCATATCTATCTATAGAGATAGTATATTTTTAAGTCTTTTTTTCAATATTTTCAACCCACTCACTTTTAGAAACGTTACATTTTACTATATCGCTATAATCATCTTTTTGTAAAAATAGTTGTGGATATACGATATACCAATTATCTTTTTTCATTAAATGTATCCAATAAACATCTACTGCATTTCCGTAATGTTCTAAATAAAATTTAGATAACCCTTCTTCAAAATTATCTAATAAAGTTTTATAATAATGTTTTTTAACAAAATAAGCTCCAGCACAACTACAACTTTCTAATTTATAAGTTTTTTTATCATAAACTGGTAAATAACCACCCAAAACAATCACATCAAAATCTTTTTTAAAAAGATTATTAAATAAATTATATCCTTCTTCAAATCTATTCCAAATAGCATCATCTTCTAAAACCAGGCAATTTTCCCATTTTTTTTTAATAGCCATTTTTATTACTCCAATATGACTTTGCGAACATCCTATTGCTCCCTTTTTATTTTCAATTGCATTAAATCTAACTATTTTTTCTTGTGGAAATATCGAAAGGATATTTTTCATATGTTCTTTTCTATCATTTCTTTTACTTAAATTTATATAAACGACTTTTTCAATAAATGAAAATTTTTCTGAATTTATTAATACTTGGGACAAATCTTTTAAAATTAAATTTTCATTAAAGAAAATTTCATTATTTATTTTTTCCAAATTATAAGGTGATTTATAAAGTTTAATATCTAATGATATTTCTTTTTCTATAATTTTATTTATTAAATGTAAAAAAATTATATTATTAGACTTTGAAATCATTAATTTATTGGAAAAGAAATATTCATTATTAAAATCCAATAAAAAATAATTTTTATCGGTTAAGTTTATAAACTTAAAATCATTTACTGGCTTTAAATTATCATCACAATAAATACCTCCTTCTATATATAAAATACAATAAGACCAAAGTTCTATTTTATTTGGTAAATTATCATAGGTTTCTAAAACTATATCAGTAAAATTATCTCTAATGAATTGGTTTTTTTCATTATCATTAAATGTTTTAAAAGTAAATTCGGGATTATTTTCTCTTGTTTTCCCATAAAATATTATTTTCTCGGTTGTAATTTTCTCGCTTGTAATTTTCTCGGTTGTAATTTTCTCGGTTGTAATTTTCTCGCTTGTAATTTTCTCCTGAATTTTAAGATTTGTATTTTTTAATAATTTTATTTTAAGATTATCAATAAATGTTTGTTCATTTAATTTTTCTTCTTTTAATCTTTTTTCTTCCTCGATTTTTTTTCTAATTTGCTCATTTTTAATATTATCTAAAAAAATTCTTTTCATTAATAATTTAAATAAAAGAATTATTAAAATACGCTTATTAAATTAATATTATATCAATAATTTCATCAATATTATCATATATTTTTGTTTCAAATTTATCATCAACCAATTTAGGATATTTTTTAATAATTTCATCAAGGTCATTTTCATTTTCTTTTGGAACAAAAACTAATTTTACCCCAGCTTTTTTAGCTCCAATTAATTTAAAATTTAATCCTCCAATTTTAGTAATTTTTCCTGTTAGTTCAATTTCACCAGTCATTGCAATATCATTTCTAATTGGTTTATTAAGTATTCTAGATATGAAGGCTGATGTGAAAGCACATCCAGCACTAGGTCCATCTTTAGGAGTAGAAGTAGATGGTGCGTGTACATGGAAACCGTGTTTAAAATTCTTAAGCATATAATTATCTAAATCACCAATAAATTTAAATTTTTTAACATTTCTTCTAATATAATCTATTGCTGCTGTTAAAGAACAATGTACTGATTCTTTCATAACTTCTCCTTGTTTACCAGTTAATTTTATTTCATAAATATTTGAGGTGGATGAAATATTAGTAAAAATTTGAATGGGAATAATTCCTCCATCTCCATTATTTGTAGCATATAAACCATTTATAATTCCAACTTCATTTTTACTATGTATTTTTTGTATTTCGTGACTGGGTTTTTCTAAAATTTTATTAATGTGTTCTTTATCTAAAATTATTTGATTTTCATTATCTTTTTCAAATAAATCTCTTTTATACAATTTATCTAAATTGAGAGTTAAAAATATTTTTTCTAAATATCTTTTAATATCTCTAACACCAGCTTCATTGGTATAATTTTCAATTATATATTCTATCAAATCATCATTTAGATTAGTCCATTTTTCTTCTGTTAAACCAATTGCTTCGCTTGTTTCTGGTATAATAAATTCTCTGCATATTTTTAGTTTTTCTGTTGTTGTATATGGTTTTACTTTTATTTCTTTTAATCTATCAAGTAAAATAGGGTCAATTAAAGAAGAATCATTATATGAAAAAATCATAACTACTTTATCTAATGGGAAATCAACTCCTTGGAAAAATCTATCTTGGAAGGTTTTATTCATGTTTGGGTCTGTCAAATGAATTAATATACTGGTAATTTCATTTATATTTCCGTGTTTTGAAGTTGCCTTATCCAATTCATCAAAATATAATATACATCTAGATTTATTTGCTTCAACCATTTTTTTTATAATTAATCCTGGTTGAGAACCAGAATAAGTATAACCATGACCGTGTAATAATTCACCATCATTTTGACCACCTAATGTTATTTGAACGAAAGGAATACCTAATGATTTACTTACGCTTTTTGCTAAAAGAGTTTTACCAACTCCTGGAGGTCCTACTAAACCAAAACTTGTTCCTTGACTTACTGGATTAGAAATCCATTTTCCTATAACTTGTAAAAGGGCATTTTTAGCCTCTTCGTGACCAAAAGATGATTTTTTTAATTTGTCTTCAACATTAGTTAAAAATTGAACTGCTTTTTTACTATCATTTTTTAAATTTTGGTAAATATAATCATCATTTGGAGATGGCCAAGGGAAATTTAATATATGTTTTACAAATGTTAGTTGTTTATAATATTCATTATTATATAACTTCATTTCTTGAATTTTTTCTAGTGTTAATGATTTTACATTATCAGGAATATTTTTATTAGAAATTAATTGTTTTTTGTAATCAATATCTTCCAATGATAAAGCCTTCAATCTTTCTTGTTCAGATTTAATATTATTGTTAGATTTTTTTAGTTTAATTTGTAAATTAAAACCCAACTTATTATTCAGTAAATTAAAAATATTTGGGACATTATTTTTCTTTTCTTTTATTAAATTCAATAATAATCCAGCAATGTCAATATTATCTTCATTACCCATTAATAAAATAAAGATGATATCAAACATATTTTTAAGATTAGAACTTTCAGAAATAAATTCTTTCATTATTGATAAAAATGTTGAAGATGTCAAATCAAGATATTTTTGATAAATTTTTTCAGCGTGTAAAATATAATCACTAGCTGATAAAACATAACAATTACCTAAATAATCATATCTTATTAATTTTTTAAAAAATTTTTTATCTATTGATGATTTTTCTAATTCTTTATCAATATTATTTTTTATTAAATATAAATTTGGATAATTTAATTGGGAAGTTTTAAAGATTATACCAATTTCATCATTTAAGAAAATACCGGTAATTTTAATATATTTATTATAATATTTTATCCATAATTCTCTTGATTGTTGAATCAAATCATTATCGTCAAAATTATTTGGAATTCTCCAATAGTATAATTCTTGTTTATCTACTTCAAATATATTAAATGAAACTGGAATAAATATACCGTTTAATTCATTAATGTATTTAATAATATTTTTATCTAATATAGTTTTATAATTTTTACCAATATAAAATGATAATATCCCTTCCAAGTTTTTATAACCATAATTACTCATTATTTTGCCTAATTCTAATCTTAATTTTGATAAAGGTTGTGAATCTAAATCAATAAATTTAGAAAAATTTAAAAGTTCTATTAATTGATTATCATCCGTTAAATTTATATCTGAAAATTCTTTAATCCATTTATCAATACCATTTGTTTCTTCTAATTCTTCAACTATAAAATTGTTGTAATTTGTGTTGATATTTTTATTAATATCATTTAATTTAGTTAATAAGGATTGTTTTGTTGAATAATCTATTAAAAAATTTTGAAATAAAAATTCTAAATGATACGACAAATTAAAAATTATTTGGGATAATTCTTTGTAAAAATTAGACAAGAGATTAATTTTTATTTTCTTGACTATATCTGTCATTATAAATCATTATAAAATATTAATTAAAATTATTAGAATTTAAAATATTTTCGTTTACTAAATATTTATAATTTGAAAATTATCAGGGATAGGCAAAATATATTTAAGGAAGTATTAAACGCACTTAAAAGATTGTTTAGTGTGTTTGATTTAAAAAAATATTATTATAGTAATGTATATATATGCCTCCTATTTCTAAACCCAAGTCTACTCCTGTAGTAGAATCCAAACCCTCTCCTCAACCTGCCGTCCAAAAGGCAGGCTCTGCTCCTGCTCCTAAGAAAGTAGAAACCAAAGCCGAAGTAAAGGCCGAAGTAGTAAAAGCTGAACCCAAAGTAGCTCAAAAGGCTGGCGCTCCTCTTCCTAAAAAGGAAGCCGTAAAAGCTGATGCGCCTAAAGCTGAAGTCGTAAAAGCTGAAGTCGTAAAAGCTGATGCCCCTAAAATGGCTGGTGGCAAGAAAGTAGCCCCTGTAAAGGCTGCTGAAGCCAAAGCTGTCCCTGCACAAAAGGGTGGCAAGAAAGTAGCCGCCGTAAAGGGTGAAGCCAAAGTCAAAGTAGTCAAGGCCAAGGCTCCTAAAGCCGAAAAGGCTGAAGGCGAAGAAGATGCTGAACTCGATGAAAAGGGTGTACGCTCATTCAAGGTACAACTCCCTGGCAGTGAAGATTACACCGGTAGATTCACCGGCCTCACACCCTACCAAGCCGCTAACAAGGCTCTCAGCAAATATTTCCGCGAAAACAAGACCGCCAAGGCAGAAATCAGCTTTTCTATCCGCGAATCCACCCGCGGAAGCAAGAGATCCACCTACACTTACAATGGCAAGCGTGAAAAGCTCGCCATCCCCGTAAAATACTCTATCAAGAGCAATGACGGTGTACCCCGTGAAATCGTAAAGGAATACAAGAACAGACTAACCAAGGTCAAGAAGTCTGATACGGCTAAGGAAGCCACCGCCTGAAATTTTATTTAAAAATAAAATAAAATAAAAATAAAATAAAATAAACATAAAACAAAATACAATAATTAAATTATAAGTATAAGCTTATAATTTAATAAACACATTTCATATTTAATAAAAACATTTTAATTAGAATACATCTTTTCACAAAATTCATTAAATTCTTTTAATTTTTCTTCCCAATTAATAGTATCATCATTTTCTTCAAATAATTTAAAGTTAGATTCTATAAAATTTTTTAATAATTCTTTTTTTTCTTCAGGTAAATCTATTTGTTCTTCTTCTAATTCTGTTTTCAAATAAATATTTAAATTTTTTAATTCTTCTTTATAATCTCTTTCAATAGTATCATCATCTTGTAATTCTTTTAAAATTTTTAATTTATCTTCTAAATATTCATTAGATAAATTAGATAATTCCAATTCTTCTAGCAATGGTTTAATAAATTCTTGCCAATCTGGATTTTGACTTAGTAAAAAGTTTGCTCTTCTAGTTACTTCAACTTTCAATTCATTTATCATAATTCTTTCTAAATCTTTCATCTTATTTTCTTCGTTATTTTCATTATCATTTATTTCTAATGATTGTGTTAAACCGGAAAATTTTTCATCTAACATTTTTATTATTTCTAAAAGATCGTGATTTGTTGTTTCTTCTAATTTATTTTCAATATCATTTAATTCATCTCTAATTTGTTTTTTAGTTTCTTCAGATAATAAATCATTGATTGATAAATTTATCAACGCATTTTCTATTTTTGTTTTAATAATATATATTCTTTGTAATTTATTTGTCATTTCTTGGTCGGCTTCATTATTTAATTCTGCATCTTTTAAAATTCTAATTAGTGCTTCTTCATCAAATTTTGGAATATCTTTAATCATAACATTTTTATCTAAACCTGATTTCTTATCTAAAATAATTATATTTATAATACCATTTAAATCTACTTTAAAAGTTATATCTATTACTGGCATACCTCCATCGGAAACTTTATCAAATTCTATCTCTCCAATTAATAAATTTTTATTTGCTATTTTTCTTTCTCCTTGATATATTTTTACTTTAATTTTACTTTCGCCAGGTGAATCAGTTGTGTATTTTTGTGACCGTTTTGTTGGTAAGGGTGTGTCTTTTGGTATTATAATCGAAAAATTACCATCTATTGTTTCTACTCCTAAGGATAAAGGAAGAACATCAACTAATAAAACATTTTCATCAGATTCGTATAATCCAGTTATAATTCCTGCGTATAATGCAGCACCTTCAGATACAACACTTTCTAAATTAGGATGAATCCATGGTTTCTTTCCAGTTATATCGTATATTTTTTCTTGTAATATTTTCATTTTACTTGAACCACCTACTAAAATAAAATAATTAATATTGATATATTTTTTTATTAATTCAGAAATTAATTCATCTATTCTATGTAATAATTTATGAGACATTTTATTAAATTCTTTCTGAGTTAACAAATAAAAACTATCATAACCTAGAAATGGTTTTAAATTTATTTGATAATCTTCTTGATAGGATAATTTTTCTTTAATTCTTTGAGCACTGTAGAATAATTTATCATTTTTTTCTATATTTGGATTTTTTTTTAGTATATCATCTACAATAATTTGAGTAAAATTATTCCCACCTAAATCATTGAGGCCAATACTATGAATAACTTCAAAAAAATTATTGTCTTTTTCCAAGATTGTAATGTCCATAGTACCACCACCAGTATCTATAACCATAATTTTTTTTTCACCTTCTTCTTTTAAACCATATGATAAAGCTGCTGCACTAGGTTCATTAATAATCCGTAAAACATTAAAATTATTATTAATAAATGATTGTCTAATTATTTCTCTTTGATTATCGGAGAAATTAGAAGGAACTGTAATTACTGTTTCTAATATAATTACTTTTTCTAATGAAGATAAATTAAATTTTTTTACTAGTAAGCTTTTAATATGATTAATAAAAATATTCAATATATCATTTATATTATAATCTTTATTATTAAAATTTATTTTATAATCTTTACCAATATCTATTTTAAAAGAATTAATTACATTAGAAACCCCTAATGGAATATAGTTACCACAATAAATTTTATTTTCAGGAGAAATATATATCTTAGAAGGAATTAATTTGAAAGCACCATCAGTAAATATTTTTAATTTTTTATTACTATAATATGAAATAACTGTATTAGTAGTACCTAAATCTATTCCAAAAACAACTTTCTCTTCTAGTAAATTTTTAATTAGCTCTGACATTAATTATAGTAATTAAAAAAATTGGGAGCAAACGAGAAAAAATTGTAAAAAAATATCCTAATTAATATATTATTAATTTATGGAAACTCAAAATCGTAATATTACTTATTTAAACAAAGAAGAAAAAATCATTCAGTTTTTCTCTGAATCAGATGAAATTTTTAATGATAGATTGACATTTTTAAAAAAATTAGAAAGTGAAAGTATTTCTTGGAAAGAAGCAATAAAGCTTTCCAAAATATATGTTAATGTAAAATATAAAAAATGTAAATATTCGCCTCAAATATATTATTTAGTTAAAAAATATATCTAATTTTCGTTAGTTGGTTTTAATGAAGAATATTTAGAATTTCTTGTTAAATTACGGGTATCCAATCTTAAATTAGTATTTGATTTTTGTTCTACTCTGGAATCCATTCTCAAGTTAGGATTTATATTCGCTTGATTGGAAGTGTTAATTTGATTATTAGCCCAATCTTTATTTATTCCAATATTTGTAACTTTTTTAGAAGCATCCCAATCTTTTAAGTTAACTGGATAACTACCACCTTGGTTATTATCTTCATTGGGACATACTTTGCAAGGTGTAGTATTTATACATACTGGAGGTCTTGGCATTGGAACTTGCCATTTATCGGTACTTAAAATTGTAAAGTCATTATCCCATAATGATGTTTCTTTGTTACCTAATGGTTTTGTAAAATCTGAAGGTAATTCATTATAGTTGTTATCATTTGATTCGCTATTTAAAATTAGTGATTTTGGTTTTGAAGTTAATTTTAACTTTTCTAAGCTTGAAATGGTATCATCTATAGTAACTACATTAGATTCTAATTTAGCGTAAATGTTTTCTACATCAATACTATCTAATACTTTGGAATCTACTAAATCTTTAATTAAGAATTTCATATATTTCTCTGAATTATCGCTAATTGGAGTGCTTTGTAAGGTTTTTACTTTAGTTTCTAATTTACTGATTTTTTCTGTAAATTGTTTCTTAAAGCTATCAATTGCTTTTTCGCAACTTACTGAAGGTACGATTATTTTACTCATCATATTTCTTCCTGTTTTTGATTTCATTCCGGCTTCCATTTCAGCTTCCATTCCGGCTTCCATTTCAGCTTCCGTTTCAGCTTCCATTTCAGCTTCCATTTCGGCTTCCATATCAGCTTCCATATCAGCTTTCATTTGAGCTTCCGTTTTAGCTTTTCTTTTAGCTTTCATTTTAGCTTTCATTTTAGCTTCTTCATAAGACATTTTAACTTTTTTACCGTTACTATTTATGTAATAATTATTTTCATAATCACCTTCCCATTCGGCTTCCATTTCCGCTTCTCTTTCTCTTTCTCCATCTTCTTCTTCTATGTCTTTTCTTCCTCGTGTTTTTCTATATTTGTCATCTTGTATACTGGATTGTAGTTCCGCTTTAGCAATTTCTGTAGCTTTTTGTAAAATATTAGTAGAATCAGCTTGATTAAATAATAATGGTATTTGTTGATTTCTTTGAGTAACTAAATTATCAAAATCTGTATTCAATTGATTCTTTTCTGTTGATAAAGGAACATAGGGGGTAATTGGGATTGGTATTTCTTTAACTTGTGATGTCGCTACACCTTCGTCTTCTTCATCACCCTCCTCTTCATCACCCTCCTCTTCATCACCCTCCTCTTCATCACCCTCCTCATCATCACCCTCCTCATCATCACCCTCCTCTTCATCACCCTCCTCTTCATCACCCTCCTCTTCCCCTTCCTCACCTTCATCTTCAGCTTCTGTTTCCGCCTCACCTTCAGCTTCTCCTTCAGTTTCTTCTTCAGCTTCTCCTTCAGCTTCTGATTCCGCCTCTCCTTCAGCTTCTGTTTCCGCCTCTCCTTCAGCTTCTGTTTCCGCCTCTCCTTCAGCTTCTGTTTCCGCCTCTCCTTCAGCTTCTGTTTCCGCCC
>Ga0214923_10001226_pt1 | contig 37011 bp, 32 predicted proteins | sample LL1510_MetaG_FD_177993 | JGI IMG/M metagenome (GOLD analysis project Ga0214923, IMG submission 177993) | Freshwater microbial communities from Lake Lanier, Atlanta, Georgia, United States - LL-1510 | ecosystem: Environmental > Aquatic > Freshwater > Lake | place: USA: Georgia | collected...
CGGTTGGAGGCGTAGTGAATCGCCAGGTCATATCCTTCCGGCGCCAAGGAGAGGGCCACCCCCCGGCCCAGACCGCGGCTGGCTCCGGTAATCAGAACAACGGGTCGGGACATGAATCCAACCTAAACCACGGGCAGGAAAAAAGGATGGGAAAAACCGCTTTCTATAGCACAAAAACGACATTATTATTGTTCTATGCCTATGAAAAAGGTTCGCCGTTATCCGGATGTCCCGTTGCAACCGGTCGTGCTCCGGGAGATGAGGGTCCGTTGCGGCCCTTGGAGCATCACGGGACTGCGGGTGAACCGGCACCTGCAACCATTTGACCAGATGACGCCCCATGCCCACCCCCACGGGCAACTCCTGCTCTACCTTCGGGGCAAGGGGATCCAGAGGGTGGCGACCAAGAGCTATCCGGTCTCCGCCGGTTCCGTTTTCTTTGTTCCGGCCGGCATGACCCATGGCTTTGAGGAAACCGGTCCCCGAAGAGCCATCTGTCTGGTCGCTGACTGGAGAGGAGTGCAAAAATTCAGATTCGGATTTCTGGCGGCGGATGCGATGGCGGAGGTGAGGACCCGTCTTTCCCTGTTGGGGGCAGGCCCACGAGGGGTTGATTTGGGAGTGGCGGGTACGACCCTGCAAATCCTCTCCCTTTGCTTGGCGGCCTGTGACCCCCAAGGACCTCAGGGGAACCCGACCCATAGCCTGACGGGTCGACTCACCCGCGAGATGCATCGTGGGTCCGATGCCAAGTGGCCTTCCCCCGCCGAGTTATCCCAAAGGGTGGGCCTGCAGAAAGATTATCTCAACCGTTTGATTCGTTCCGGAACGGGACTGACCTTGGGGCAGTGGAGAGCCAAGAAAATCCTCGCAGAGGTCGAGAAGGAGCTGCGCAAGGGGGGAAGGATGGTCGAGGTGGCTGAGCGTTGCGGGTTCCAGGATGCCAACTATTTCACGCGTTGGTTTCGGCGACAGACCGGGGTAACCCCAAAAATCTGGCAGAAACGAACGGGCTGACGATCAGGCCTTGGCCGCTGCGGGGCTCGCGGCCTGACCGGCGGGCAGGGCGGACACCGGCGGATGAGGGACAACTTTCCAGAACTTCGGGGCGAACTGATCCCACTTGGCGAGGATTTCCTTGGCTTTGCGGCTCTCGGTGGCCTCCAGATGTTGGTAGATGAGGGCCTGCAGCGCTTTGGAGTCTTCTGCGCCAGACAACCTCTCCAATCCAACCATTCCTGGGTTGTAGCGTTTTTCAAAACTGCCGTCCTCGTCCACTACGTAGGCAAGTCCGCCGGACATGCCTGCGCCGAAATTCTTTCCCGTGGGCCCCAACACCACCACGGTGCCCCGGGTCATATACTCGCAACCATGGTCGCCCACTCCCTCGATCACCGCCGTGGCACCGCTGTTGCGGACGGCAAAACGTTCCCCGGCCCGGCCATAGGCCAAGAGTTTTCCGCCGGTGGCTCCGTACAGGCAGGTGTTGCCACAGATGGAATTCAGCGAGGGATCGAAGCTGGTTCCCTTGGCCGGAATCACCACAATTTCCCCACCGGACATGGATTTGCCGACATAGTCGTTGGCTTCACCCTGCAGGGTGAGCTTCACCCCGTTGACGAGGAAGGCCCCGAAGGACTGTCCACTGGTGCCGTCGAATTTCAGAATGATACTACCCTCGGGTAGACCCTCGTCCCCGTAACGGTAGGCGATTTCCCCGCTGAGCTGGGCGCCAACGGAGCGGTGGGCGTTGTTGATCTTGTAGGAAAGTTTGGCTTTCCGTTTTTTGGCCAAAGCGTCCTTGGCGTCCTGGAGAATGCGGGCGTCCAGAGGCTGGTCTTCCAGCTTGTCATTCCGTTCCCACGTGTGATGGCGGGGGGCCAGGGCATCGATGTCGGGCACGGAGAGCAGCGGCTTGAGGTCGACCAATGCCGCTTTCGGATGATTCTCCGGAACCCAGGTTTCCAGCAGTTCCGGGTGGCCGATGATCTCGTCCAATTTGCGCACTCCCATGGAGGCGAGGATTTCACGAACCTCCTGAGCCACGGCATTGAAGAAGTCGACAACGGCCTCCGGAGTGCCCCGGAACTTGGCACGGAATTTCTCATCCTGAGTGGCCACGCCGGTGGGGCAGTTATTGAGATGGCATTGGCGCACAAAGACGCAACCCAAAGCGATGAGCGCCGTCGTGCCAAAATTGAATTCCTCAGCGCCCAGAAGGGAGGCGATTACGATATCCATGCCCGTCCGGATTCCCCCGTCAGTGCGGAGAGTGATGCGGTTCCGGAGACCGTTGAGCAGGAGGACCTGCTGGGTTTCCGCCACCCCGAGTTCCCAAGGGCTACCCGCATATTTGATTGAGGAGAGGGGGGAAGCCCCCGTGCCGCCATCGTGACCGGCGATGAGCACCACGTCGGCATGAGCCTTCGCCACCCCGGCGGCGATGGTTCCCACCCCGGCCTCGGCGACCAGTTTGACGCAGATCTTGGCCCGGGGATTGACCTGCTTGAGGTCGTAGATCAGCTGGGCCAAATCCTCGATGCTGTAGATGTCATGGTGCGGGGGAGGCGAGATCAGCATGACTCCGGGGGTGGAACGGCGGAGAGTGGCGATGAGAGGTGAAACCTTGTGGCCGGGGAGTTGTCCGCCTTCCCCCGGTTTGGCTCCTTGGGCGATCTTGATTTCCAGTTCGGTGGCGCTGGCCAGATATTCCGCCGTGACACCAAACCGACCGGAGGCGACCTGCTTGATCCGGCTGTTTTTGGAGTCCCCATTTTCCATGGTGGCGAAACGGGCCCGATCTTCGCCGCCTTCGCCGGAATTGGATTTTCCGCCGATGCGGTTCATGGCGATAGCCAGGGCCTCATGGGCTTCCGGCGAGAGAGCTCCCATCGACATCCCCGCCGTGGTGAAGCGGCGGCGGATATCCTCAATCGGCTCCACTTCCTCCAACGGGATGGCGGTGCGACCCTGGCGAAGCCGTAGCAGATGGCGAATGGTGACGGGGGTGTTTTTATGCAGGGCATCGACGTAGGACTTGTATTGGGCCGGCTGGTTTTTCTGATCGGCTCCCTTGAGCCCGACAAAGGCCTGCAGGGACTGGATGGCCGGGGGGGTGATGGCATGCATTTCGCCATCCCGGCGCCAGCGATAGAGTCCGGCATCGGGGAGGCGCTCGGCGTTCACCAAGGCGAGCCCCTCGTTGTGTCGACGGATCGTTTCCTCCGCCAGTTCCTTGATGCCAATGCCTCCCACCTGGGAGGGTGTATCCGTGAAGTGATTGCGGATGAGGCTTTCGCCCAAGCCGACCGCCTCGAAGAGTTGGCTGCCGTGATAACTGGTCAGCATGCAGATGCCCATCTTCGACATGATTTTGAGGAGACCCTTATCCACAGCCTGCCGGTAGGAGGTGATGATTTTTCCGGCATCCAGGTCGGGGAGGGTGCCATCGGCTTGCCAGCGGGCGGCGAGTTCCCAGACCAAATATGGACAAACGGCGGAAGCACCGAAGCCGATCAAGCAGGCAAAGTGATGCACGTCCCGGCAGTCAGCCGTTTCCGCGATGAGGGAGGCTCGCATGCGGAGTCCGGCCCGGATAAGGCTGTGGTGCACGGAAGAAATAGCGAGGAGCATGGGGATCGCCGTCTGGGAGGCGTTGGTGCCGCGATCGGAAAGACAAAGAATGGAGACACCTTCCTTGATGGCGGCCGCCGCCTCCTCCGCGAGCTCCTTGAGTCGCCGATGGAAAGCATCCGGCCCTCCGGAAACGGGAAAGAGGACGGAGAGGGTTTTGGATTTCAGTTCCGGCTCCTTGCGACCCAGGATCTCGGGGAGTTCTTCCGGGGAGATCACGGGCGATTCCAGCTTCAAGAGGCGAACATGGTCGGGGCCATCGGTCAGCCAATTGGGACGAGTGCCCAAATAGACCGCGGTGGACATGACCAACTTTTCCCGAATGGGGTCGATGGGAGGGTTGGTGACTTGGGCAAAAAGCTGGCGGAAGTATTGGTAGAGCAAGCGGGGGCGGGTGGAGAAAACCGCCAGGGCGGCGTCATCGCCCATGGATCCGATGGCTTCCTCACCTTTCTGGATCATGGGCAAGAGGATGACCTTGAGCTCCTCATCGCTGTACCCGAAGGAAAGCATGGTGGCGTTAAGGTCGGCGGGAACCGCCGGGAGTCGGGCGGGGCTCGCAGGAAGGGTGCGAAGGCCGGTTTTGATCCATTCCCCGTACGGTTTGGCGGAGGCGGCAAAGTTTTTGATGTCGGCATTGCGAAGGAGCTTCTTGTTCACGGTATCCACCGCGATCATTTCTCCCGGTGCCAAGCGGCCTTTTTCGGCGATGGACTTTTCCGGAATGTCCCCGATGCCAACCTCGGATCCCATGACGATCAGCCCATCCTTGGTGATTTTGTATCGGGCCGGGCGGAGGCCGTTCCGGTCGAGACAGGCGGCGACCAGACGGCCGTCACTAAAGGCGAGAGCGGCCGGGCCGTCCCACGGTTCGTTGAGGCACTCGTGATATTCATAAAAGGCGCGGACTTCAGGTGAGAGATTGTCCTCAGAGCGGAAGGCGGAGGGAACGAGCATGAGCATGGCGTGGAGGAGCCCGCGTCCGGAGATGGCGAGAAGCTCAAAGGCGTTATCCAAACTGGAGGAGTCGCTGCCACCGGGCTGAATGATGGGATGAAGCAGGGGGAGGTCGGTGGGGGCCAGGGCCGGGTTGGAGAGATCGGCCTCGCGGGCGTGAACCCAGTGGCGATTGCCCCGGAGAGTGTTGATCTCGCCGTTATGGGCCACCATGCGGAAGGGATGGGCCAAGGGCCAGGTGGGGAAGGTATTGGTGCTGTAGCGCTGGTGAAAGACGGCGAGGGCGGTTTCGAAGGCGGGATCCTGCAGATCGAGATAAAAGCTTTTGAGTTGGGTGCCCGTCAGCATTCCCTTGTAGACGATGATGCGGGAGCTGAAGGAGGGAATGTAGAAAGGGGGGGTGCGGTCGGCATGGCAACGGTGTTCGATTTCGTTGCGGCAAAGAAACAGCGTGAGTTCAAAATCTTCATCGGAAAGTTTTTTGGCATCGGGCCGGGCCACGAGAAGTTGTTCGATGAGGGGAGCGGAGAGGGCCGCTTTTTCCCCCAGGATCCGGTTGTTGACCGGAACCGGGCGCCAACCGAGGGAAACCAGACCGCGTTTGGCCACCACTTCCTCGGCGACTTTGCGAATGTGGGCCTGGGCGTACGTGTCTTTGGCGGGAAGGAAGAAAAAACCGACCCCGAGATCCCCCTCCTCGTATAAGCGATGGCCGAGTTTCTCGACTTCCCGTTTGAAAAGCTTGAAGGGGATCTGGGTGAGGACACCCGCGCCGTCCCCAGACTTGGCATCGGCATCCAAAGCCCCGCGATGGGCCAATTGGCAAACGCAGCCGAGCGCACGCTCCAGCACCGAGCGGGAACGTTTTCCCTGAATGTCGGCGACAAACCCAACGCCGCACGCATCGTGTTCGTGGTCAGGGTGGTAAAGTCCCTGGGCACGGGGAAGATTTTGGTCGAGACGGAACCTTGCCATGGAAGTTTCACAATACTGAAGGAACCCCATGGCGCAAGAGTGGGAATCCTCTTGAGGGACAAGCGGTTTCGGGGAATTGTCATCCATGGCCCGTACCCGTCCCTCCGGGGGTAAAAAGATCCGCACGGTGGTGGTTTGCCTTCGCCGAGGCAAGCCGGGCGTGATGGGTGTCGCCATGGTTTTGAAATCGATGTTTCGGCAGGCGAACGTGCGGGCGAAATGGGTGAACGAGGGAGGGTTGGCCCGAACCGTGCGGTCAGGGGTGGATGCGGTGATTGTGGGGGGCGGGGATGGAACGATGCTGCATGCGGCGCAGGCCACGATGGGTTCGAAAGTTCCCTTGTTGGGCATCAATCTTGGTTCCCTGGGATTTCTCACCTCGATCCGGGCGGGGGAAATTCCTTCCGTCTTGCCCGGGATTCTTCGAGGGGAGTACGGAGTGAGCGAACGGGCGGTGCTTTCCGCCAAGCTTGAGGGAGGAAAGAATGCATGGTGTGCCTTGAACGAGGTTTCGCTGGCTCCCGGAGCCGGACAGCTGATGGTGCGCATCCGAGTGAAGGTGGGGGGTGAGTTTTTGACCGAATATCACGCCGACGGGTTGCTGGTGGCGAGCCCCACTGGATCCACCGCTTACTCCCTCTCGGCCGGGGGCCCCTTGGTCAGTCCAAAGGCCCAGGTAATGATCCTGACGCCGGTCTGCGCCCATGCGATGGCCCAGCGACCCTTGGTGGTGGGAGAGCGGGAGGGGGTGGAGTTGTCCCTCGGCGCGGGGAATGGACCGGCCATTATCCGTCTGGATGGATCCCGAGTGGGGCAACTTGGACGCGGGAAAGCGTTGCGGGTGACCGTCTCCAAACCGATCGTCCGCCTCATGCATCCGTTGGGGTCGGGCTTCTATGGATTGGCCCGGGAAAAACTGGGTTGGAGCGGAACCTCGGCAGGGATCGGGCGATGAAGCTGGTTGATCTGCTCAAGCCGCATTTGATTCTTTTGGATTTGACCGAAACCAAAAGAACGGCGGCGATTCATCAGGTGGCGAGCCTTTTGGAGAAGGAGCCGGAGGTCATCAACTTCAAGGGTTTCTACGACGAACTTCTGGCCCGGGAGCGCGTGGAGGCAACCACCCTGGGGAATGGAGTGGCCTTTCCCCACGCCCGGACGGATCACGTCAGCCGTCTGGTTCTGGCCGCCGGCCGAAGCCAGGCAGGAGTTCATTTCGACGACGGCGGGGAGTTGATTCACTTTATTTTTGTGATCGGAACCCCGAGAAGGATGGTGACCGAATATTTGACCTTGGTTGGGGCGATGGCCCGGTTGCTTCGGCACGAGGAGGTGCGGGCGAAACTCATGCAGGCCAAGACGGTGGAGGAGTTCCTGGCGGTGCTGGGGGAGGATCCGGAAGCGGTGTGAGCAGAGTACGCCTTCGCGACCTGGCGGAAACGCTGGGGCTTTCGGTCATGGCGGTTTCCAAGGCCCTGCGGGATGAACCCGACATCAGTCAGGCAACCAAGGAGAAGGTGCGATTGGAGGCGGAGAAGCGGGGGTATTATCCGAACGAGTCCGCGAGAAATCTAAGGGTCAAACGAAGCGGGTTGGTGGGGTTGATCTTGCCCGACTTGGCCACGGAAGAAGGCTCGAGTGTGGCGGGTGGTTTTTGTGAGGCTGCCCAAAAAGGGGGAGTCGCTGTACAGATGGGGCTGGCCCGCAGCGCCAAGGAGGAGGCCGAACAGGTCCGGACGATGATGGGACGCGGGGTGGAGGCCATCTTTGTCCTGCCGAGAATCAGCACGGAGCATCGTTCGGCGGCATTGGAGACGGCCAAAAAAGCGGGCCTGCCGATTCTTTTCTTCAAGCGTTATCCGGCGGACGTCGGGCCGGGAAGCGGCAAGGTCAGCTGGGTGGTCAGGAACATGAGAGAGGCCGCCCAGCATGTGCTGGATCATTTGAGCGATCTGGGACATCGAAAGGTGGCCTATCTCGGGGGACACTCAGCAGCCCGAAGCCATGCGGAGCATCTGCAGGCAGTGCAAGAGGGGGCGGAAGCCAGGGGCATGGTGATTCCCGGGGGACCCCTGATGGCCGGTCTGAGGCCGGAGGATGGGGAAAAGGAGATGATCAAACTTTTGGATAAGAAGGAGAGGCCGACGGCAGTGATTTGTGGCAGTGATTCGGTGGCGGCGGGTGTGGCTCGGGCGATCCTGCATGCCGGGTTGGCGATTCCTGGAGCGATCAGCCTTACCGGAGTGGGGGATGAGGAGCTGTCGCGCTATGGTCCCATTCCTTTGACGACGGTCAGATTTTCCAACCCCGGTCAGGCGGGGTTTGATCTGTGGAAAAAAGCTCGTGAGGGGGATGGTGAGATGAGACCCCTGTTGTTGCCAGCCGAACTAGTGATCCGGGGTTCGACCGGGAACGCCTAGTCCCCAAAACAGATGCCGATTTCACGCGCAGTCTGCACCAGTTGCCCTTTGGGCGGCACGGTGCGGATGCGAGCAACGGCTTGGGCGATGGGAACCCCGCCAATTTCGTAGTTTTGATAGCTGACCATGTGGCCGAATTTTTTTTTGGCAATTAGCTCCATGGCTCCGACACCGAATCGGGTGCCGAGGATCCGGTCCAGAGCGGTGGGGTTCCCCCCACGCTGGAGGTGGCCCAAAACCACATGACGCGTTTCCTGCCTCGTTCGCTTTTCAATTTCCCTGGCAACGTAATCCCCGATTCCGCCTAAACGCACTTCCCCGCGAACCTGGGGTATGTTCTTGAGGGTGGAAACCCTGCCTTTGGCCGGATGGGCGCCCTCCGCCACCACGATCATGGTGGAAGGAAGTCCGGAGCCCGAGCGCTCCATGGCAAAGTCCGCCACTTTGGAAAGATGGAAGGGGATTTCCGGGATGAGAATCACATCCGCCGCTCCCGCAAGGCCGCCATGCAAGGCAATCCAGCCCGCGTGGCGACCCATTGTCTCGACGACCATGATCCGTTTATGAGAACGGGCGGTGGTGTGTAACCGATCCAGGCTGTCGACGACGCAGGAGACCGCGGAGTCGAATCCAAAGGTGGAGGCGGTGGCCAGAATGTCGTTGTCGATTGTTTTGGGGACGCCCACCACGTTGACCCCGATTTGCTGGAGTTGCAGGGAAGTGGAGAGGGAGCCGTCCCCTCCGATACAGACCAAGGCATCGAGACCCAGTCCGAGATATGTTTCCCGTGCCTGTTGCAAAACTTCACGAGGGATCACCGATTTCTTCCCGGCTCCCACCTTGGCGACGAAGCGACCCCGGTTGGTGGTGCCGAGGATGGTGCCCCCAAGGTGGCTGATATGAGCGACGGAGACTGCATCGAGGCGTTGGTAACGAACAGGGTTCAGCAAGCCCTCGTAACCGTCGAGAAAACCCAAAACCTCAAATCCGCGGGTGGTGGCGGCGGAGACCACGCCGTGCAGAACCGCGTTAAGTCCCGGGCAATCCCCGCCACTGGTCAGGACACCGATGCGTTTCCGTTGCACAGCACATCTTAGGGAGGGCAATGGGGATACGGCGATAGTGAAGAAGTCGTGATTTTCATTATCCACCTTTTGTCTAGGTTAAGATCATGACAACCCAAGAAGACCTGAAGTTCATGAAAGAGGCGGAGGCCGAGGCGCGGAAAGGATTGGCAGAGGGAGGAATCCCGATCGGGTCCATCCTGGTTCGGGGCGGCACGATGGTGGGGCGGGGGCACAATCAGCGGGTGCAGAAGGGGAGTGCGATCCTCCATGGAGAGATGGACTGTCTGATGAACGCCGGTCGACAGAAAAGTTACCGGGACACGGTGATCTACTCGACCTTATGTCCCTGTTTCATGTGTTCCGGAACCATCGTGCAGTTTAAAATTCCGCGGGTGGTGGTTGGTGAAGCGGTGAATTTTTCCGGGGCGCCCGAGTTTCTTCGTTCCCATGGGATCGAGGTGGTAATCTTAAACCAACCGGGGTTGGTCAAGATGATGGGTGATTTTATCCGGGAGAAGCCCCAATTGTGGAACGAGGATATCGCCGAATAGCCCCAAGGATGGGAGCTCAAATGCTTCCCATAAAGGGGTAGATTAAGTTGAAGATCAAGCGGTGAAGGGAACGTAAGCCTAGGAGGGAAGGGAGCGGATGGAGGGAAGGGCACGGTAACGTTGGTCGAGATCGAGGCCATACCCGACGACAAACTCATCCTTGATGGAAAATCCAACCCAGCGGGCCTCTACGGAGCGAACCCGTTTGCGCCGTTTACTGAGGAGAACGCAAATGGAGACGCTGCGGGCGCCCAACTTTTTGGCGTGGCGCCGGGTTCGGTCGAGAGTGAGGCCGGAATCGAGGATATCGTCGATGAGAAGGACGTCCCGCCCCTTGAAATCCCCACGGCAATGTTTCAGCCCACGGATTTTTCCGGTGGATCGGGTGCCTTCGTAACTGGAGACGCTCCAGAATTCGACCTCGGTGTCGGGGGGAAGATGGCGGAGGAGATCCACCACAAAAAAGACACTGCCTTTCAGCAGGGCCACAATGGTCAAAGGACGTTGTCGGTAGGTCCGGCGAATGGAAGTGGCCAACGTGCGAACCCTTTGGCGGATCCGGGAGGCGGAGAGGTAGGGTTGCCCGGGAGGGCGGTTCACTGTCCGGCAGCCGTCGGAGTCAGGCGTTCCAGTTCCTGCGAGATTTTGGCGGTGAGAGGCCCGTCGATTTTGAGATCGAGGCCTTTTTGCCAGGAATTCCTGGCATTTTGTTCTTCCTCAAGCTGAGAAAAACAGAGTCCGGCATAATAATAAATGGCCTGGGAGGTCAGGGCATCGAGGCAGCCTGGATTTTGAGCCAGTTGATCGACCAATTTTCGGAAATCATCGCGGGCAATGCTGCGCCGGTTAAAAAGGGTGGGGAGATGATAGTTGTTAATTGCGCGGATGAAGCGGACATTGGGATCCTCGGGGCGAATGGTGACGGCGCGATCCATGCAATCCCGGCCCGCCATGAGGTAACGCAGTTTTCCCGGGCCGATAAAGGCGTCCCGGCTGGCCAAGGTGTAGGCGCTCCCCAGATAGACCAAGAGGATGCCGTTATCGGGTTGTTCGGCGGTCAATTCCTCCAGCCAAGCCACCAAGCGACGGGTGGCGTCCTTGTTGCCGGATTCGGCCAAGGAGTGCATTTCATAAATTTGGTTCAGCAGCGGGTGTGAGTAAGCCTCCGAAGTAGGCGCTGCAGTCGCAAGGCTCTTACAAGGCAAAGAGGCCAAAAAAACCAAGGCGAAAAGGCGTATTTTTGTCAGGGAGAGCTCCTTAAGGAGATGTAAGAACGTATTTCCTTGGTTGCAAGGAATAATTCAAACAAAATTCAATATATTGATAGCTAGATACTTATAATATACTATATGTAGTATATTTTAGTCGTTTCGTCTTCCAGAGAGGAGGGGGAGGAGATGCCAGAGGAGATAAAGAAGGGAGGTGATAAAGGCGGCCACGTAGGTCCATGCGGCGGCCTGAAGAACTTTTTCCACGGTGGTCATTTCGGTTCCGGGTGAGATGAATTTCATTTTGGGAAGGATTTGCAATGCCCGGCGGGAGGCATCGAACTCCACGGGAAGGGTGATGAGATTGAACAGCATGATCACCCCCCATCCCGCGACCATGATCATGAGGTAAGTTTGCGAGTGGAATCCCCCGAAGCCCGAAAAAAAGCCGAGCAAGGGAAGCCAAGTGACGATTTGGCTGGCAAAGGTGGTGGCACCGACGGAGGCCATTCTCCACTGCAGGGGGGCATAGGCGATCTTGTGCTGGATGGCATGGCCGCACTCGTGGGCGGCCACTCCGAGGGCGGCGGCTGAGTGGCCATGGAAATTTTCCGACGAGAGAACCAAGCGCTTATGCATGGGGTCGTAGTGGTCGCCCAGCAAGCCGTCCTGCTCGACGATTTCCACATCACGAATTCCGGCAGCATCAAGAATGCGGGCGGCGGCTTCGGCTCCCGTGAAGCCAGAGGAAGCTGGGACCTGACTTCCCTTGGCGTAAGCGATCTTCACCCGGGCAGCGGCCCAGAGGGAGAGACCCATTGTTCCAAAGAAGGTGAGCAGCCAAAGAGCGTTCATTGTGCCAGTAGGATAATGAAAGGGGCCGAGCCTGCAAGGGGCTCAGACCGATTTCTTGTAAATCCCTTTCCGTGATGGATTTATTTGCAGAATTTGGCCAAGCGGCGTGCGCCTTCCTCGATCTGATCCACCGAGGTGGCGTAAGAGAGGCGAATGGTCGAGTCGTCTCCGAAGGCTTTTCCAGGAACCACGGCCACCCGCTCTTTTTCGAGAAGCTTTTCGGCAAATTCCGTCGAGCTCAAGCCGGTGCGGGAGATATTCACCAGGATGTAGAAGGCTCCTTGGGGTTTGACGAAGGAAAGCTTCGGGATGAGACCCAACAGATCGCACATGCGGCGGCGGCGCTTGTCATACTCCGTGACCATCTCCTTCACGCAATCCTGGGGACCGCGATAGGCGGCCAAGGCGCCTTTCTGGGCAAACGAGGTGGGGTGGGAGGTGGTGTGGCTTTGGATCGAGTCGATCGCTTTGGCGAGGCCCACAGGGGCGGCCACGTAGCCCAAGCGCCAACCCGTCATGGCGTAGGGTTTGCTGAATCCATTCACCGTGAGGGTCAAGTTGTAGACGTCCTTGCTAAAGGAGGCGATGGACGAGGCCTTGGCATCATCATAAACGAGCTTTTCGTAAATTTCGTCCGAAAGGATGTAGATCTCCTCATCGAGAGCGACTTCGGCCAGTGCGGCCAGTTCGTTTTCGGAGTAAACGGAGCCGGTCGGATTTCCGGGCGAGTTGATGATGACCATCTTGGTGAGGGGGCTCATATACTCGCGGAAGAGTTCGGGTGTGAGCTTGTAGCCGTTTTCGGCCTTGGTCGGGACGATGACGGGTTCCCCGCCGGCCACGCGAACCATTTCCGGATAGCTCAACCAGTACGGGGCGGGGATGAGGACCTCGTCTCCTGGATTGATGGTGGCGAGGATGGCGTTGAAGCAGGCGTGCTTGGCCCCGCAGGTGACGATGATCTGGGAGGGTTCGTAGGAGAGGTGATTGTCGGCTTTGAGCTTCTCCGCGATGGCGGAACGGAGCTCGGGGATACCTGAGGAGGGAGTGTATTTGGTGAAGCCGGCGTCCAAGGAACCCATGGCGGCAGCCTTGATGTGTTCCGGGGTGTCAAAATCGGGTTCCCCGGCACCGAAGCCGACCACGTCGAGACCCTCCGCCTTCATGGTTTTGGCGCGGGCATCGATGGCGAGGGTGGCGGAAGGGGTGAGAAGACGGGTGCGTTCTGCGTGATCAAGGGCCATGGTGATGATATTTCCTTTGGGTTGGTTCCTTTTTTGCGGTTTGAGTTAGAAATGGTACTGAGGAAAAAAGGGAAGTCGAACATTTTGATCTCTTTCCGCTTGATGGCGATTGCACCCGGAGTGCGAACAGGGTAAGCCCGCCGCTGATGCATTCGCCATGGGCAGCAATTTTCGACTGGGATGGGGTGATTTTGGACAGCTCGAAGCATCATGAGGAGAGTTGGGAGCGATTGGCAAAGGAGGAGGGAAAAATTCTTCCCGCGGGGCACTTTTTGAGAGGGTTTGGCCGGAGGAATGTGGAGATCATGCGTGACTTGCTCCGATGGTCGGACGATTTGGAGGAGATTCAGCGGTGGAGCCTCCGCAAGGAGGTGTTGTATCGGGAGGTGGTGCAGGATTGGGGTATTCAAGCGCTTCCCGGGGTGCGGACATGGCTGGAAAGGTTGGCGGAGGCACGCATCCCTTGTGCCATTGGGTCCTCCACCGAGCAGAAGAATGTGCGCTTGGGTTTGCGTTTGTTGGGATTGGAATCCTTTTTTCAAGCCGCCATTACGGCGGAGCATGTCCAGCAAGGGAAGCCGGCACCGGATGTGTTTCTGCGGGCCGCGGAAACGGTCCGAATGGAACCGCATAGGTGTGTGGTTTTTGAGGATGCCCCCTCCGGGGTGGCGGCAGCGCGGGCGGCAGGAATGAGAGTCGTGGGGGTGACCACCACCCATCCGGGAGGCCACCTGGAGGGGGTGGATCGGGAGGTGGCGAGGTTGGACGAGCTTAACGCGGAGGAGTTATCGAAATGGTTTCCCCGCCCCGCTTGATGCGGCGCTCGGTGTTCCCTAGGAAAAGACTGATGGAGAGTGTTCTCAAATTGGTGGGCCAAGTGGGAGGGATCTTCACCCACTCCTGCCGGACGGCCGGCGGGGTTTTTCTTCTTCTGGCTGATACGATTCGGACGATGTTCCGCTACCGGGTGCGCTGGGATCAGCTTTTGGAACAGATGTATTTTATCGGGATCCGTTCGCAGGTGGTGGTCTTGACCACAGGTGCTTTTACCGGGGCGGTGTTTGCCGCCCAAGTGTGGTTCCAGTTTAAGCGTTTTGGGATGGAGTCGGCCATCGGTCCCACGGTCTCGATTGCGATGTGTCGTGAGTTGGGGCCGGTGCTTTGTTCCCTTTTGCTGGCCGGTCGGGTGGGGGCGGCGATGGCGGCAGAGTTGAGTTCCATGAAAATCACCGAACAGGTGGATGCCTTGCGGGCTTTGGGGGTCTATCCGACGGAATATTTGATCGTGCCGCGTTTCCTGGCCCTCGTCATCTCGGCGCCCGTTCTCACCGGAATGGCTTTGGTGACCGGCATTGGTGTGGGTTATTTTGTGGCGGTGCAGATTTTCGGGGTGGACGGGGCATACTACTGGGACAACACCATCAAATACACGGATCGGAAGGATGTGCTGATTGCGCTCATCAAGGCAGTGATATTCGGGGTGATTATCGCGGCGATCGCCTGTCATAAGGGAATGAACTGTCCCCCGGGAACTGCCGGCGTGGGTAAAACGACCACTGAGGCGGTAGTCAATGCCTCGTTGGCCGTTCTGATCACCAACTTTTTCCTCACCGTGTTGCTGAATGCGGTTCTGTACTCAAACTAGGAAAACCGATGCTCGAGTTGATCAATATCCGCAAGAGCCTGGGGGGACAGGAGGTGTTGCGGGGGGTGAATCTGAAGGTGGGGCAGGCGGAAAAGGTGGTGGTGATCGGTCGCAGCGGTTGCGGAAAGAGCGTGATGCTCAAGCATATCATGGGGCTACTGATGCCGGATGCCGGGAAGGTCATTTTTGAGGGGACACAGCTCACGGGTCTGGGGGAGGAAGCTTGGAATCCTTACCGGCGAAAGATCGGGATGCTTTTTCAGGGGGCCGCCCTCTTCGACTCGCTTTCGGTTTTTGAAAATCTCGCCTTTCCGTTGCGGGAGGAAGGGGAGAAAAACGAAAAGGTTCTGCGCGAGAAGGTGGCCGAGGCCTTGAGAATTGTTTCCCTGGGAGGGACGGAGGAAAAAATGCCGGCGGAGCTCAGCGGGGGGATGAAGAAGAGGGCCGCGTTGGCGCGGGCGATCATCCGCAAGCCGGATCTGATGATGTACGATGAGCCAACCACCGGGTTGGATCCCATTGTCGCCGACAGCATCAATCGCCTCATCCTTCACTTGGGCAAGATGTTTGGCATGGCCTCGATCGTCGTGACCCACGACATGACCAGCGCCCGGATGGTGGGAGACCGCATTTCCTATCTGCACGAGGGAAAAATCTATTTTGAGGGAACCCCGGAGGAAGTCGACCGCTGCGAGGATCCGCTGGTGCGCGACTTCGTTCGTGGGCATGCTCCGGGCATCGACGTCACCGGATAATTAGAAAGGGAACCCATGAAAGAGAATCAACTGGAGGTTAAGGTCGGCTTTTTTGTTCTCGCCGGACTTATGGCCATCGCTTCGCTGGTGGTGGCTTTCGGGAAATTTGGAAACTATTTTCGTCAAACCTATCCGATCATTGTCGAATTTGAAGACGCCCGAGACATCCTAAAGAACTCCAAGGTTCTCTTGCGCGGGGCCCAGATCGGGACCGTGGCGGATACGCCCAGTTATCATGTGGGACAAAATTTTGTCGAGTTGGTGTTGCGGATCGACGACGGCACCGAACTGCCCACGGGTTCCAAGTTCCGCATCGATCAGTACGGCATGTTGGGGGATCGCTTTGTGCGGGTGGTTCCCCCCGAGAAGCCTGACGGCACCTTTTTGGCTGCCGGGACCCGGGTCAAGGGGGAACAGGAGGGAGGGTTAAATGCAGTCATGGCCTCTGCGGGGCCAGCGTTGGATGAGATCCGATCCGCCGCCAAGCGGGTGGATGAGTTTGCCAAATCGGCCACGGGGCTACTGAACGAGGCGCAGCAAGGGAAGGGACCGCTTTACACCCTGATGAAGGACGAAAAGATGGCCAAGGACATGAAAAACCTAATGGCCAATCTTCGGAAACACGGGGTGCTTTTCTATAGTGATGACTCCAACAAAGGGGAGGATGAAGGTGCTTCCAAGAAGCCGGAAAAAAAATCCGCCCCGAGTGACCGATCGCGGCCGTGATGGCAGACGCGGGGGCCATTCTGCTGGCCGCCGGACAGGGGCGGCGTTTGGGGCATGACAAGTCGATCACGGAAATTGCCGGTCGGCCTGTATTCGCCCACCCGATGGAGGCTCTGCTTTCTTCTGCGGGGGTTGGAGCGGTTGTTTTAACGGTTCGTCAGGATGTGAAGGACGCCGCCCGCCGGTGGGTGGACCAAAATCTCGCGAAAGATCGGCACCGGGTAAAGGTGATCGAGGGTGGAAAAGAGAGGCAGGATTCGGTTTGGGAGGGATTGGAGGCATTAGGGGAGGGGGTGGAGTGGGCGGTGGTGCATGATGCGGCCCGTGTTTTGTTGACGAGACAGCTAACCGAGAGGGTTTTGACGGAGGCGCGTCGCCACGAGGCAGCGGCCGCCGCCAGCAAGATGTCGGATACGGTCCGCGCCACGAATTCTTCCGGGCACATCCTACGGTTGGTGGACCGGGAGGGTTTGTGGCGCATGGAGACACCGCAAGTGGTCCGTAAATCCCTGCTTCAGGAAGGAATAAAAAAGGCCCGCAAGGGTCAAGCGGTTCTGACGGACTGCCTAGCGGCCGCTGAATTGGCCGGAGTGAAGGGAGTGTTGGTGGAATCGGGTGAACCGAATTTGAAAATCACGGTTTCCGGGGACTGGGTTTTGTCGGAAGCCTGGCTTCGCTTGAGAAAATAGTAGGCTAGCGCTGACGGGATTCGAACCCGTGTATGGTCCTTGAAAGGGACCTGTCCTAGGCCTCTAGACGACAGCGCCAAAGGAAGCCAAGACAGTACCTGACCTCGCGCATCGGCCAAGGCAAAGCTTCGGGTGGTCCATATTATCCATCTGTATATCATGATAAGTTGATATACAATTCGACAAAATTTGAGGTTTTGGGTAGGGTTTCTTCATGGAAGCAAAGGAAAGAGTTTTGATTCGCAGGCGCCAATTGGAAAAAGCTTTGGCGGCCCGAATCGTGCTGATGGACGGGGCGATGGGAACGATGGTTCAGCGTCATCGGCTGACGGAGAAAGATTTCCGCGGGGAACGTTTTGCTGCCCATGGAAAGGACTTAAAGGGAAACAACGACATCTTGGTCATCACTCGTCCGGATGTGATTGGCCAGATTCACCGGGAGTACCTGGAGGCGGGTGCGGGCATCATTGAAACCAACACCTTCAATGCCACCTCCATTTCCCAAGCTGATTACGGCCTTGAGAGCGCGGTGAGGGAGATCAATTTGGCGGCGGCTCGTTTGGCCCGGAAGGTCACGGATGAGTTTTTGGCGGCTCATCCCGGGAAAGAGGCCTGGGTGGCCGGGGCGGTGGGCCCCACCAACCGAACAGCCTCGATGTCCCCGGACGTCAATCGTCCGGAGTATCGGGCGGTGACCTTTCGCCAGCTTTCGGAGGCTTACGCGGAGCAGGTTCGGGCCCTGATCGAGGGGGGGGTGGACGTTCTTTTACCGGAAACGACCTTTGATACCCTGAATCTCAAGGCCGCGCTCTGGGCGATCGAGGAGGTGTTTGACGAAATTGGATTTCGTCTACCCGTGATGATCTCCGTCACGATCACGGATGCTTCCGGGCGAACCCTGTCGGGGCAGACCACCGAGGCATTCTGGCACTCCATCCGGCATGCCCGGCCTTTCAGCGTGGGGATCAATTGTGCCTTGGGTCCCAAAGAGATGAGGCCGTACATGGCCGCCTTGTCGAAGGTGGCGGACTGTTTCGTGAGCTGTTACCCCAACGCCGGGTTGCCGAACGCCTTTGGGGGGTACGATGAAACTCCGGAGCAAATGGGGGAGGTTTTGGGGGAATTCGCCCGGGCGGGATTTCTGAACATGGTGGGGGGATGTTGCGGAACCACTCCCGACCATATCGCTGCCATCGGAAAAGCGGTGGCCGGGCTTCCGCCCAGAGTGGCCCGTCCTCCCGCTCCCGCGACCACCCTGGCCGGGTTGGAGCCCTATACCATTGGAACAGGGGGATCTTTCACTTCGATCGGGGAGCGGACCAACGTGACCGGATCCCCGAAGTTTTCCGCCTTGATCAAAGAGGCAAAGTTCGACGAAGCGGTGGCGGTGGCTCGGCAGCAGGTGGAGGCCGGGGCCAATATGATTGACATCAATTTTGACGAGGCCCTTTTGGACGGGGAGGCCAGCATGACGCGCTTCCTGAATCTCGTGGCCAGCGAGCCGGAAATCTCCCGCGTTCCGCTGGTTTTGGATAGTTCGAAGTGGTCGGTGCTGGAGGCGGGTCTGCAATGTGTTCAGGGCAAGCCAGTGGTCAATTCGATTAGTCTCAAAGAGGGAGAGAAGGTTTTTTTGGACCAGGCCCGGAGGGCTCGTCGCTACGGGGCGGCGGTCATTGTCATGGCTTTCGACGAGGCGGGTCAGGCGGCGGACAAACAACGGAAGGTGGAAATTTGCCGGCGGGCTTATGGCCTGTTGACCGAAAAGGCGGGATTCGTCCCGGAGGACATCATTTTTGACGTCAACGTGCTGACCGTGGCCACGGGGATCGAAGAGCACAACAACTATGCGGTGGAGTTCATCGAGGCCGTGAGGGAAATCAAGAAAAGCCTGCCGGGATGCAAGACCAGCGGAGGGGTGAGTAACATTTCCTTTTCTTTCCGGGGGAACAATCCGGTCCGTGAGGCCATGCACTCCTGCTTCCTTTACCACGCGATTCAGGCGGGATTGGATATGGCGATCGTCAACGCGGGCCAGTTGGCGGTCTACGAGGAAATCCCGGGCGAACTGAAGGAACGGGTGGAGGATGTCCTGTTGAACCGGCGTCCCGATGCCACAGAGCGGATGCTGGAATTTGCGGAGACGGTCAAGGCAGGGGGAAAAGCTGTGGTCAAAGACGAGGCCTGGCGAAAAGGCCCGGTGGAGGAGCGTCTTTTGCATGCCTTGCTCAAAGGGATCACAGACCACATCGACCAAGACACGGAAGAGGCCCGGGTGAAATATGGCCGCCCCTTGGAGGTGATCGAGGGGCCTTTGATGGGGGGAATGCGCAAAGTGGGGGATCTTTTCGGCGAGGGGAAAATGTTTTTACCCCAAGTGGTGAAGAGTGCCCGTGTGATGAAGAAGGCGGTGGCGTACTTGACCCCTTTCATGGAAAAAGAAAAAGCGGCGGCCGGAAAAAGCACGCAGGCCGGAAAAATCCTGATGGCCACGGTGAAAGGGGATGTGCACGACATCGGAAAAAACATCGTGGGGGTGGTCTTGGCTTGCAACGGCTATGAGGTGCTCGATCTGGGAGTCATGGTTCCGTGTGAGAAAATTCTGGCGGAGGCCAAAATTCACGGGGTGGATGTCATCGGTTTGAGCGGTTTGATCACACCGTCCCTCGACGAAATGGTGACGGTGGCATCGGAAATGGAGCGGGAGGGGATGAAGGTGCCGCTCTTGATCGGAGGGGCGACCACCAGCGCGGCCCACACGGCCGTCAAGATCGCCCCGGCCTACACGGGGCCGGTGGTGCACGTGGTGGACGCCTCGCGGGTGGTGGGCGTGGCCCAGCAGTTGCTTTCGGAGGAGAAGCGTGCCGGTTATTTGGGACAGATTCGGGCAGAGCAGGACAAGCAACGCAAGGATTTCGCCAGCCGTCAGTCCGGACAAAAACTGCTCCCGATCCAGGAGGCACGAAAGAATGCGGCGCAACTCGATTGGTCGAACCAACCGGACAAGCCGGAATTTCTGGGGGTTAAAGTCTTTGACAATTACCCCCTGCTAGATCTGGTGGAATTCATCGACTGGTCACCCTTCTTCCATGCCTGGGAGTTGCGGGGGCGCTATCCCAAAATCTTTAATGATCCGGTGGTGGGAGTAGAGGCCCAGAAATTGTTTGCCGATGCCCAAGTCTTGCTGAAGAAAATCCTGGAGAAAAAAAGAATCCGCGCCAAGGGAGTTATGGCTTTCTTCCCGGCCCAATCAGATGGGGATGACATCTTGCTTTATGAGGATGAAAAAAGGGAGATCATCAAGGCGCGGGTTCATGCGTTGAGGCAGCAGGCCGCGCGAACGGACGGCCAACCCAACCGCTGTTTGGCGGACTTCATCGCGCCGGTTCGTTCCGGCCAAAGGGATTATCTGGGTGCCTTTGCCGTAACAACCGGACACGGGGTGGAGGAATGGGCACGGGAGATGGAAGAAGCCCATGACGACTATCAGGCCATTCTCCTGAAGGCATTGGCGGATCGCTTGGCGGAGGCGTTTGCCGAAAAAATGCATCAACTGGCCAGGCAAGCCTGGGGATTTGGTAAAAAAGAAAATCTGACGACGGAAGATCTCATCTCTGAGAGGTATCGGGGGATCCGTCCAGCGGCGGGTTATCCGGCCTGCCCGGATCACACCGAAAAACGGGGGTTGATGGCTTTACTGGAGGCCGAAAAGAATACCGGGATCAGGTTGACAGAAAATTGCGCCATGACCCCGGCGAGCTCCGTGAGTGGGCTTTACTTTGGCCACCCTGAGGCACGCTATTTCGCCGTGGGCGCCATCCAGCGCGATCAGGTGGAGGATTATGCCGCTCGGAAAGGCATGACGGTGGGGGAGGTCGAAAAGTGGCTACGACCCAATTTGGCATATTCCGTTTGACCGGTAATTGTTCTCTGACCGAGTGCCTATTCCATTGACCGTTTTTTGGGTCGCTTTACCTTGATGCTTATGAAGATTCGCATCTCTAGCTTACTTCTTTTTGGGTTGGCGGTGCTTATGCCAAAAGGGATCGCCCAGGAAAAAAAGGAGAAGGAGAATTTCGTGTTTGGCAAGCAGCAGGATTTGGAAATTTCTCTGACCACGGTGCCTGATTCCGTAGGAACGGGGGGCAAGCCTGCTGTGATGTTGGCGGATGGCAAGGCCTCACAGGATGGTCGCTGGTTGCGTATCGACGTTCCCTTTCAGACTAAAAAGAAAATCACCCCGGATCTTAAGTTTAAGTTTTTTTTAGAGGGTTATGAGGTGATGGAGGGGGAGGAGGGTGGAAAATCATCTGAAAAATTCGTGATTTTGAGTGGGGAAGCCGTCTATCGGGACATCCCCAAAGGGGAAAAGCATTTTGCGGGTATTTTTCTGCCCCCCGCATCCGTAGCCCGTTTTAGTGGAACGAAACCCAACGGGGACATGGACTGGAGCGAAAAGAAACTCAATCTACGAGTAGAGGCCTTGGAGGGGGGGGCACCCTGCGAAAGTGTCTTTGACCTTATGTCGGAAAAAGAGAAGGGACCGAGCGGGCGGGGTGGAAAAAAAGACCCTGAGTGGTATAAGAGTTCTGAAGCGCAAGAGGTGGCGGGGGCTTTGCTCGTCATTCAAGAAACACCTTTCTGGCCAAAAGATTACAAGCGGTATCCGCAACCCAAAAAGCCTTAAACCATTTTACTCCCTAGGTTCGATGGCATCTTTTTCACGCCGGATTGTCTTGGATATCGGAGCAAGTGAGATCCGGTTAGGGGAGGTGATTCCGGACCGCAAGGGAGCTCCGGTCCTTCGGCAGTTAAGCTCCATGGAGTTGGGAATTGATCCCACCAAGAGTGCTGAATTTTTTCCTGCGGTCTTGCAGTCCGTGGAAGCTCTTGTCCGTTCGTCAGGGATCAAGCCGGGGCCCGCAAGTTTGTGTCTGGGGGGGCCGTCCGTTTTTGCCCGGGTCATCAAGGTTCCGCAGTCAGATCCCAATCAGGTGCGACAAATGGTGGGCTACGAGGCGCAGCAGGCTATCCCAGCCATCGACGAAGCTTGTTGGGATTTTCAGCTTTTCCCCTCAGGCAGCGGGGGTGAGTTGGAGGCCATGATCCTCGCGATCAAAAAAGATTCGGTTGAGGAGATGATCGTGGCTTCCGCCAAAGCAGGGTTGCTGGTGGAGTGTGTTGAGTTGGCTCCTGCGGCCACCATCAATGCCTTCCGGTACAACTACCCCGAAATCCAATCGTCCACCCTGATCCTGGAAGTGGGAGCCCGTTCGACCAACATTATCATTGTAGAAGGGGAAAAAATCTTCTGCCGGATTGTTCCCTTGGGCGGAGCTAGTGTCACCCAAGCGATTGCCACCGATTTGCAGGAATCTTTTGCGGGTGCCGAGACCTTAAAGAAGGCCAAGGCTTTTATCCATCCGGGAGGATCCTATGAGGATCCTGCTGATGAAACCGCGAGTCGGATCAGCAAGCTTTCCCGCGGGGTGATTACCCGATTGCACACTGAGGTGGAACGATCGATCACCTTCTATCGCAGCCAACAGGGCGGTAGTCGGCCTGCCCTGGTCTTGCTGGCTGGGGGCGGAGCAGGGCTTGGATTGATGGATTTTTTCTTCAAAGAAAAACTGAAGGTGCCAGTTCAGTATTTTCAGCCCTTTCGTCGCCTCACGGTCGAGGGAGGGGGGGCGATGTTGGTGCAAAGAAACTTCCCCGGATGGACGTGTCTGGCAGGAACGGCAGTCCGTAGCCTGGCTGACTCCCCTTGTCGACTCAACGTCATCACCAGCCTCAAAAATGAGGCCTTGCTGAAGGAAAAAGACAAACCCGCGATGATTGTTGCGGCCAGCGCCCTGGCGCTCGTGTTGATTCTTCCGGGAGTTCATGGGTTGTGGCAGGCGCAGAAACTAGCGAGTGCCATCTCCCCGCAAAAAGCTGAGGTCGATGAGGCTGAGAGCGTTTTGTTGAAAATCCAAGCGGAGCAAAAAAAAACGGAATCGCAACTTGCCCGGATGGAACTGGCCCTACGACTTCAGCAGGAGAGGAATCGTTGGCCCTCGTTATTGGAAGAGGTCAGATCGAAGATCCCGGCGGGGATGTGGATCAATCGCCTAGGCTTGGTAAGCGACATCGTTTCAGAGACTCCCCCGGACGGACCTGTAAAAAGCACCCCGGGCAGTGGTGGGAAGCGTCTGCCGGTATTGGAGATTTCCGGCATGTTTGAAGCCAAGTCAGAGGAGGCCGATGCTCAGGTCGTGGAGCGATTCCGGTCTACCCTGGAATCAGGCAATCTACTGCAGAATGTTGTCATCGTGGAGCGGGAAACTCCCGAACGTTCCAGCGAAGGAAAAACGCAGCAAGTGGCTCTGAAATTCACCATGCGGGCGGATTGGCCAGAGGGAGGCAAGGTATCGGGCCCAGAGGGAAGTAAGGCGAGATGATCAAGAATCTGAGCCGTCAACAGATCACTCTTCTGGGGGCCTTGGCAGCCCTCATTTTGGTGGCGGTTGTTTTTGCCTGGTTTGGGTTGAATGGACTGGGCTCCGAGTTGGAGCGGGCCCAAGCCTTGTCGGAACGGAAAGTAAGTGGAGATTTATCCGCACTTCTTAGTCGACCGGGGGGCATCTCCGCGGCCAGAAAGGATACGGCAGAGATCGCCAAGCTGAATCAAGATCTCGGAACGATTGAGGAGTCCGTGATTGGTCCCTGGCGCAAGGGGTGGGAGCAGGCGTCCGGATTGGGCATGGACTGGTCGAGGGACCCCGGGAAATGGAAGGATAAGTTGGTGACTGACAATGATGAAATCCTGAAAAAAAGTGGCCGGGCGGGGGATCTGAGCTCAGTCACTCTGGGGGAAAACTTTTACCTTGGCTTGGAAGAGTTTAAACAAAAGAGTCCCAGTTTGGAGCAAGTCCCCGCCTTGGCCCGTGAGCTCTCGGTCGCCAAAAAGCTGGCGGATCTTCTGTTTCTCGCAAAAAAAACCCGAGAAGGATATGCGACTCCATGTGTTTTGGTCGCCATGGAGGTTCCTTTAAGCGGCAACCTGCCGGCATCGGACGCGGAAAAAAACAAAAAGGGTTCGGAGTCAAAAAACATGGAGATTCACCGAGAACGATATCTTCTCAAATTGGTTTGTTCTCCTGAAGTTCTCTACGAATATATGCAACTCCTCAAACAAGATCCCTGGCTCTTTATTGTCACCAACCTAAGCCTGACCAACGAAAAGGAGACGTTTCCCAAAAGGGCTGAAATCGCCAAACTGTTTCAGACCGAATCTCCCGCTCCCGAGTTGCCGGCAGAGCAGGAATCTGCACGGGGTCGTGGGAAAGAATCCGGCAAAGCCAAGCTTTTGCTGGTTCTCTCTGGCAAGGAGCGACTGGAGGTGAATTTGGAAATCGATTATGTGGGATGGAAAGGCCTTTCCAGCCCGGAGAAGAAACAAGAGGCAAAGAAATGAAAAAAAAATCACCATGGCTGATGGCAGGTATTTCCATCACCGTCGGCATGGGGTTGGTCGGCATGATGATGGGGCTGGTGCTGCCCGGTGCTTGGACTCCCCCCGAGGTGATTCCCTCTGCAAGTTCTGCGCCCTCCCAAGCGTTAAAAAAAAGAATGGATAGCCTCTCGGAGGGGCTAAATGGGCTTTCCATTCCATCTGGCAAGGGCTCTTCAGGCACGAACTCCCACAGGGTATTTGTATCCCGTCCGCTAATTTATCTTCCCAAAGATCCAGAGCCTGTCCAACCAATCCGTGACCAGCAGATCACGGAAGATGGAATACAAGTTGGATGGAAATTGAAGAATCAATTTGATCCTGAGGATCCGGTGGTCGCTGATGATGATACGGACCGCGATGGATTTACCAATAAGGAGGAGTATGAAAAGGGGACCGATCCGCGGGACCCTGCCAGCAGTCCCGCCAAGTGGGTGAAGATCAAGATCGCCTCGGTGGAGACAAATTCCTTGGGAGTCGGACTCTCCGGAAAAAGTTCCGATCGGTACACGCTACGTTTTCAGTTTGCCGGGAAAAAAAAGGATGTGGATGTGGGGGTAGGGGACCAACTTTGGTTGGCCGCAACGGTCAAAGGATTGGACGTCCTCAAGAGCGAATCCGAATGGGGCAAGCTGAAGGACAGCGGGAGTTGTCCGCATGCGATCCCAATCCTAGTCAAGGGCTATCATGAGGACAAAGGACGGCGTTTGGATGAAAAAACCAAGACCGAAAACGATTATGATGATTCTTATGTCGAGCTGGAAAGGACCGACGGATTGAGTTGTGCCCTTAAGATCCTTATCGATGTGAGGGGTAAAAGCCGTGGGGTGGTTTGGGGTGTGGGTGATATTCGTCTGGTTTCGTTGGTTCCAGGCGAAGGTGAGCTTGGTCCCTATCGCGCAGGTCAGAGTTTCCCTTATGCGGGTAAAGAATTTGTGATTCGGGAGGCCTCCCCGACCAAAGTTACGTTGTGGATGAAACCGGAGGGTGAGGAGGTGCAAATCCTTCCGAAAACTCCCTGATCATTCGCAAGTTCTTCACGCTCTGAACGAAGCCTCATTGACCCATTCTGGATGGGGTCAAAGATGACGGTACGTCATGCTTCGCGTCTTTTTCATTTTTGTTGTCACCAGCTTGGGGATTCTTCCCGTGGCCCATTCCCAAAGCAACCCCGAGGATGGGGAGGGGGACAAGGGGCAACCTGCTTCGTGGCAGACGGCGGACCAGATCATGCAGAAGGAGATCGATCGCCGCAGAGAAACGTCCTTTCGGTGGAACGAAATTCTTGATTTAGCCGAGAGATTATATCGGGCTGGCGAGTGGAAACATGCCGAGGCCAAGTTCCGGTTGGTCATGGGGGAAACGGATGGCGAGTCCTTCAGCTCTGGTTTTTATCGCAGGGCTCAAATCGGAACGGCGAAATGTCTTGTGGCTGAGGCCTTGGTCAAAAAAGAGGAAGGCAAACCCGGTGACGCAGCTGTTCTCATGAAACAAGCGGAGGATCTGGATCCGCAGAACCGAGACCTAGCCCAGCAAACGGCCTCCCTTCTCGAGGAGTCCAACCTCAAAGAAAATCCTTTTGGATCGAGTCCGGCCATTACCGAAGAGCTCCTTGCTAAAACAGCTGAGATTAAGAAGCTGCTTAGCTTGGCTGATCAATTGACAGAGACTGGTCAATTCAGGCTTGCCCGGGACCGGTTGGATGATGTTCTCCGTATCGACCCTTATAACCGCGCCGCCCGCGCCAAGATCGAGGTCTTGGAGAAGCGACGCATTTCCGCCGCGGATGTCCGGTATCGTGCCAGCAGAGAAAAAGCCTTAGCAGAGGTGACGGAGGCTTGGCTTCCGCCACCTCCCGCCAAGATTGATGCCAAACGGGCGCGATCCTCTGGCACCGCCAGCAGTTCGAATGCCGCCGAGGTTTTGAAAGCACTTTCCACCATCACCATCCCGGAGGTGGTGTTTAACGATAAGCCGATTCGAGAGGCAGTGGACGAACTCCAACGTCTTAGTGAGCAAAACGACCCCAACCATCAGGGGCTAAATTTCGTGCTTCGATTACCCCCTAAAGGGGAGGGAAAGGAGGATCCGGAAGCGGCCACAGTAAGTCTGGAACTGCAGAATGTGACCCTGCAGACGGCCCTGAAATACCTTTGTGAGCAGGTCAGGGGAATCGATAAATTGCGACCTGAGGTTGAGGAGAATGCCGTGCTCTTGCTGCCGGTGACTGAGACGGGGGGTCAACTTGAAACGCGTAGCTACAATCTGCCTCCGAGCTTGATCGCCAATTTGGGAACTTCGGAGAGTGATCCCTCGAAGCTGGGCTCGCAACTCCTTGAGAACATTGGAGCGGATGTGAAAATTACCGATTCCTCTGCCATCTGTTTTCGCGAAACGGGCAAGTTAGTCGTGAGAAACACTCCAAATGAACTAAACAAGATCGAACAACGACTCCGAGATGCACAAGGGGAACCTCCCCAGCGCCAATTTGAGGTGGAGACGAAGTTTCTGCAGTTTAGCGAGAATGATGTAAAAAACTTTACTTTTAATCTTCAGGTTAATGGAAGCAGCACTATTCCCGGACCTGGTCAACCAGGACAACTTTATGTGCCAGGGAGTGGGAGTGGGGGTACGGATGGTCTGCGTGGGACCGCTGGCTTGGCCCCTAGTGGTGCCAGTGCCCTAGCCCTGCAATCTCTTCTCGATCCGACTTATCCACAATATGCCTCAAATCAAGTCGGGGTGAATGCCACGGTATTTGGAAAGGGGTTTTCTGCCATGTTGCAACTTTTGCAGAATGCCATCGGTCGTGACCTGGTTGCCTCTCCTCGAGTAACACTTCCCGACGGAAAGCAGTCAAAAATCGTCATCAGTCGGGAGATGTACTATCCCACCAGTTACACCCAGCCTACCGTTCCAAACAACGATCAAGGGGTGGGGGCAGGTTTCATTTTGCCAAGCAATCCAACGGGGTTTGAACCAAGAAACATCGGGGTCACCTTGGAAGTGAAGGGTGAGTCAACCTCCATTCCTAAGGCGGTGGATTTGGACTTTTCAAACCTCTTGGTGGAGGACTTTGAAGGCTTCGTGAACTATGGATCTAATATCGCCACCGTCTCTTTTGGGCAGGGACCGACAACAACGGGATCGGTGAGTGTGGTGGATCCGGTGAGTGTGCCGATCGGTCAGGCACCCTATTTGGTTCCCATCTTTTCCAAGAGATCGCTGCAAACGAGAATCCGGTTACTGGATGGAGAGACAGTAGGGATGGGCGGCTTGATCGCCGATTCCATCCAGAAGGTGGAGGACAAAGTTCCTGGATTAGGGGATGTCCCCCTGGTGGGGCGCTTATTTCGGAGCGAAGTGTCACAAAAGATCAAAAGCAACCTGGTTATTTTCTGCACTCTGCGAATCATTAAGCCTGACGGAACTTTGGCTTTTCCGGACGACGAAACTAATCCCGAGTACGGGCAGGATCAGTCGGCTGAGATGATGAGCGCCATCCCCTAAGAGCCCGTGAGAAACGTAATGAACATGCAGGCGTTTGTTTTTGTGCCAGTCGTCGCTTTCCTATTTGTTTCCCCCGCACTTTCCTCCCCGCAAGATGTCATGAATCAAGAACTCAAAAAACGAATGGTGTTGGCGAAACCACTCGAGGAGGCTCTTCAGGCCAGTATCGCTCTGGCCCAGCAGGGAAACTTCTTGGAGGCATATAATTCCTTGGATCAAGCTTATGCAAACTCTACACCGAGTATTCAGCAGACGCCCTTGGGAGAATCAGTGCGCCTCAAACTGGCTGAATTAAGTGCGCATCTGGCTCAATCTGCCAGCAAGAAGAATCATTGGCCGGAAGCAAGAAAAAGAGCCATCACCACAGTATCTTTGGATCCGAGCAATGTTCTTGGCCGACAAATTCTCGCCGAAAGTGAGGAGGTTCTGCGCCGCGGTGCTGTAGGAAAGGACGAGATCAATCCCGCGTTGACCACCAAGTTCTTTGATCGGTTGAATGAGGTGAATCAGGGGTTGGAGGAAGCCAAGGAACTACGGGAAACCGGGCAACTTGATCGTGCGGAAAAGAAATATGAAGTGGTTTTGAAAGCGGATCCTTTTAACCAGGTGGCTACGGCAGGCCTGACGAAGATTTATCAGGAAAGGGCATTGGTGGCGGAGACTTCCAGGGATATATCCAATTTGGAAAGACGCAGGGAAGTGCGGGAAGCTTGGAACAATATTTTCCCCAAGATCAACAACTCTTCGGGGGGCGTGACTGCGATTAGCCCCATGACGGCATCCCCAACTTTTGCGTTAGAAAACAAATTAAGAAAGACCATCATTCCTCAAATTGATTTCTCCGGCGTGGACATGGATCAGATTCGTCGGGCCCTGAACACCTTAAGTCGTCAGTATGATCCCGACGGGGAGAAGAAAGGGATTAACTTTGTGGTCAGTGCGGATTTAGCCGATGCGCAACTGGTCAATCTTAAGCTTCGTCAGGTGAGTTTGGAGGATGTGGTGCACTACGTTTCCCAGATTGCAGGGGTCAAGGTTAGGGTGAATGCTGATATCGGCGTGGTCTTTGCGCCGCTTGTCGAGAAACGGCCGGATCTCATTCCTAGAACTTATACGGTCAGCCCATCCTTCTTTAAGGAGAGTTCCACATCCGGGGGTTCCGAGACTGCGACCACGGCCCCTCGTGGGGGAGGCGGCGGCTCAAGTTCCGCGAACGAAAACCCAAGCAACAAGAGCGCGCAGAAAAGACTGGAAGAACTTGGGGTTAAATTTCCGGAGGGGGCGTATGCCATTTACAACCGCAATACCAGCCAGCTTAAGGTCGCCAACAATGCTGAAATGTTGGATTTGATCGGGCAACTGATCAGCGCGGCGGAGGAACAGACTCTTTTGATTCAGATTGGATGTCGCCTGGTTGAAATTAACCAGTCCGATTTGGATAGCCTGGCGGTGAACTCGACCTGGGGAGGGGCAGGATTGAATCTTTCTCCCATTCCCGTTGGTCTATCCACCAACGCAAGCGGGTCGACCCCCAACGGTTCTTCCCAGAAAGGAGTGAATGCCCAGTTAAACCAGATCCAGGGGGTGGGGTTACTGCCCAACAATACTCTCTCCTCTTTTTTGCAGACCGGAATCTTGGCGGGTACGAATCAATCCAGTTCGTATGCGTTGAATACGCTAGATCTGAGTGGAACCATTTTTAATGGGGTTCAGTTCCGTTCGTTTATTGCGGCTATTTCCCAGAAAAATAGTGCCAACGTGCTGGCCAATCCTTCCATCACTCTTAAGAGGGGGCAAAAGGGGGTCATTGAGGTTTCGCAGGAATTTAAATATGTGAAAGAGTATAACGATCCTCAGTCTTCCATCCGAACGTTTACGCCCACCTCGCTGAATGGAACGGGCAATTCACAGCAACAGACAGCGGTTCCTGGTCCCGAAACGGTCATTAGTTCTTTTCCCTCTCAAATCAGTGATGCTGTTCCTATCGGAGTAAAAATGGATGTGAAGCCTGACGTGACCGGCGATAACACCCGTGTGCTTCTGGAAATTGTCCCCAGCTTTGTTGATTTTGAAGGATTCATCAACTACGGGACGGTGATCAACTCGGCCTATGCCGCCACCTATTACAACACCACCACCACCATTCTGACGAACAACATTCAGCAACCCGTCTTCATCCGGCGCGATGTTAAACTTGATCCTGTGGAGGTGAATGACGGATATACCCTCATGCTTGGCGGGTTGTTGAGAGAAGATATCGAAAAGATAGATGAAAAGGTCCCTATCATTGGCGATATTCCGCTATTAGGGCGCGCTTTCCAGGGGAAGACCGAACAAGCCTACAAGAAAAATACGCTCATCTTTGTAACCCCGAGAATTCTTACGGTGGACGGCCAACCCCTGAATCCCACGGCAGGAGCACCTACTACGGCCGCTTCCGGACCCTAGGGTCAAATATTCTATTTCCGAATTAAGCGATACTCAAAGTCGTTGGGTATTTCGCGTATATTCCCCGTCGACCATCCCGCGAGATTGGCGATTCCGTAGCCCAGTCCCCCAAAGACAAAGTAAAAAGCAGAGCTGGCCAGATCTGCTGTCTCCGATTTTGCGTACCAAACCCGTGGGCCTAAATTTTCCGGGCCATGGGAGGGCAGATCAAGGCCGCCTCGCCGGTCATGATCGCCAATCTTGATCTTTTCCAATGACTCATATCGAACCCACACGGGTTTCGTCGGGGGTTCGGCATAGCGGGATTGGGGCTGATCCGTCAAAATCGTGGGGGATTTGAATTCGCGGGTCCGGGTATTTTCCTCCAGCAGGGGCGAATCGAGGGGAATCATTATCAGCTGTCGGTACGTGCCTGCCGGCAGAAAAATGGTTTCTCCGGTATCCTTCGCGATGAGGACGGTGTCCACTGGAATGTTGAGATTGGACGTTTCTGGAGTAATCGGGTTCTTTTTCTTGTCTTCGGGTAAAAGATATTCTGCCGATCCAAGGTCTTTTGATCTTTGTGGCGATGAATTCCTTCGGCTTGATTCGACGACAAAGGATGCATGCTGCTTCGGTGGCACCGGTTGGGCGTGAGCCGGGAGGGGAACATCAAAAGGAGTAGGATTCTTGTTTGTCATTTCTGGGGGCACTGAGAGGCGTGAGGGAGCTTTGAGGTCGCCGGAAACTTCTTGCGCCTGACCCAAGATGGAAAAAGCCAAGCTAACCGTGAGGGCGTAAGCACCGTGACATCTCATGCAGAAATCAACCTCAACCGGCGCAACCAACCCTGGGCGAGTGGATGTTGGCGACTCCAGCCTTGAAGTTCCCATAGCCAACCAACCCGTTCGGCAAATAAATAAAGGCCTGCCAAGCCGAACAGAATAATGGGACCGGTTCCGGCTAAAAAAGAAGGGATCCGGTTGCCCTGGCCCAAGGCCACAAAAAGCCTGGTGCAAACGAGAAAGCCAAATAGAACGAAGACGCTACTAAAGATAGTGGCAGCGATGTTTCTGCGAGCATCTGTCATGCCAAACACGATCCCGAAAAGACAAAGTAAAGGGCACGCGAGGGGATAGGCCCAACGATGCCAGTTTTCGGTGCTGTAGGGGGCCCGCAAACGGGCATTCAAACGCGAATGATCTTGCGCCAAGCGAGCAACCGTTGGCCAAGCAAGCTCATCTGGAGGAAGCAATTTAGCGGCCAAGGTTTCCGGTGGCTCTGTAAGCTCTGGTAGGAACAAATCATCCAGCAACGGTCCGAGAGTCACCGAACCTTCCGAATAATCCGCCCGGCGGGCGCGATGAAAATGCCAGACTCCTCCGTGGTAAGTAGCGGAATCAGCGAATATCTTTCCAAGCTCAGTTCCTTCAGGTTCCGCCCTCACCAAAACCTCCACCTGCATCAATTTCTTTTCCGGAAGATGAATCTCGCCAATATACCAGATCGATCCTATTTTCTTTTCCGCTGATTGAGGAGATCGGTATACGATTTGTCGAAAAACAGATTCCTCGGTGGGAACTTTTCCGATCTGTCTTTTGGTTTTTTTACGATTGGCTTGGGCGGTGGGGGAAAGTGAGTAGGAGAGAAAATACAGCACCAAACTAAGCAAGGTGCTGCAGATCAGGAAGGGGCATGCCATACGAACTGGACTCATTCCGGATGCCATGAGTGCCACCGATTCCCGATGACGTGAAAAATAGGCCAAGACATAAAGAGTCGCAAACAAGACGGCCACCGGCAGGATCGACTGAGCCAGGTCCGGAAGTTGGACCAAAAAAAATTTAATCAACAGGGAGGCAGGCGGATTATGCTCCAGCATGCGACCGATTTGGTCAAAGATATCAAACATCAACCAGAGGGAAAACAGAGCGGCAATGACAAACCCGGTCGGAAGGGCAACTGATCGCCAAAGATATTTTTCGACGATTTTCATCCGGTGTGCACAATTAGAAGGGTCTGGAACATGAATCTTTCCCATGATCTTTCCGCACTGGAGGAAACCGTCAAGCGGTGTCGCGAACTTTTGCCCAGCGTGGAGAAAGCGGGTCGGGAGTTGGCGGATCGCATAAAAAAGGGAGGCAAGGTCCTAACCTGCGGCAATGGGGGAAGTGCCGCGGATGCTATGCACCTCGCCGAGGAGATGACTGGACGCTATCGGGGCAACCGAAAGGCTTTACCCGCCCTTTGCCTTTCTGCCGATGGGTCTGCCCTGACCTGTATCGCCAACGACTGGTCCTTCGAGGACGTTTTTTCCAGGCAAGTCGAGGCTTTTGGCAGACCCGAGGATGTTTTGATTGTCTTCAGCACCAGCGGAAAATCTCCCAACATCCTTAAGGCTCTGGATGTCGCCAGAAGCCGTAACATGCTCAGGATAGGCGCTTTGGGGAAGGGAGGGGGGCCAGCCGTAACCCTTTGTGACTTTGCCATTGTGGTTCCGAGTGACGACACTTCCCGAATTCAGGAAATTCACGGGTGGCTGATTCACGCATGGCTTGAGTGCATCGAGGCCTTGGCTGTTGGAAAGTCCTAGGCTTACGGACTTTATCCTTGGAAACCTGCCTGCTTTTGATAAGATTTCCAATTCGCTGGTCCTCACCGGAATCGCCTCATGAATGGGGGATCTGGCAAAGGATGGCAGATAAACAGGAGATAACCTTATGGCGGTGGTGATTCGTTTGCGGAAAGAGGGCAAAAAAAATCGTCCTTACTTTCGGGTGGTGGTGACGGACAAAGAAAGTCCGCGGGATGGGCGTTTTCTCGAGTTGGTCGGAACCTATGATCCCATGGGTAAAAATGAGGGCATGAAGCTCAAACTCGACCGCATCGACCATTGGGTTGGTCGTGGCGCCCGCCCCAGCGAGACCGTGGCCAGCTTCATCCGTAAAGCCCGTCGCAAGTCAAAGGCCTGACGGTTCTGGTGAGCTCGGGAATCCCATGCGATACTTTCTTGAGCTCGTTCTCGGTCGTCTGGTCACGCATCCCGACGAAGTAGACGTCGAGGAGACGGGGGATGACCGGGGATCCCTCTTTCGCATCCGCGTAAACCCTGAAGACCTCGGCCGGATTATCGGCCGCAACGGGCGGACGATTGAAGCCATCCGTTCTCTCCTCAATGCCGCCAGCCGGGACGGACGCCGGGTTTTTGTCGAGGTGGAAGACGGCCATCAGGGGGACATGGCGTGAAAATTGATTTGCTGACCCTTTTTCCCGCCATGGCGCAGGGAGTTTTGGGCGAGAGCATTCTTGGCCGCGCCCAGCGGTCCGGACTGGTAGAAATCCGGGTCCACCAACTTCGTGATTACGCCAAGGACAAGCATCACACGGTGGACGACCGGCCTTTTGGCGGGGGCCCCGGAATGGTGATGAAGGCGGAACCCCTGGTGGATGCGATTGAGCATTTGCGTGGTGATGGGGGGAATCGGGCGTGGGTTATTTTCCTGACTCCGGAAGGCACCAAACTGAATCAACCCACGGTCCGCCGGCTCGCTCGGGACCACAAAAAGCTATTGCTGGTCAGTGGTCACTACGAGGGGATCGATGAAAGGGTGCGCCAGGGGTGGATCGATGAGGAAATTTCTGTCGGTGATTATATTTTAAGCAACGGAACCCTGCCGGCATTGAGCATGATCGATGCGATCGTGCGGCTGATTCCGGGGGTTTTGGGGAATGAGGATTCGGCCGGAGCGGATTCCTTTGGGGGAGAAGGCCTTTTGGAAGGGCCCCAGTATACCCGTCCCGAGGTCTTTCGCGGAATGAGGGTGCCGGAGATCCTGCTTTCCGGTCACCATGCGCAGATCGAAGCATGGCGCAAGGAGCAGGCCTTGAGTAGGACCCGGGCCCGACGCGAGGATTTACTTGAGGGGAAAAAGCAGGCAGAACAGAAGGTTTCCAAGGAGGAATCAGCATGAGCTCAAAGGTCATCGAAGCGATCGAAAAGGAACAATTTAAGGAAGGCCGTTCCGGCTTTCGGGTCGGAGACAAAGTGAAGGTGTTCACCCGCGTCAAGGAAGGCGACAAGGAGCGAACCCAGCTTTTCACCGGCACCGTCATTGCCCGCAAAGGACGTGGTCTCAACGAGCAGTTCACCGTCCGCCGGATCAGCTATGGGGAAGGGGTGGAGAGGATTTTCCCCGTGCATTCGCCCCGCATCGAAAGGATCGAGGTGGAGACCAAGGGCAACCCCCGTCGCGCCAAACTCTTTTACCTGCGCGGTCGGTCGGACATGTCGGTTCAGGAAGTCGTCGAGACCAAGCGGAGCTAAGGATTCCTCCGAATTGGAAAGAGGAACATACCCGGTCTGGAGGCAGGCCGGTAGCGGGAGTCGACGAAGTGGGGCGAGGGCCCCTCGCTGGGCCGGTGGTGGCCGCCGCCTATGTTTTTCACCACCCGGAGACCGTGGTGGTTGGATTGGATGATAGCAAGAAACTGAGCCCCAAAAAACGCGAGGCCCTTCATGCGGTTTTGACCTCGGGCGAACACGGCCGATGGGCCGTGGCGGAGGCCTCCGTGGAGGAGATTGAAAGACACAATATTCTGGTGGCCAGCCAAATGGCCATGAGAAGGGCCTTGGAAGCCTTGGGAGAATTTTCGGGAGTGGTTCTGGTGGACGGGCCCAAGGCCAAGTATCTGGGGAGGGACCATATCGGGGTGGTGAAGGGGGATGGACTTTGTCCCTCGATTGCCGCCGCCTCGGTGGTGGCAAAAGTGACCCGGGACCGCATCCTTTTCCGATTTTCCCAGTTATATCCCCAGTATGGATTTGCCACGAATCAGGGATACGGCACGGCGGCTCATCTCAAGGCTTTGGCCGAATACGGGCCTTGTCCGATCCATCGTCGCTCTTTTTTACCCGTGGGATCAGCGTCCTTGTCCTGACTGGAAGAGCAGTCGGTTGGCTGGTCGCTACGGGGAAGCCGTGGCCGCCCGTTACCTTACGAGAGCAGGCTTACGCGTCCTCGTGAGGAACTTCCAGGCCCGGGGTGGGGAGATTGATCTGATTGTCCGGCATGGACAGGAGTTGGTGATGGTGGAGGTAAAAACCCGTCACCTGAAGACAAAAACGGCGCCGGAACATTCGGTGACCTGGTCCAAACAACGAAAAATCATCACCACAGCAAACGCCTACATGCGGGAGTTGCCCGGAAGACCTCCTCCAGTGCGATTCGACATTGTGGAGGTACTCTACGAGCCGCACGTTATCCCCCGAGTTCGGTGGATCCGCAGCGCTTTTTCGATGCAAGATGCAGGATTTACGTGGAGCCGATGAAAAACTTCTCCCGCACCTGGTCGGCGGCAGTGGTGGGAGTGGAGGCGTTGCCGGTCGAGGTTGAGGTGGATGCCGGAGGAGGGAAAGAAAACTTTGTCGTGGTCGGGTTGCCGGATACGGCCGTGAAGGAGTCGCGGCAAAGGGTGAAAGCGGCGATCTACAACAGCGGATATTATGTTCCGGAGGGTTACCTCACCGCCAGTCTGGCACCGTCTGATCTGAAAAAAGCCGGACCTAGCTTTGATCTGCCCATCGCCTTGAGTCTTCTGGCCTGTGCAGGATTGATCAATCGGGATCGGCTCGGGGAATGGATGGTGATTGGAGAATTGGGTTTAAACGGGGAGGTTCGACCAGTTCGCGGAGCCTTGGCGATCGCTCTCTTGGCCAGAAATCAGCGGGTGCGGGGATTGATGGTTCCGCATCTAAACGCCGCGGAGGCGACTGTGGTGGAAGGGGTTCGGGTAACTCCCGTGAGGGATCTGCGGCAGGCTGCGGAGATCGTGGAGGGAAAAGTACAGCCTGCTGCGTTGATGGATTCCATGGTGAAAAACAAAAACGGAATTTCCAAGGAGTCATCCAAGATGGCCGATTTCTGTGAGGTCAAGGGGCAGGAGACCGTGAAGCGGGCGTTGGAGATCGCCGCAGCCGGAAATCATAATCTTTTGATGATTGGTCCCCCAGGGTCGGGGAAAAGCATGTTGGCGAAGCGGGTTCCCGGAATCTTGCCCCGAATGACCATGGAGGAGTCCTTTGAAACTACGCGCATTCACAGTGTGGCAGGCTTTCTTAAAACGGATGAATCGTTGGTGCGGGAGCGGCCTTTCCGCAGCCCCCATCACACCATTTCAGACATTGGCTTGATCGGAGGATCGGCCAACCCATCTCCTGGGGAGGTTAGTTTGGCCCATAACGGTGTCCTTTTTCTTGATGAACTGCCGGAGTTTCGGCGTTCCTCCTTGGAGGTCCTTCGCCAACCGCTGGAGGACGGGGAGGTCACCATTTCCCGCGCCTCCGGGACAATGACCTTTCCGGCTCGTTTTATGTTTGTGGGGGCCATGAATCCAAGCCCGCGGGGGGCCATGGAGTCACGACCGGGTGGACAGGCTTCCCGCAGGTACCTGAACAAAATCAGCGGACCCTTGTTGGACCGAATCGATCTGCATCTGGAGGTGCCGGCGATGAGGCACGAACAGTTGCTCTCCGCCGAGGCCGGGGAGAGGTCGGAGGTCATACGTCAAAGGGTGGAGAAGGCACGGGAGGTCCAGCGGAACCGGTTTGGAGCAGGTTCAAGAATCTATGCCAATGCACAGATGGGCCCGAAAGAGTTGCGTAAAACAGTGCCCTTGGATCAGGAGGCCAAAAGTCTCCTGGCCAGTGCCATGAGCGATCTGGGGCTCAGCGCAAGGGCGCTGGACCGGATATTAAAGGTAGCCCGAACAATTTCGGATTTGGCTGAAAGTGAGATGGTTCAACTCGATCATCTGGCCGAAGCCATCCAGTACCGGACGCTGGACCGGCAGATTTGGGG